>Ga0074045_10002345_pt1 | contig 17538 bp, 19 predicted proteins | sample BogForMeECP23OM2_FD_94442 | JGI IMG/M metagenome (GOLD analysis project Ga0074045, IMG submission 94442) | Bog forest soil microbial communities from Calvert Island, British Columbia, Canada - Bog Forest MetaG ECP23OM2 | ecosystem: Environmental > Terrestrial > Soil > Wetlands ...
AAATCTCGATGTGGCGCTGCTCCCGCGTCGGCATCATTTAATCGTTTCAGGGATGGGCAGTGTGGCTTACATACCACTTGCGGCAGACATGCTCCGCGGAGTAAGCACCCGCGAGAGCCGCCTGGGCAAATTCGGCGGCATCTTCTAGCACGGCGTCACGATACGTGTGTTGCGCCTGCTTATAGAAGGCATCTCCCCAAGAAGCAATTTTGCGAACCTGTGCGCGGTCATCGGGGGGAAGAGTGCCATTCTCCAATACCCAGTGAATCCTGGTGAGAACGGACTCTGCCTGGGCCAGGTCCTCCTCAACACGCTCCGGTTCCGGAGGAATAACCATTTGGATAGGAGGTGGAGGCACGAGGGAAGGTATGGTGCTGTCGGAGCGTAGCGTTTTTGCGATGACAATCTCAACCACGCGCGACAAGCTTGCCGAAGCTTCGGCGAGTTCTTTCGAGGCGGCAAAGTCACCGTCGGCGAATCGGCCGAGCGCCTGTTCGTAGGTGTGCTTGGCCTCGTCGAGCACCTGGCTGATGCCTGGAACGCGGCGCTTGATGATGTGCAGGTAGGCCAGGATCGCTTGAATGCGATGGAGGCTGTCGTAGGATAGGCCGATACTTCGGGCTGCATCGTTGCGCGAGAGTTCCGGCACTCTGCCATCCGTTCCACGAAGCAAACTCCGGAAGAAGGAGGCTGGATGCAGTGGCTTGGAATCGATGTCGGTGATATTTGCGCCGAATGCCTCGCGACTGGATGCGCTCGATGACGCCGTGGGTTCGTGCTCCCGTTTAAGATCTTCGGCAGGGTGGGCCAGGGATGTAGTCACAACGGGGGTGGCCTTGAACTGCATCCCTGGTTTGCCTTCCTGTTCGGTGGCCGGCAAAGTCACGATTTCGCTCGAATCCAAGTTTATGATCTGGGTTGCGGTCAAGTTGCCCTCGGGAGAAATCTCGAAGCTACGGTCTCCCTTAACCCCGACGAGGCAGCCCTCCCTGATGATCGGAGAGACCAAGTGCCCGAACGCCGCTGAAAAACGAATCTCTTGCCCGTCGTCGAGCAGCATTCCGTTACTGTGGCCATCGGGATCTCGCAAGACCCTTGATACCCGGCCCAAAACAAAGGCCATTTCATCCTCCCAAATCAACCAACACCGCTGCAGGGGAACTGCTCACCAATTCAATGCTAGCGTGAAGCAGGCGGCTGCGAGGACGAAGAGCAACAAGAGCCGAACAATCTGGACAGTGAGCCTCTTGAACATTCAACGAACTCCGATTGGAATGTTTCGGATTCATCATCTTTCTGACAGCTGCGAGTACTAGCAAACGACCTTCCAACTCTGGGAGATGCTTGCAGAGCGAATAAACCCTTCCGTTGCTGTAATTGAACCGCACTTGCGGGTCCTTTCAGGCTAAGGGACAAGTGCAAGATGTGAAAAAAGCGAACGCTCACTGTGAAGAACCCGAACAAACAGAGGCCCGTTATCAGGCCTACAACCGTTAGGTCCACTTCGCTGCATTAGCCGAAAATCCCCGGAGTCTTGTTCCAACTAGCATTCGGCGTTCCGCATGTCCTCTAAAGCACTGGATTTCAGTGCCTCAGTTAACTGGCAAAAAAACCGATCTCGGCGATCAGGGACGATCGAGTCTGCGGTGGAACAGGATTTGCTCGGGTTTCAATCGAGTCCTAATCGGCGGTAATAGGGGGAAACTTGGTTCAGTCGTCCAATGCTAAATCTGCGTCCAGAGTTGTTCGGGAGGGGCTGTTGCCCGGCGATATGTCCGAATCGGAAGTCAACGAACTGTTCGCGTTGTGCCTTCCAAAACTCAAGAAGGCCACCAGACGAATGCTTCGCAATCAGGAAGATTCAGAGGATGCCTTGCAGGATGGCCTTTTGTTGGCCTTTCGGAATCTGCATCAATTTCAAGGGCGCTCCGCGTTCCTCACCTGGCTCCATAGCATCGTGAGGAATAGCTCGAGAGTACATTACCGCAAAGCGGCTGCCCACCCGATGCTCACTCTTGAGCCCATACTTACAGACACGAGCGTGCCTCTCGCAGAATCCAAATTTGTAGAAACGCGTCCTTCGCCTGAAGAAATATGCATCCAGCGTGAGCGATCGGAGATCCTGCGAAAGACAACGCGAGAATTGCCACCCAAGTATCGTAGGGCAATCAGGCACTTTCATCTCGAGGGCCTCGGTGAAACCGAGACGGCACGACGATTAGGCGTAACCACCAGCGCCCTCAAGTCTCAACTCCACCGGTCACGTCGTATCCTGATCCAAAGGATTCGGCAACTCTACTTGCCTGGCGTAAAATCCTACTCCTTTACGCCAGGAACATTTTCGCAAGTAGCCAGAATTCGGACCCGCAACCGCAAAACGAAACGATCCTCGGCCAGTGCGATTCTTAGGCAAGAATGCTTTGACGACTAGGAGGACAAGATAAATGAAAGGTTCAATTCCCAATTCTGGGCCTGTTCGGCTAGGTGTTGGTGTGTTCCTCATTGCCTGCTTTTCAGTGATGGGGGTTTCGCCAATCGATGCCGCCCAAACCACCACCCAAACAACGAGCGGTACAGCTCCTGCGTCTCAACAGAACTCTCAACAGAACAGCCTTCCTGCTGGAACAATTCTGCCGGTTGTCCTCCGAACCTCGGTTTCATTTGACAAATGCAAGACGGGCGAAGTCCTTCGCGGGAAGATCGCTCAGAACGTTCCGCTTCCAAATGGCTCGACGATTCGTAGAGGTTCACAGGTCGAATGACACGTCGTGCAAGTTACACCAGCTGCAAATGGCGCTGGCGCCAGAATGTCAATTCAATTCGACAAATTGTATTTTGCCGGGCAGTGGATTCCCGTCACCACAAACCTGAGAGCGATCGCGGGCTTCATGACGGCAATTGAATCCGGCGCGCCTGACGAAGCGCCTGCCGAGGGGGCGCCTTACACTTGGTTGCCGACGACGCAAATCGGCGGCGATTCCGTGTACGGTATGTGGGGGCCGGTGATGAGCTGGGATGATGCCTCGGAAGTGGTTGGAAGATCTGTTGGTGACGGTGTGCTGGCGCGCCCGAAGGTTAGGGAAGGCACGAGCTGCCGGGGCGAGTTGGAAGGCAATGACAAACCGCAGGCGTTATGGGTCTTCTCCACGGATGCGTGTGGAGCCTATGGAATCGAACACTTGAATATCGTTCATGCCGGTCGAACGCACCCTGTGGGAACGATTGTGCTGGTATCGGAAACACATAACGTAAAATTGAGAAATGGAGACGGGTTGCTTCTTCGCGTGGACCCTGTTAGTGCCAACTAGAAGGTAGTTCCTAAAGCGAGACCGATTTGGAGTTATGCGCTGAGGGGCAACGTCGATTCTTGAGGCTCGCTCTCCCTCAACGAGCGGTGATATCGCGAGCCGAGGTTGTAAAGAAGAATTCCCGGAAACTCCATGCGAGGCTTCCCATGAAGCTCTTTCAGGTGCCTTTGTGCGCGGCGATTCTGTTGACGATGTTTCCCTTTCAAGAATTGAAAGCCCAGGGGCAACAACGTCCTTCGGAGCCAAGAATCAGGGTGACGTCGGCTCTGGTTTTTCTTGATGTGACGGTGGTGGACAAGAAGGGGCGTCCGGTGGTGAGTGGGCTAACGCAGGACGACTTCACCATCACGGAGGACAAGCAGCCGCAACACATCTTCTCGTTCGAAGCGCCAGAGACGCATGTGATGGTACCAAATGCCGAAGACAACAATCCGGACGGCAAGGCTCCGGTCACCATCCTGGTGCTGGATTTGCTGAACTCGAGCTTTGCGGACTCCGCCTACATTCGTTATGAAGTGAAGCAGTTTCTGATGGCTCAGCCGCCGGTGTTGACCTCCCTCACCGAATTAATGGTGATTGGCAACGAATCTCTCGAAATGCTGCAGAGCTACACGCGAGACAGAGAGGAATTGCTGCGCGCTCTGAATCATTTACCAGCGGCGCTACCCTTCAAGAAGACCAACGCCATATTCTTTTGGGAGCGGTTAGCCCAGTAGGGGCGTGCCTGGACGAAAGAACATCGTTTGGGTTGGCCATGGCGGCCCTAACGTGTACCTCGACCCGGTGGAGTTTCCCGCGAAGTTCCTGGATGAGTTGACGCAATACATGCATTCCACAACGAACCTGCTGGTAGACGCGCGAATAAGCCTGTTTGTGATTTACCCGGGACTAGCGGTTCACGGCAACGTCATGTCGTTCAGTGCGTCGCAGGCGGATGTCGATCTGGGCGATGACGACCCGTTCTCGGGGAACGTGAACTTCGGGGTATTCGTGAACGAGACCGGCGGGAAACTGTTCTTTAACCGCAACGACGTGGACAAGGAAGTCCAACGGTCCAACGATCAGAGCGCATCGGCGGCGAGTACTACACGCTGACCTACCAGCCGCGAATCGTCGATCCTGATGGTAAGTTCCGGCGCATTCGCGTGACGCTACGCGATCCGAATCTCCGCGCAATCACCAAGGCCGGCTATTTTGCGCCAAACGCCAATGCGCCCGTCGATCGGCGACAGCAGAACATGATCGACCTGGCCGAAGCGATGCAATCCAATATCCCGTTCCATGCATTGAGCGTCGGCCTATCCGACCCGGTGCGATACCCCGACGTCGACAGCGTGGAGTTCACCGTGCAATTGAACTCCAAGAATCTTACCTTCCAGCCAACCGAAGATGGCAAAAGCGCCGCGACGCTGATCCTGGCCGCTGCAAGTCTCGATAATGACAGAAACGTGCTGGCTTCCAGAACCGAAACACTCACGGTGCAATCAAACACACCGGATCCGAGGCCACTGTCACCCGTGACGTCAAGCATGAAGCTCGCGATTCGAGTTCCGCGCAAGACGCAAAGCGTCCGCGTGGTGGTGCAAGACGAGGATGGGGAACGAATGGGCGCGGCTGAGTTGGACAGCAAGACAATCGCCGCCGCACCGGCCAGGGAGATGCCAGTACCACAGTTAAAAAAACGGCCGCCAGCTCACACAGGCGGCGCAGGTCCGCAACCGCAGCCGAGCTCGCCCTAATTTTGGGGAAAGTCTTCGACGATGACTAGATCTGCTTGTACAGATCCAGTAGTCAGAAGGTTATAACCCTGTATGGAGATACTTGCAATCACAGTATCGATCCTCAACGTTGACTGTCCAAAACGGAACAGTCTCCTTGATGGCGCGGTGTCATATTTTGGCTCTGAACTTAGTTGATGAGCTGAGGAGAGTACGAAATGTCAATGCAAAATTCAGTTGTGGCAGTGTATCTCACTCATACGGAAGCGGATCAAGCAGTGAAGGAACTTCAGCGCGGAGGAGTTGACCTGCGCAATTTATCGATCGTTGGGAAAGGTTACCACACGGATGAACACGCGGTAGGCTACTACAACACCGGTGACCGCATGAAATATTGGGGCAAAATGGGCGCGTTCTGGGGAGGCTTCTGGGGGTTATTGTTCGGATCTGCTTTTTTCATGATTCCGGGGCTCGGCCCAATCTTGGCGGCGGGACCGGTAGTCGCATGGATCGTGGGAGCGCTAGAAGGTGCAGTGGTGGTGGGCGGAGTGAGCGCTCTCGGAGCAGGTCTCTATAGCATGGGAATTCCCAAAGACAGCATCGTGAAGTATGAAGCAGCACTCAAGACGGATCAGTTCCTATTGATCGTGCATGGGACGGCCGCAGAGGTAGCCAAGGCGAAGGACATCATCGAAACCTCGCATCCCGCCCAGTTCTCGCTGCACTCCGGGGAAGCGGCAACAGCGGCAACAGTTTAACTTTGACGCGAGTTGTATGGGTAAGGCTGTCTCCATCGGCATTGCCCATTGGCGTGTTTCTCAACCGACAGTCCATCTGGCTGGATTACTTCCGACGCGATCTGATAGCCCGCGGCGGTCCAGTCGCCCGATCGGGAGGAGGGACTGCCGAGGATGACCTCGAATCCATTCATTTTCGATAAGGCGATTGCCAGAAGCCATGAGCAAACAGACTCGCGTCAGCCACCCGATCCATAGACTTTTACCCACGAAGGTCAGGGGGTTCGATTCCCTGGCAGAACTTGCCCTGGACATGCGCTGGTCGTGGAACCATGCCACGGACGGAGTGTGGCGCACGCTTGATCCGATTCTATGGGAACTCACGCAGAATCCTTGGGTTGTCCTACAGACGGTCTCGCTTGACCAACTCGAGCACGTACTGGCCGATCCTGCATTCCGTAAGAGCGTCGATGACCTGCTGCGAGCCAAGCGTCTCGCAGCGGAGACGCCCGCGTGGTTTCAGCAAAAGCATCCCCGAGCTCCTTTGAGCTGCGTCGCGTATTTCAGCATGGAATTCATGTTAAGCGAAGCGCTTCCGATCTATTCGGGCGGACTTGGCAATGTGGCTGGTGATCAGCTCAAGGCTGCCAGCGTCCTGGGCGTTCCGGTGGCCGGAGTGGGGCTGCTCTACCAACAAGGCTATTTTCGCCAGGTGATCGATAAAGACGGAGCGCAACAGGCTCTTTACCCGTACAACGACCCCGGACAGTTGCCCATCACGCCATTGCGCCACCCGAACGGAGAGTGGTTGCGGTTGGAGATCGCCTTACCCGGTTACGCGGTCTGGCTGCGCGCCTGGCAGGTCCAGGCGGGTCGCGTCAAGCTCTACCTGCTGGACAGTAATGACGCCGCGAACTATCCCGCTCATCGAGGGATCACCAGCGAGCTGTATGGGGGCGGACCGGAATTGCGTCTTAAGCAAGAACTGCTTCTCGGGATTGGCGGTTGGCGGTTGCTCCGTGCGCTCAGGATCCAACCAGAGGTTTGTCACCTGAATGAAGGGCATGCGGCATTCGCCGTGTTGGAGCGGGCCCGGAGCTTCATGGACGAGACGGGCCAGCCCTTTGAAGTGGCACTGGCCGCGACTCGAGTCGGCAATCTCTTCACTACCCATACGGCGGTGGCTGCGGGTTTTGACCGTTTCGCTCCGGCCCTCATTGAGCAATACCTCGGTGGATACGCCCAGCAGAAGCTCGGCATCACACTCCATGATTTGCTGGCCCTGGGCCGCCAGAACCCGGACGACTCTTCAGAGAGTTTCAACATGGCCTATTTGGCAATCCGGGGGAGCGGGGCCGTGAATGGCGTGAGTCGCTTGCATGGGAAAGTCAGCCGGCACCTCTTTGCGTCTCTTTTTCCCGACTGGCCAGCGGAGGAAGTGCCCGTCGAACACGTAACCAACGGAGTTCACATGCGGGGCTGGGACTCGGCGGCAGCCGACGACCTCTGGACGGAAGTGTGTGGAAAAGACCGCTGGCTGGGGCCGACGGAAAACCTGGAGAAGGACGTTCGCCACGCCTCCAACGCCAGGCTCTGGCAATTCCGCGTCGCCGCCCGCAAGTCTCTTGTTGAATATGCTCGCGAGCGATTGTCCCGACAACTGACCGCGTCCGGCGCGTCGCCCGAGGCGATTGACGAGGCAAGACATTTATTTGATCCCAACGTCCTGACGCTGGGATTTGCGCGTCGCTTCGCCACGTATAAGAGACCGAACTTGCTACTTCACGACCCGCAGCGGCTGCTTCAGCTATTGAGCAATTCCGAACGGCCCGTGCAACTCATCATCGCCGGAAAGGCGCATCCGGCGGACCGGGCGGGGCAGGCCCTCATTCAGGAATGGGTGCATTTCATTCGGCGGCCCGAGGCCCGCTCCCATGCGATCTTCCTCAGTGATTACGACATGAATTTAACCGAGCGCCTCGTGCAGGGCGTGGATGTTTGGATCAACACACCACGTCGGCCCTGGGAGGCTTGCGGGACGAGCGGCATGAAAGTGCTCGTCAATGGAGGCATCAATCTGTCGGAGCTGGACGGCTGGTGGGCGGAAGCATACACGCCTGAGGTGGGGTGGGCGTTGGGGGATGGCCAGGAACATGGCGACGATCCGGCCTGGGACGCTGCCGAAGCCGAAGCCCTGTACGACCTGCTCGAGCGGGCGGTGATCCCGGAGTTTTATACCCGAGACGAAAACGGTATTCCCACCGCATGGGTGGCGCGAGTGCGGAAAAGCATGGCGCGGTTGACACCACGCTTCTCCGTCAACCGCACGGTGCGCGAATACACCGGGCAGCACTACCTCCCGGCTGCTACCGCGTACCATTTGCGGGTTGCCAATAAAGGCGAAATCGGCAGGCAAGTGGTCGATTGGCAGCATGCGATGGATCGGAAGTGGGGCTCGTTGCGCTTCGGAGACTTACGGGTAGAAACCCACGCAGATCACCACGTGTTTGAGGTCGAGATCTTTCTGAACGATCTCGACCTCAATGCAGTGCGAGTGGAGATTTATGCAGATGGAATCAACGGCGGCGATCCTCTAAGACAGGAAATGATGTGCGCGCGACCGCTTCCTGACGCATCCCGCCCTTGCGTCTATCACGCGACGGTAACCACGACGCGTCCGGCAGCAGACTACACGGCGCGAGTGATACCTCAGCGCTCCGGGGTAGCGGTTCCGTTGGAATGCCAACTAATCCTATGGCAACGATGATGCGATCGGTGAAGGAAAGGGCGCTGAGGAAAGCGCCTGCAATCACTTGCGTGCTTTTGGATATCGGCGGCGTCCCGCTCGCCGACAGGTGGGATCGTCATGCCCGCAAATGGGCGGCGGCGAACTTCAAGCTGGATTTTGCAAAAGATGAGGGATCGGCATCCCCTCACCTTCAAGACCTGCGTGGAGAAAAAGCTCACGCTGGAAGAATACATAGGTCGGGTGGGCAACCTTCACGTCCGGGACAACATTGCTCCGCTGGCCGTTTTGGCACACTTCCTCCCTGAACCGACGCACATCCTCATGCCAGAAGAGTGCAATTGAGGAGCCAGAAACAGACTGGACCAGGAAATCGCGGCGCCTTCCCGGAAGGCCAGAAGTTGCGGCCAACATTCGTGATCTAATTCGGCGCATGAACCAAGCCAACCCCCTCATTCATCAAGATAGCCGACCGCGTCGAAGTCGATGTTGCCCTCCAGGCCCATCAGGCAAGCGGACCTCAGCTGCTTTGGAATGCAAGACGATTCCCTCTGTGGCGCATTTTGCATTTTTCCCCACAAAATCCATTTGGACGTATTGTGGCAAAACCGAACAAGTCCGGCCAAAAAGATCTGGATGTGCAATAAGTAGTTCCCACAAGAACCCGCTCAAGCATTCTGCCTCAATTGCACGATGAGGTTGCGCACGCTGAGCGCCAGATCCGCCACCTCTCCGCGGCCTTCAATTTCCAGATCGATCGCGTCATCCCCCTGGGCCGCGTGATCCACCGCCTCTCGCAAGCTGATTAGCGGTTTCACGACCTGCCGCGGCAAAATAAAACTCACCCAAACGCTGAACAGCAGCGTAATCGCAGACACGATACTCAACGCCCATTCCGCCGATCGCATTAGCCGCCGTGCCTCTCTATGATCGCTCTCCACCCGCTTCCAGTTATGTGTTTCAAGCTCGGAGAGCAGTCGCAGCGCTTCCTGGCTAGAAGTTTGCAAATCCGCGGTGACCGTCCCCAGGGCCGGGTTGCCTTCCTGAACAGTCTCGGATATCTGCGTATCAAACGACCCGACGCGGTTCCTAAGCTCCACGATCAACTGCTCGCGTCTTTTCAACTTCGCCCCTTGCAGTAAATCGTTCAAATCTTTCTCATAAGCGCGCACCACGGCCTGGATGCGGTCGGCATCTCCCTGCCCATGTGTGCGCCATCGCGGATTCCGAACGTCTGTTCGTATACGCCGAGCGCCTGCAGCGCCTTTTGTGCTTCCGGCGAGTCTTGCGGCTCAAGGTCCTGTATCGGGCTCAAAATCTCCCTGCTTCTGGCCAGTGACTCGCGGTTCGCCGCTCTATACATCGGGTCGTGGAGCAACAGATAATTTCGTTCGGCGCGCCGCGCTTCCACCACTCTCTTTCGCAGAGAATTTCCCGGCGCAAGTATCTTGAATGTTTTCCGGAGTCCGAGTCTCACAAGCCGACTCCCCGGAGACTCTGTCCTCTGGCAGCCCCATTGTTTTTCGGCACACCGTGTGACGCGCGCCTGCGCGCGCCCGTTTTTCAGTTCGGTCAGTCTCTCGTGAAGGTCGATCCGAAGAAGTTTCACGATGCACCTTCGACCTTCAGTTCATTGACCCACGGTGCCCCGAGGCGACCTTGCAGGGTCCACAGGGGAAGCGTACGATGAGCGAATTAGAGATTCAAATCGCAAATTCCGGTCAATAGTCCACGCGCTGCGAAGCCGAGGTTGGTTGCAAGAGGAGGGACCAGGAGATGAGCGACATCGAAGATCCAAAAACGATTGAGCACCCTCCAAATACGCTCACACGACGCGGATTAATCAAGGGAGTAATCGTGGGTGGGGTGGCAATTTCCTCAGCAAGTTATCTCTTCCGCGCCTCCAGTCTGGCAAGCCAGCCTGGTCGCAGCACAGGAGAAAGACTCCTCACCATCAACATCAACGGGCGGCTGCGGCGGGCGGACGTTATGAAACAAGAAACGCTGGCCTGGACACTCCGCCACAAACTGGGGCTGACCGGCACAAAACTGGGCTGCGATCGAGCCGAATGCGGCTCTTGCACCGTGCTGATCGACGGCGTGCCGCACTATTCCTGCTCGGTCCTGACACACACAGTGCGCGACAAAAAAGTCCTGACGATCGAAGGGCTGGCTAGCTCTGACGGAACGCTGCACCCGGTCCAGCAAGGCGTCATCGACGAACAAGGATTCCAGTGCGCGTTCTGCATGCCGGGCTTCATTATGGCGGCGGTGGCATTCCTGGAGACGAATCCCAACCCCACGCGGGGCGAACTGGCGCAGGGCCTCTCGGGGAATCTGTGCCGGTGCCAGGACTACGACAAGATTCTGACCGCGATGATGCGCGGCGCAGAGAACATGAGAAGGGCAAGCCGTGCCTAAGAACGATGCCAAATCTGTTGCACCGACTCCGCGTGTGTACGGGGCTGGACACAAATTGATCGGCAAGGATTACGTAACGGCTGACCTTTACGCGAAAGTTACAGGGCAGGCAAAGTACGCCGAGGACTATCACGCCGACGGCATGCTGTTCTGCAAGTTGCTCCTCAGCCCCTTGCCGCATGCGCGTGTGAAGCATCTCGACGTACGCGAGGCGCTTGCAATGCCCGGGGTGAGAGCGATTCTCATGGCCGACGAACTTCCGCCTCCAGCCGATACACTTACCGACAATGGCACGGTGATTCGAGCGAACCCAAAGAGCGAGCGGGCGCTCACCATGGAACCGCTTTATCAAGGCGAACCGATTCTCGCTGTGGCCGCAGTCGATGAGCTCACGGCCGCTGAAGCGATTGAAAAGATTCGCATCGATTTTGAGCCCCTTCCCTTCGTTATCGACCCGCTCGATACCTTGCGCCCTGATGGCCCCAATCCCAGAACGGATGGAAACATCTGGGTGCAGTCTCCGACACCGCCGGCCGTCGCGGGAGCTCCGCCGCCGGCCCCGCCAGCTCCCACGATCGGAGCGCTCAAGTGGACCGAAGCGGAGTTCGCCGACGCGAAGTATGGGCGTCTGCCGATGGGGAAGACGCCCGACGAATGGTCGTACGGTGACATCGACGCGGGGTTCAAGAATGCGGCGCTCGTGCTCGATGAAACGTTTGTGACGCCGGACACGAGCCATCAGCCGCTTGAGACGCGCAGTGCGCTAGCGTACTGGCAGAATGGGAAGGTCTACGTTCACACCGGCACGCAGAGTACCGCACAAACCGTTCCTGCCATTGCGAGATGGTTGAACATGGATGTGAGTAAAGTTGTCCTCGTCAGCGAATATACCGGAGGCGGCTTCGGCAGCAAGGTTACGGCGGGCATTTCGCTGATTATTCCGGCGCTCCTATCGAAGAAGGCCAATGCGCCGGTGATGATGCGGATCAGCCGCGAGGAGGAGACGTTCATTGGCCGTGCGCGCCCTAGTCTGCTGGGGCGCATGAAAGTCGGCTTTTCCAAGGACGGCCGGATCATCGCTCTCGACATGCTCGTTATTTCCAACAACGGTCCCTATGACGCAAACGGCGATGTCCCCACATCGGGCCGAATCGTGTCGCTCTTGTATCAACCACAAGCTATGCGCTGGCGCGGAGCCACTATTCTGACGAATACGCCGCCCAGGAGTGCGCAGAGCGCGCCTGGCGGGCTGCAGGGCATCGTGGTCATCGAACCGATCATCGCGAAAGCCGCGCGCAAACTCGGGCTCGACCAAGTCGCCATCCGCCGAATCAATTGTCCGGAAGGCAAGGCTCCATTTGGGCCGGACGTGAAAGGGAAGCGGCCTTATGCGACAAGCGCGTTCCTAAAAGAAGCCCTCGACCGCGGAGCGGAACAGTTCAAATGGAGTGAACGAGTCGCGCGCACGCCGAAGCGGATCGGCACAAAGGTGCGCGGCGTCGGCGTATCGCTCAGTTGTTATGTCGGCGGCACGGTCGGCTTCGATGGCCTGCTCATTATCAAGCCGGATGGCCGTGTGAACTTCCAATCCGGAATCGGCAACTTGGGAACGGAGTCGGTGATCGACGTACATCGCACGGGAGCAGAAGTTCTGGGGGTGCCGTGGGAGAAGTGCGACATCACGTGGGGCGACTCGTCGAAGAACCTCCCGTTTACCTGTGTCTCCGGCGGCAGCCAGACGACCCACGCAATGACACGCGCTGCCTACGCGACCGCGATGGATGCCCGGCAAAAACTCAAGGAGATTGCAGCCAAGAAGCTCGGCGGCAAGCCGGAAAACTACGATGTTGCCAACGAGCGCGTATTTCGCAAGGGCGGTGGTGCCGGCATGACGCTGGCGCAGGCTGCTAAGTACGCGATTCAACTCGGGGGCTTCTACGATGGCCACGAAGTATCCGCCGACCTCAACCGGCGGACCAAGGCGTCGGCGGCAGCGCTCGCGGGCCAAGGCCTATTGGCGGCCGCGAAGGACAATTACCCGCGCGATGGCGCAACATTTTCCTACGTTGCCAGCTTTGCCGAGCTCGAAGTGGATGTGGAGACCGGCAAGTACGACATCGTCGATTTCCTCGCCTACGCCGATGTGGGCTCGGTGATTCATCCACGCGCGCTTGGCGGTCAGGTACTGGGCCGGTCGGTGCTGGGCATTGGCCATGCCATTGGCCAGAAGTGGGTGTATGACCCTTACTACGGTGCCATGCTTTCGAGGCGCTTTTACCAGAGCAAGCCGCCAACAATTTTGGACGTGCCCGTCGACATGCAATGGGCGGCGGTTGATATTCCTGATCCGGAAACGCCGGTCGGCGCCCGCGGCGTGGGCGAGCCGCCCGTTGGCGGCGGGTGCGCCGCGATCTTGAACGCGCTTTCGGACGCCCTCGGTGATGAGGTTTTTCGGCGAGCGCCCGTTAACGCGGACACCATACTCACGGCCCTCGAAGCGGGGCATCCTATGCAACATCCCCTAATGGCGCACATATAGCGGCGATGCAAAAGGAGAGGCCATGGCTGTAATTCGAGACGTCATGCCGGCTTTCGAGCTGGTTCAGCCGAGCTCAATTGCGGATGCGCAGAAGGCGCTCGAAGAGCAGGGCGAGAACGGCTGGGTGCTGGCCGGGGGCATGGATAGCTTCGACTGGCTCAAGGACCGCATCAAGAAGCCAAAGGTGGTGGTCGATTTGAGTGGGGTCGCGGAACTCAAAGGAGTTCGCACCACAACCGACGGCATTGAGATCGGGGCGATGACCACGCTCACAGAAGTGGTTCAGCATCCCGTCATCCGAGAAAAGTACAAGGTGCTGGCGGAGAGCGCGGAATTGGTAGCCTCGCCGCAGATCCGGAACCAGGGCACGCTTGGCGGCAACGTGTCTCAGGATGCTCGATGCTGGTATTACCGCGCCGGTTGGCCTTGCTACCGCGCGGGTGGGAACATCTGTTATGCCGATACGCCGGAGGGCCGCAACCGAGAGCACGCGATCCTGCATGCGGACCGCTGCGTGGCGGTGAATCCTTCTGACTCCGCTCCCGCGCTTATTGCGCTGGATGCCAAATTCGTGATCCGCACTTCAAAGGGTGATCGCGTGGTGGACGCCGAGGACTACTTCATCGGCCCTCAAATCGATATCACTCGGCTGCACATCTTGAAGCCCGGGGACTTGCTGACGGCCATTCGTATTCCGTCCACATGGGCTGGCGCACAATTTTATTTTGAGAAAGTGCGGGACCGGAATGTGTGGGACTTTCCGTTGCTGAACGTGGCCGCGGCGATGGTGGTATCGAATGGCAGCATAGAGCGAATGCGCATAGCGGTGAACGGCGCCGCTGCTCGTCCTCTGCGCCTGAAGGTAGTCGAAGACGCGGTCCGCGGCAAATCACCGAATGCAAAAACCGGAGAAATGGCGGGGAGGCTGGCGGTGCAGGGAGCTGTCCCCTTGCAATTTAATGCTTACAAGATCCCGCTGATGAGGAATCTGGTGAAGCGCGCCATCGGAGGAGTGCAGGAGGCAACATGGACTTCCTAGAGTGGGCCACCAGTCCATGGGGGCAGAATGTCCCCATCCACATTGCGTGGTTCTTGATATGGGTTGCCGCGATCGCGGGATTGCTCTTCCTGATGGTCCATGCCACTTATATTCGGTATTTCGCCAAAACCAGGGAGTTTGCGAACATTGACTCACCTGCGGTCGCGGCGCGCATACCTGAGCGTGTGCCCAGGCACTCGCTGACCGCGCGGCTGTTCCACTGGATTATGGCTGCCTCCATGTTCACGTTGCTATTTACCGCCTTTCTCCCGAAGGTAGGTGTCCAGTTCGACTGGGTCACCTATCATTGGATCGCAGGCTCCGTCTTGGCCGTCTCCATCCTTTTCCACATTATTCACGCGTCCTTCTTCATGGACTTCTGGTCGATCTGGCCAGACACGATTGACCTGCGGGATGCGTGGAGAAGAACACTCCGGTTTGTGGGGAGGTCCGCGCCACCGCCGGATAGATTTGCCAAGTATCCTTTGGAGAACAAGCTCTACCACGGCGCTATCATCGCCGCAGGTCTGTCCTCGATCGCGACCGGTGTGTTTATGATGTTTCGCGTACGTACGATCTTTTTCCCCCGCAATCCGTATCTGTTCGGCGACATGACCTGGGGCATGATGTACGTACTACACGGGCTGGCGGGTGTCGGACTGATCGCTTTGATCATGGTGCATATCTACTTTGGGCTGCGGCCGGAGAAACGCGCCATTACCAAGTCGATGATCTTCGGTTGGATGAGCCGCGACTTCTATCTTAAAGAACACGATCCGGCGCGATGGCCGGTCGAAGCCCCAGCGTCACATTCGAGATCCCAGGCAGCAAGTACCGAGGGGTTAACAGATGCTGGCTGATATCTCAGCGCGCTGCAACACGATCGAAGAATGCTACGAATTTATGCTGGCCTACGCGGCACAAGGGCTTCCGAGTGACGAAGGAAGCCATTCTGGCGGGATCCGCGAATATTTGGGCCGTGCCGTGAGAGCGATGTCTGGTCTGGCAGAGAGCTGTGCAACGGCGGTTAAACAGGAACGCCTTGAGCCGGCCCAACGATACCAGGCATTCTTTGCGGTGCTTGACCGCGATGCCCGCGACTCGCTCGCCGCGGTTGAGCTGGTTCTCGCACAACCCACCATCAGCTCTCAATTGATCGACAACCTGAACGCTTCCATCCATCTCCGCGCTCTGCTCACAGATCTGTTTCTTGTAAGTGAAATCGCAAACACTCAACGCAGAGCGGCAAAGCCGTTGGCTTCGGGCAGTTAGGACTTCCCGTCTTTGCGATTCTCGGGCGAATGATTTAGCAGGATTGAGTTGAATACTGCGTGTTGCCTTAGCGACGGTGGCCTCCGTCTCCAGCTCCGTGGCCGCCTCCCGCAAGGCCGCCACCACCACAGTCGAAGCCTCCACCGTTGCCCGCGCCACCATGGAGGCCCCCGGCTGAGCCGCCATGGAATCCACCGCCCGAACTTACGAGGCCTCGTGGGCCGCAGCGAAGGAGCGAACCATTAGTAAAACTCGCGAAAAGCATCCTTTATGTCGGTATATGCCCATTCTCCGTGCCATTTGTCGAACAGGGGAGGGAGTTGGCCGTGACAGTGGGCGGCGACGAGGCAGCGTTCTAACCAGCTGAACTACGTCCCCAACCGTGGAATCAACAACTTAGCCTAAGACTGCAAAGAAAGCCTTTGCAGGATTTGCATACAGTGCACTGACCTCCTGCGGTGCTTGCAATGGCATCCGTCCCTGCCAAAACCGCTAATAAACCGCTAATAAGAATTCGTGCGCTCATGCGAGATTTGCCCTAACACAGATGGCGCTTCCTCGTCATGCTCTCTGGCGGCATGGATCCGCGTTTCCACGCTCAATGCGAGTGATGTTGGGCAGGGAATTGCCGCAGATGTGAAAGAGATGCATTCAGTGCACCTCAGCGAAAAGCCGACCACCCGTACCTGTGGCGTTGAACCATTTTCCGGGATGCGCATAGCTCCCCATTCTTGCGTCCGTGTTACTGAACGACGTGGAAATTGTTGGGAAAACCACCAAGGACGAACGGGATGGGAAAACGCGTGAGGGAAGGCTGCCGGATGTATACTGCGGCATTCACGGGAGTTCAAAATCGAAAGTATGGCTGGAAAGTCAGAGCTCATGACCGGCAAGGTCGTCGTAATAACGGGCGGTGCATCCGGCATCGGGCGGGCAACCGCCCTCGCCTTTGCGCGCGAGGGCGCCAGAGTGGTCATCGGCGACATGGATATTGCGGGCGCCGAGAATGCCGTTGCAACGATCAGAAACATGGATGGCAAGGCAGACTGCTTACGAGTCGATGTGGCCAAATCGCCTGACGTGCAGGCCCTGGTCAAGATGACCGTCGCTCGGTACGGTGGTTTGGACTTTGCCTTCAATAATGCCGGCCTGGTGGGATCGGTTGCGGGCATCGTAGAAACGACCGAAGAGGATTGGAATCGCGTCCTGGCAACCAACCTGACGGGCGTATGGCTGTGCATGAAATACGAGATTCCTGAGATGCTGAAGCGCGGGCGGGGCGCCATCGTGAATAACGGCTCCGTGACTGGTCTGGTCGGCGCACCCGGCGTCGTCGGAAACGTCGCCTCCAAGCACGGCGTATCGGGCCTGACCAAATCGGCGGCGCTGCAATATGCGACCCAGGGAATCCGCGTGAACGCTGTGGCTCCCGGGCTGGTGCGTACGCCCACGGCCGATCGACTAACAGCGATCCCTGGCGCCGAGGCCGCGATGTTGTCGGCGATTCCGCAAGGCCGATGGTGCCAGCCGGAGGAGGTCGCAGAGGCGGTCATGTTTCTGTGTTCCGAAAGAGCCTCGCATATCACCGGACATGTCATGCCAGTCGACGGGGGCTGGACGGCACGCTGACAATCTCGTTAATCCTCAGAAGTATTGTGTGGAAAGCGCAGGCGCCTAGTGTAGTGTCCCATAAATAGCTTGACAGAGTTTCAGCGCTTGGTATGATCTCAGTCATGCCGAACACAGGTCTGGCGATCG
>Ga0074045_10002347_pt1 | contig 17528 bp, 17 predicted proteins | sample BogForMeECP23OM2_FD_94442 | JGI IMG/M metagenome (GOLD analysis project Ga0074045, IMG submission 94442) | Bog forest soil microbial communities from Calvert Island, British Columbia, Canada - Bog Forest MetaG ECP23OM2 | ecosystem: Environmental > Terrestrial > Soil > Wetlands ...
GGCAGACCTGCACGCGCGTTGCCCCGAACGCCGCCGTCACCCTCGGGAGAGGCCGCGTGGTGCTGGGCGCCTATCCCCAAGGCGGGGGGTAGGATGTCGACGCCCTCGCGGAAGACTTCCGGGCCGCGGGCTTCGACGTCGGCGTTTCCCAGCGCATCGCCGATGACAAGTGGCTCAAGCTCTGCATCAATCTCATGAGCACCCCAAACGCCCTCGTGCATCCCCGCGACCATACGACGCAGGCCTTTGTGGAGATCAAAGCCCGGCTGCTCGAGGAAGCTCGCGCCGTCCTCGATGCCGCGGGCATTCCCGCCCGCAGCTGCGATGGACGCGACCGATCGCTCGACCAAGAGATCGAGTTCCAACGCGCCTCGCTGGCACAGGGAACGAGCGCACGACGCCTCCCTGTGTACAACCAGATCTGGGCCGCGCTGCGGGATCGCCGGGCGGTGGAAGGAGACGAATACCACCGCTTGATCCTCGAGCTCGGAAGGCGCCATGGAATCCCGACGCCCGTCAATGCGCACGTTCTTCAGATGCTCGAACGCGCGCGCGACGAAGGATTGGGACCGGAGTGTCTCGCCGTCCATCAGCTCTTCGAGCAGGAGGGAGCGGCCGGCCGTTAGGGTTTGGGTGGCTTGACCTTGGGATCGTTCCAGACTTCCGTGTCGGGATAGAAGGCCTTCCACGCGAACCAATAGGTCTCCGTCACCTCGATTCCCTTGGGGACCTCCCACTGCATGAACGCGTTTTCGCTGTCGTAAAGAATCTGGATCTTCTTCCCCTGGAAATTATCGGTCACCCGCCCGCCCGCCGCGGTGAGGAGCGAACCCAGGTAGGCGCGGGCCTTACCCTTCATGACAATGCCGAGAACGAGCTCCTTCGCGTGAAAGCGCGAATCCTTCGCAGCCACCGGAAACGGGATGTCTTCTTGCAGCCAATACGCCGTGTAGGGACTGAAGCGGTAGTCGATCCCCTCCGGGTCGGGGCGCGCCAGCACGCTCGAGGTGGGCGCGCGACCAAGCCAAAGGTCGCGCGGCTCCTGTCGCACGCGGACGCGGTCAAGACGCGTGCCGGAAAGTGGCCCTGAAATCGCCTGCCCCGTGAATTGGGACCACAGACTCTGCGTTTCACGGTCGTACATCAAGCTACAGGCGTTGTAGACGAGACCAGACACGCCGAAGTGAAGATTCTTGCCGGCAACGCTCCGGCGAAACGCGCGTGGTGTTCCTGCAAGCGGATCATAGGACAGTGCGATCGGTACCCCGGCGAGGACGTCATTCACGATCTGGTGATGCTCCATGAGATGCACGGGGTAGGCGCGCGCCTGGCCATTCAGCTCGAGCCCGATCACGGGCGTGTCTGCCACAACCCAGGTCGCCTGCTCGGGGGGCACGAACTGTGGATCGTCGACTGCCTTAATTTGGTCGCGTGCGGGACCTCCCTCACGAACGAGCTCGGCCTTGACCACGAGGGGGACGAGCCGAAAGCCGTTCAGCGTCTGGGATGCGCCCCCTTCGACCGGCGTTCCCGCGCCCGGCGGACCCGCTGCCGCGTGGCCCAGGGCGGCCGCCAGGAAGAGCGCGGCGGTGATCGCGGCAGCGCTGCGAGCGCGTCCCGAGGTCATTGCGTCGCCACGGCCGCGACGCTCTCGCGCACGATCGAAAGGAGAAGCATGAGATCCGGATCGGAGATGACGAGCGGCGGCGCCACGTAAACCACGTTCCCGAGAGGGCGCAGGTACGCACCGCGACGCCGGGCCTCTTCGTACACAGCCCAACCCGCGCCACCCAGGTATCCGGCCGCACCTGCGAGGTCGAGCGCGCCGACCATGCCGAGGGCGCGTGTGCGCGCTACGCCGGGAAGATCCGCCATCTCCGCGAAGGCCTTCGCGATGTGGGGTGCGCGAGCTCGAGCGCCCTCGACGACCTTGTCTTCTGCATAGATGCGCAGGACCTCGCGTGCAACCGCTGCACCAAGCGGGTTTCCACAAAACGAGTGACCGTAGTAGAACGCGCGCTCGGGCGCGCCGAGGAAACCTTCGAAGATTCGGGACGTGGTGAGCGTCGCCGCCATGGGCAGCATGCCGCCGGAGAAGCCCTTGGCCAAGCAAAGCAAATCGGGCGACACGCCAGCGTGGTCGCAGGCCCACATCGCACCGGTGCGGCCATAGCCCGTGAAAACCTCGTCGGCCACGAGGAAGACGTCGCACGCATCGCACAAGATCCGCACCTCACGCAGATACGCGGGGTTGTAGATCCGCATGCCAGAGGCTCCTTGGACCAGCGGCTCGAGCACGACTGCCGCGATCTCGTCAGAGTCCTTTCGCACGATTCGTTCGAGGACTTCGAAGGCACGCGCGTAGGCGCTGTCCTCCGCCGGCGAGGGCACATGGACGCAGTCCAGCAGCACACCCGCGAAGGGACGCCGAAAGATCTCGACGCCTCCCAGCGCTGTGACCCCGAGGGTCTCACCATGGAAGGCACCCTCGAGCGCCACGAAGCGTCGGCGGGAAGGGCGTCCATTCTGCGCCCAGTACTGGAGCGAAAGCTTCATCGCCACCTCGACCGCCGTCGAGCCGTCGTCACTGAAAAAGACGTGCTCGAGACCGTGGGGGGCGACCTGGCACAGCGCCTCCGCCAAGAGGGCGGCGCCTTCATGGGTGGCTCCGGCGAGGGAGGAGTGGCAGAGGGTGTCCGCTTGGCGCTTTAGCGCCGCGACGAGCCGCGGATGGTTGTGGCCGAGGGCGCACACCCACCAGGACGCGTTGCCGTCGAGGTAGCGGCGGCCGTCCAGGTCGAACAGCCACGACCCTTCGGCTCGGGCCACCACCAACGGATCGACACGCGCGCGATAGTCGTCCATTGGGGTGTACGGATGCCAGATCCGTCGCTTGTCGAGAGCGACGATGCGAGAGCGCGCGTCTGACATCGGACCCCGCGAGCCCCTAGAGACAAAGCTCCGCGAGCAGTCGCAGCGCCTCGGGCTGGCCGGATCCGATCAGCAGGGTCGGCACCTGATGTGCCTTCCACGCCTGGATTCGGTCACGGATGCGCTCCTTGGGTCCGAGGAGTGCGATCGCGTCCGCGAGCTGGTTCGGCACCGCCGCCATCGCCTCCGCCTTCTTCCCAGAAAGGTAGAGGTCTTGAATCTTTCGAGCCTCCGCTTCGTAGCCAAGACGCTTTGCATAGTCGTTGTAGAAATTCTTGCCGCGCGCCCCCATCCCACCGATATAGAGCGCGAGCATGCCCTTGACCGGCACCCGACACTTCTCGAGGTCATCGCCAAGAATGCAAGTGACGAAGGGGGCGATGTCGAAGTTGGCCAGGCTCTTCGACGGGAGGCCCCGCTTGCCACGCTCCTCGTTCGCGCGGGAAAAGCCCTTGTCGAGGTCGGGTTGGAAGAGATCCATCCGTTCGGGAATCATCCAAACCGGGATCAGCCCGTCCGCCACCTCGGCGCTGCACGCCACGCCGTTGGGGCTGATGGATGCGGTGTAGATCGGAAGATCCTTGCGACCATGAAGGATGCTCTTCAGGGGTTTGCCGAGACCCGAAGCACCCGCACCCGTGTACGGAATCTCGTAGTGCTCACCTTTGAACTCGAGGGGCCCCTCGCGCGCCAGGATCTGGCGGATGATCGTTACGTATTCACGCGTCCGTGTGAGCGGCTTGCCGTATGCAACACCGTGCCAGCCCTCGATCACCTGCGGGCCCGAGGGACCAAGACCGAGGATGAAACGGCCGCCCGAAAGGGCGTCGAGCGTCATCGCGGTCATCGCCGTCATCGCCGGGGTGCGTGCAGGCATTTGCATGATGGCCGTGCCCAGGCGGATCTTCGTGGTGCGCGCGCCGATCCAGGCGAGGGGTGTCACGGCGTCTGAGCCGTAGGCCTCGGCTGTCCAGATCGAATCAAAGCCGAGGCGCTCAGCCTCGAGCACAAGGTCGAGATTCAAGGACATCTGCGATCCGGAGTAGCCGGCAGTCAGGCCGAGGCGCATAGCGTTCTCCTTTCGCTCGTTGCGCCGAGCTTAGCTGCTCCGGGGGGCTCGGTCGTGGGGGACGAGGCTTTGCGGGAGGGACTCCCGGCGACAAGGCTGGAGCGGCAACCTTCAGCCGCAAGACAAGCCGAAGGCGCCCCTACCGGAAGTCGAAGCTCGCCACGGGATCGCTCGCGGGAAAGGTGGCCTCAAGCGCCGCGTCAAGCTGCGCGTCGCGCTCGCGCGCAGCGGGGTTCTGTCCGGTCGAAGGACTGGAGCGCCCGTTTCCGCCGTGCTCTTGCTCGCCCATGCGTTCCTCGCAAGCGCGGAAGCCCCGCGCCAGAAACCGCTTACCGGATGCCCGATACCGCCTCGGGCAAGATCTTGTAGATCACACGCACCTCGCCTGGCTTGCGCAGCGGGTACTTCTCGACACCCATGTAGCGCTTGGCCAGTTGATCAATGTGCGCATCTGCGCCCTCTTCCGTGATCGCCACTACCCGACCCCGCACCTCAAGGTAGCGATAGGGATTCTCTGGATCCTGAATGGCGAGCGCCACCCGAGGCTCGCGTCGCAGGTTTCTGTCCTTCTGGCGTCCCTTGGCCGAATTAATCAGCACGTGCGTTCCATCGAAATCGCACCAGACCGGTGTTACCTGCGGTTTGCCATCGGGCATGAGCGTGGCGAGGTGAGCGAAACTCTTCTTATGAAAGAGGTCGAGAAATGAATCGGGTACCTGCGCGGCCATGCGTACCTCCTCTTCAACGACCGAGCTTCTGGCCTTCTATGTTATCTCCCGAGCGGCGGATTGCATGGGCCCAGCGGTCCCTGCGCTCGCGCGGTACGACGCGGTGGCTAGGAGCGCGGCGACTCCGCAGGCTGAACCTTGAGCTCGAGAAGCTCCGTCCGACGAAGAACGCTCAGCACGGTGGGCACGCCGGCGCGCTCCGCTGTGAGCAGCCGGTGCAGGTCGTCGACGCTGGTGACGGGGTTGCCCGCAAACCGGATGATCACGTCCCCTTCCGCGATTCCCGCGAGTTCGGCGGGGCTCGTGTGCTCCACCGCGAGAACGAGGACCCCGGTCTCTTGGGTCAGGCCGTGATGCCTCGCGATTGCGCGGTGAATGGGCGCGCCCTGTCCTCCGACTCCGAGATGGCTGCGACGAATGCGGCCCTCCTTAATCAGCTCGCCTGCAACACGTTTCACGAGGTCGATCTCGATGGCGAAGCAAAGTCCCTGTGCCGCTGCGATGATGGCAGTGTTGACTCCAATGACCTCGCCGCGCGAGTTCACAAGCGGCCCGCCAGAATTCCCGGGATTGAGAGCCGCGTCGGTCTGAATCACGTTGTCGATCAGTCGGCCCGAGGTCGACCGCATCGAGCGGCCGCATGCGCTCACGATTCCGGCCGTCACCGTGCTCTCCCAGCCAAAGGGGCTGCCGACGGCGATCGCGAGCTGACCCGGACGTACCCGGCCGGAGTCGCCGAGTCTCGCCGCGCGAAGTTCCGGGGCGTCGATTTTGAGAATGGCGAGGTCCGTGTCGGGGTCGTCCCCCACAAGAGACGCCTCGCGACGAGCGCCGTCGGGTGCGCTCACCTCGATCCGAGCGGCACCATGGACGACGTGGCTGTTGGTGACGAGGAGACCGTCGGGCGTGAGCACAAAGCCGGACCCACCCCCGCGTACGGGTTGCCCCCCAGGTCCCGCCCGGCGCCCCTCGATCTGCACGTGAACGACCGAGGGGCGAATGGCCTCGACCGCCCCGGTCACCGCCCGGGAATAGGCGTCGAGGAGCCCCTCCTCGCGGTCATCCCGCCTCGGAAGCGGAGCGTCGGCCTCGGGTCCATGCGAAATCAGTCGGAGTGCACGCATGGCAATTGGTCTCGGCACCGCGCAAGCCAGGTCAAGACGTGGAGGCCCGAGCTGCTCTGCTGTGAGATCCTGACGCTCGCATGAGCAACCCGGCGGAGGTCCGTCCCTACGAGCCGCTCGACGTGGGAGCCTGGAGACCGCTACGTCGGCCGGTCTTTCGGGCGCTCTGGATCGCGACCATCGCCTCGGCCGTCGGCACCTGGATGCAGGATGTGGGGGCGTCCTGGCTGATGACGTCGCTCGCTCCCACGCCCCTTCTCGTGTCTCTGGTGCAGGCCGCGTCGAACCTACCGTTCTTCGTCCTCGCGCTTCCTGCAGGCGCTCTTGCGGACGTGGTGGACCGCCGTCGGCTGCTTATGGTCTCGCAGGCCTGGATGCTGCTCTCCGCCGCTGCCCTCGGAGTCCTCACCCTGAGCGGCGCGGTAACGCCTGTCGGTTTGCTCATCCTCACGTTCTGCCTTGGCATCGGAAGCGCGCTCAACGCTCCCGCCTGGCAGGCGATCACGCCCGAACTGGTCCCCCGGGAAGAGCTGCCCGAAGCCATCAGCCTGAACGGAATGGCGATGAACGTTGCGCGCGCCGCAGGTCCTGCGATTGGGGGGAGCGTGGTAGGGATGTTCGGACCAGGGACGACCTTTCTTCTCAACGCTGCTTCATTCCTCGGGGTCATCGCAGTACTCGCCGGCTGGAAACGGCTTCAGCACGAGAGCCGGCTACCCGCCGAGGACCTATTCGGCGCGATTCGTGCGGGCATCCGTTACGTAAGGCACAGTACGGAACTCAAAACCGTTCTCGTCCGTGCTCTCTCGTTCATCCTCTTCGGGAGCGCCCCGTGGGCGCTGCTTCCGCTTTTCGCCCGCCGGACCCTCGGTCTTGGCCCATCGGGCTACGGTGCGCTTCTCGGATTTTTCGGGGTTGGTGCGGTGGCCGGTGCCTTCTGCCTCCCGCGGTTGCGCCGGGCGACCTCGGCGGAGCGCGTCACGACGGGGGCGGTTCTCGGGTTCGCAGCGATTTCCCTCGTTCTCGGGCTCACGCGCAACGTCAAGCTCGTGGGGCTCGCCCTCGGGATCGGCGGAGCCGCCTGGCTCATCTTGCTCGCGAGCCTCAATCTTGCAGCGCAGTCCGCGGTGCCCTCGTGGGTGCGCGCCCGCGCCATGGCCGTGCATCTGCTGGTCGTCTTCGGGGGCATGGCAATCGGTAGCGCGACCTTTGGCACCATCGCGACCTTGATCGACATCCCGGCGGCATTTCAACTCGCGGCGCTCGGTCTCGTACTCGGCCGCATCGTGACTCTTCGCTTTCCCCTGCCCGAGGGGCCTCCGCTCGACCTCACTCCCGACCCACGCTGGAACGCTCCCGCCGTTGCGGGCGAGCACGCGCCGGATCGCGGACCCGTCCTTGTGACGCTCGAGTATGTCATCGACCCGGAACGCGCCACAGATTTTGCGCGGGCCATGCGAGAACTCTCACGCATCCGGTTGCGGGACGGCGCGCTCCGCTGGGGCCTGTTTGTCGATGCGGCAAAGTCCAATCACTATCTCGAGTCCTTCGTGGTCGAGTCCTGGATTGAGCATCTGCGCCAGCACGAGCGGATTACCGCCGCCGACCGAGAAGTCCAAGCCCGGGCCGTGGCCTACCACGTGGGGGCTACCCCGCCCCGTGTTACCCACTACATCCACGAGCGTATGCAATGACGAACGGCCCCGGAGGAGTGCTGCGGAACCTTGAGGCTTCGGCAAGCCGCCAGGCAGAGGCGACTGGCTTCAGGCGGACGCACAGCCTGCGCCGGGGGGCCGCGGTCCTGCCGGCTCGGCTGGAGCTTGCCTCAACTCTCGGCGGGGGATGCGTCGAGGGGCAACTCGATCACAAACTTGGTGCCGCGCCCCAGCTCCGACTCCACCGAGATGCGCCCGCCGTGCCGCTCGACGATGCCATGGGAGATGGAGAGGCCAAGGCCCGTCCCCTTCCCCACCGGCTTCGTGGTGAAGAAGGGATCGAAGATCCGACTCTGGATCTCCGCGGGGATTCCCGGTCCGTCGTCTTCGATCTCCACCCGCACGCCGCCATCGATGGGTCGCGTGCGGATCCAGATCGTGCCCTTCTTGCCGAGCGCGTCGCAGGCGTTGATCAAGAGGTTCATGAAAACCTGATTCAGCTGGCCCGCGTAACAGCGAATCCGGGGAAGGTTTCCATAGTCACGCTCGACGCGGATGCCGTCCTTCAGGCGAGGTTCGATCAGCGAAATCGTACGGTCGATGCCGTCGTGCAGGTCGACCTCCTGGAGATCGGCCTGGTCCACCCGTGAGAAGGTCCGCAGGTCCTCCACGATCTTCTTGACTCGCGCCGTACCTTCCCGACTGCGGACGAGCAGCTTCGCCAAGGCGTCTCGCGCGCGGTCGGCGTCCGGCCCTGCACCCTTGCTTTCAATCAGCTTTCGAATGTACTCGTCCATGAGCTGAAGGTTCGCGTGCACGAACCCGATCGGATTGTTGAGCTCATGGGCGATGCCGGCCACGAGCTGCCCGAGGGAGGCCATCTTCTCACTCTGCACGAGCTGGGTCTGCGCCTCGCGCAGGGCCTGGGTGCGTTCATCGACGCGCGCTTCGAGCGTTGCGTTCAGTTTCGCGATCTCGTCGTAGGCCTTCGCGTTCTCGATCGCGATCGCGCTCTGGTTGGCAAGCGTGCGGAGGAGCTGCCGGTCATCGACGCCCAACCGCTCGCCCGAGAGCTTGTGACCTACGGCGATCACGCCGAGGAGATCCATCCCAAAGAGAATGGGTACGAGGAGTTCGACCTCGAGCGTGTCGAACACGTCCCGGCAGGCTTCCCGCACCTCCGCGTCCGTTTCGTCATCGAAGTCGAGGCGCGAGAGTGCGCGGCGAGCGAGCAGGTAGGTCACGATCGGGTGGTCGGCGGGGAGGAGGGTGTCGAGGGCGTCGTCGTCCCAGTCCCCCCGCGAGCCCGCGGGCTCGAGCACGCCGCGTTCGGCGTCGAAGAGCAGGACCATCGCGCGCTCCACGCCCATGGTGTCGGTAAGTGCGATCAGAATGCGATCTCCGATCTCCTTCATGGACAACATCGAGACCATGGCTTCGGAGATCTCGCGCACCGCGACCCGGTAGGCGGAGCGATCGCGGTCGAAGACGCGGTCGACGAGCCGCTGCATGCGCGTGCGCAACGGGTTGAAGGCGAGGATCGCGACGAACAAGAACGAGATCTGGAACGAGAGGGACTGTGGGAAGCGCGAGACCGTGGCCTCGGCGAAGGTGATGAGAAGTGCATAGACGCCGGTGATCGCCAGCGTGGCGGCGCCGTAGGCGGCCGACGACTTCGCCACGACACGGATCTCGAAGAGCTGGCGTCGCAGGATGCCGTAGCCCACGGCCAGCGGGAACGTAAAGAACCAGAGCAGCGCGACGTACCAGGGCCACGACGTCCGCAGGATCATCTGTACGATCATGATCAGAAGGACGGGAACGAAGCTTATGAGTGCGCCGAGAAGCATCACGTCGGCGCGGTCTGTGCTTCCCCCTTCCCGCATATGACGGCGCTCGTGCCCAAGGAACACGATCGAGGCGAAGGTCATCCCCATGGTGAAGCAGAACGCGAAGTTCGGTACGAGCGCAGGAGGGAGCCCGACGCGCTCACCCACAAGGGAGAGCAGGCCCAGCGCGAAGGCGAAGGCGTACATGAGAGGCCGCAGCCCTCGTCGCCGCACCACCCAGCCGGGCTCGGCGGGATAGGTGCTGAAGAGATGGAACACCGTCGCGCCGATGAAGGGGATGTTGAAGAGCATCCGGGGACCTTGAAGCGGTATCGGCACCCAGTGAAAAGCCAAAGACAGCTGCGCAGACATCGTGGAGCAAAAGAGAACGAGTGCCCAGGCTTCGGCACGGTCCGGACGCAATCGCCAGACCACGAACCCGATCGCGAGGTAGATCACAGACACGAGGAGGAGCCCGGCGTAAAGGGCCGCCGACCAGGGGGGGATGTTGGCAATGCTACAAACCCTCGGTTGCAGCTCGACCGTGTAGCGACGATCCCCGCGCGTGAATTCGTAGAGATTCGGACGACCGGGCTGCAGCACGCTATTCGGATTGAGGATCAAGTGATAGATCGATCCTCCGTCGATGCTGAGGAGCCGGTCCCCCGCCTCAACGCCCGCAGCGCTCGCGAGACCCGGGTCCTGCACGATCTCGGTCCCGGCCACGCCGGTCGTCTGGAACGGCAGGGTCAGGGAGTCTTGGGGATGAACGATGGGCCAGAGCGCCAGCACGATTGCGCTGAGCGCCCACGCGACAGCTAAGGCCGCCGTCACCCGGCGAAATCGAAGGGTCGCCGTGGGGTTCATGCAGCTCCGGGCACCCGCGTGGATGGTAGGCGCGCAGGCTCGGCGCTGTCAAAGAGCCCCGGAGCTAGCGGGCTTGTTGTTTCGCCTCGAAGTTGATGGCGGCTTGGTCCAGGTCCCGGCTGCCTTCCCCGTAGTTGTAGCCGGAATTGTTGAGCAGGATCGCGCCGCTGCTTGCCGGGGGAGCTCCGGCCGTTTGGGCCGAAATCAGCCGCTGAATCATGGCGATTCGCGTCTGGAGGTCGGGTCCCGCGGACGCTCCGGCCGGGCACTGCAGGAGCGGCGAGGAGGGGGCAGGCTTCGCCGGGTCGGGGCCGAACAGATCGTCGGCGCGTACCGGCGCGGCGGGAAGAAGTGCGCAGGCCAGGAGTCCGGCGCACGCAGCCCGGGGCAAGAACGAAGGGGTTCGATCCCTCATGGCAGCCTCCATGGTATACCCTCCTCCGCGTTTTCCTGATCGGCCGGCGGGGCACGGACCTTGATGGCGGCAGGGGAGGTGCGCTGCGCGTAAGCTGCGCGTCTCCCGCACGCGAGGCAGCCGGGCCCCCCGAGTGGTGAGCGTTGCACCTTGTCACCTTCGAGCGGCGGGAGGGACGCGGCATCCGCGACGCGGCGGAGCGCGGCGACGATTGCCTGCTCGGTGAGCTCGCCGCACTCGGGCTTGATCTTGGCCAGTCGGGGAACGCAGGAGCCCGACGCGTCGGCGCGCTTCTTCCGCCCGGTCCCCATGGCGGGGAAGTCGTTGATTTGAACCGTGCGCTCGCCGTCCTCCATGCCCTCGAGGACGTGGGGGCTCCGGAGGCGCAGGCCGATTCTCTGCTCCCGACGGATACCCAGGCCTTTCTGCGCCAGCTCGCTCGCGCACTCCCGGCTGCGCAGCGGGCACTCGAGTTCGTGGCCGAAGCGAGCGAGCGCTACGACGCTCCGGACCTCTTGCGCGCGGGCGTCATCCTGCCGCGCCGAAGCGTTCGCCTATCCGCTCCGGTACCACGACCGGGGAAGATCTTGGCGGTGGCGCGCAACTACGCCGCACACGCGGCCGAGGCGGGAGGGACGGCACCGCCCGAGCCCGTGCTCTTTCTCAAGGCGTCTTCTTCCGTGATTGGGCCGGAAGATGAGATCGTTCTGCCGCGGCACAGCCAGGCGGTGGACTACGAGGGAGAGCTTGCGGTGGTGATCGGGCGCGTGGCACGCCACCTGACAGAGGAATCGGCGCTCGAGTCCGTGGCAGGCTACACGGTGGCGAACGACGTCTCCGCGCGCGACTACCAGAACGTGCGGGGACAGCACTTTATCGGAAAGTCCTGTGACACCTTCGCGCCGCTCGGGCCGGCCCTCGTCACGCAGGACGAAATCCCCGATCCGCATGACCTCTCGATCCGTACGTTTCTGTCGGGTGAGCTTGTTCAATCGGCGCGCACCAAGGAGATGATCTTCCCAATCGCACGGATCCTCGCGTTCGCTTCGAAGCTGATGACGCTCGAGCCCGGCGACGTCCTGCTGACCGGTACACCGGCGGGGGTTGGAATGGCACGCAAGCCTCCTCGCTACCTACGAGATGGCGATGTAGTCGACGTCGAGATCGAGCGCGTGGGTCGGCTGCGGAGCTTCGTTACGCTGGAGCGCGCCTGAGGTGGGAACCCGCAGGAAGACCCATCCCTCCATCCTCGACCGCGAGCGGTCGGTGCTGCTCATGATCGACCTCCAAGAGTCCTACCGGGGGAAGCTCGCCAATGAGCCCCGCGTCATCGCCACGGCGGCGAAGCTCCTGGATGCGGCCGGGCTGCTCGGGATCCCGGTGGTCGTGACCGAGCAGTATCCGAAGGGACTCGGCGCCACGCGGGACGAGCTGGCGAGCCATCTGCCGGCGAACGCCAGACGCTTTGAAAAGACAAGCTTCTCCTGTCTCGGCGCACCCGGCCTGCGCGAGCACCTCGATGAACTCGGTCGAGAGCAGCTCGTCGTAGCGGGGATCGAGACGCACGTGTGCGTGAGCCAGACCGTGCACGATCTCCTGGCCAGCGGCCTTCAGCCCCATGTCGTCCGGGATGCGGTGAGCGCGCGTTTTGCGCTGGAGGACGAGACGGGCTTCGCCAAAATGCTCGCCTCAGGCGCGGTCCCGGCGTGCCTCGAGGGCGTGCTGTTTGAGTGGCTGGGCGACGCGCGCGCCCGGGAGTTCAAGGCGGCGCACCGCCTCGTGGTGTGAGTGTGAGCCCTAGGTCGGAGCGGGCTCGTACTGCAAGAGGACCCGCTCGCCGGAGGCATGTCCCGCACGCATGCGGTCCCGCCAGCTCGGGAACTCGCTCGGATACTTCTTCTCGTAGGCCGCCAGTAGCCGAGCCAGCAGCGCCTCGTCCTTGCGCTCGCGCACCTGCGCGTCGAAGCTCGGCCCGGCGCGAAAGGCCTCGCTGCGGCCGATCATCTGCTTCCAGCGGCCGTAGTTCCCAACCCACAGGCGCGCCCGCTCCAAGCCCCCTTCGGCGCTACGCGCCTTCCACGACCACTTGGCGGTGGTGAGCGCAACGGCACCGTCGAGCCAGGCGTACCACACCTCACCGTGACACGTGCTCTCGCGCCCGTCCCGAAGCAGGGGGCACACATAGACAAACAGGCTGGTCTCGAGCGCAGCCACGGTCTTAGAGGGGAGGGCCGCCGGCGTTTCGAGGGCGCCGGCGAGTCGGGAGGTCAGAGGGAGCGCGAGGGTGGCCGCCGCGCTGCGCAGGAAGGTACGCCGGTCAAGCACGGCGAACCGAGGACCGTGGCTCAAATGCCCGAGCCTTCCTTCTCCTCACCGACGTGAATTCCGCACTCCTTGGTCTCCGGGTTCTCCCACCACCAGCGCCCCGCGCGCGGATCCTCACCCGCCTGGATGGCGCGCGAACACGGATCGCAGCCGACGGACGGATAGCCGGCAGCGTGCAGGCGATTCACCGGGACGTTGTGCGTGCGGATGTAGTGCCACACCTCATCGGCGTTCCAGTCCGCGAGCGGGTTCACCTTGACGATCCCGGCGTGGGTGGCGTCGATTTCAACTTTCTGGATCGCGGTCCGCGTGACCCCCTGGTCGCGTCGGAGGCCCGAGATCCAGGCGTCAAGACCGGCGAGGTAGCCCTTCAGCGGGTCGACCTTCCGCACCCGGCAGCAGAGCTGCCGTTTCTCGATTGACTCGTAGAAGAGGTTCATCCCGTTCTCCCGGACCATCGCCTCGACGGCTTTTGCATCCGGAAAGAGAACCTCGATCTCCTTGTCATAGCGGTCGCGGACCCGGTCCATCAGGTCATAGGTGGCTTGCGGGATGCGGCCCGTATCGAGCGTAAAGATCCGAAACTCAGGCTCAATGCGGCTCAGCATATCAAGCAGCGCCATCCCCTCTGGCGCACCGAACGAGCAGGAGAGCGCAATGCTGGGATGGAAGGTCTTGAGCGCCCAGATCAGGAGCTCTTGCGTGGAGAGGGCCTCGAAGACACCAGATTCGATGTCGCGGCGCAGGTCGTGGAGGGCGGGCTTGAGGGCGGAACCGGCGCTCGGGGGCATGGCCAATCGATACTACCGGCGGAAGCCGTAAGATCAACCCAAAATACCGCACGTTTGAGTCAAGATTGTGGGGCAGAGTGAGGCTCTGACAGGCGAAGGGGAGTGCGTGGGGAACGACGGCAAGTCCTGGGCCTTGGGGGCGCTCACTGAGCTTCGAGACTTTCGATGCGCCGCAGTCCGCCACGGTCGTCGAGGAACTCAAAGCCTGCCCGAGCCTGCTCCCGGTGGAAACGCACTTGTTCGACTTCGTGCCGGGTGAGGAAGAACCGCGCCAGCATTTCGTGGGTCTCCGCCAGGCCCTGAGGATCCTGAAGCGCCCGGAAGCCCTCGAGGGCACGCTCCAGATGCGATTGTTCGAGGCCCGAATCCCCGAAGGCGAACTCCGCACGTCCGAGGTTGAGCTCGTTCGTCGCGACGCCAAGCGCGTCCCCCCGGCTTTGATTCGATGCCGATGCTGAAGTGAGGAGCTCGATCGCGCGCGCCGGATCCCCGCTGTCGCCTCGAGCGAGGAGATAGAGCGCGAGGTCATTCTCCAGGACGGCTGCGAGCGGCGTCCCCGCGTCTGCGAGCGCGATCGCCTCCTCCGCCGTCTGGATGGCGAGCGCGGTCTCCTGCTGCGCGGCTGCGCACCGGGCCAGCCCCGCAAGGTCCCGCGCTTGGTCTTGCCTCTGTCCCAGCCGTCGGTCGAGTTCGAGCGCACGCTGGTAGACGGCGACCGCGCTCTCTCGGTCCCCCGCGCGGCGCAGCGCCTCTCCCTGGTCGCGCAGCGCCGCCGTCTCGGCGCCGCTCTCGCTGAGCGCCGCGAAGATCAGCGCTGCGCGGCCGAAGGCTAAAGACGCCGCCTTCCACTGCCGCTGTTCGTACGCCGAACGGCCGCTTGCAAGCGCTTGGCGAGCTTCTGCGCGCGGCAGGGAATCGGTCGGCGCGGACGCGCAGCCGGCGCCAAGCCATAGGCCCGCGCAGACGAAGGCACGCCGCGCAGCCGCGCGTCCGACGACGGAGCCCCTCATGGATCGTCGCGGTCGGGCGGTCCCACCAGGGGCGCGAACTTGAGCTGCTCTTCTCCCGGGACGGGCTGGGGGAACGCGCTGCGCAGGAGCCAGTGCCGCTTCAGACCCTGCACCAGATCATCCGTGTCGCGCAGGAGCCCCGAGACCTCACCAAGAATGTTCTGGTTCGCATCGAGCTTCGTCCGGAGGTTGCCCGTGATCTCGTCGACATTGTGCAGCGTGCCGCGCAGCGCGTTCAAGTTGCCGTCAATCTTTTCGAGCGTACCGTTCAGCTTTGCCTGGAGCTCCGGCGTCAGCATCCATTCGCCGAGTGAGCCGCGCGGATTGCGCAGGTGCGTGGTGATCGCGTCAAGATTTGCCACGACCGGCCGCGTCCTTCCGACCACGTCGTCGATGCTTGCGCTGACCCGCTCGGCGTTGGCAAGCACGGCGTCTAGCTTCTCGGTGATGGGAGGCAACTTCTCTTCGAGCTGCGCCACGAGTTGGTCCGCCCGTTCGGCCAGACCCGGCGACTCCTCCGTCGCGAGAGGCACTCCGAGAAAGTCCCTTTCGAGAGGTACCCTGCGGTCGCCCACCACCACCTCCGGGCCTTGACCGGGCTCCTCGTAGATGGTGGGTGCGCCGGTGCGACCCTTTGTGACTTCGAGCTGTCGGCCGCCGAGAAAGCTGCCTCCCGCAATCTTCACCTTCGAGTCGCTCCAGATGTAGCCGTAGTAGGGCTTCTTCACCTCGAAACGGACGAAGACGTTGTTGTCCGAGTCCGGTGGCTCGGCGTCGATCACCGTGATCTCGCCCACCGCAAATCCCATCAGCAGAACGGGATCGCCGAGGTGCAGACCATCGGCGCTCTGCACGAACACGTAATAGGGGCATTTCGGAGTGAACCATCCCTTACGTTCCGCGGTGTGGTAGAGATAGTAGGTGAAGCCCGCCAGCATCAGCCCCACAGCCACAGCCACGAAGAGCCCAACCACTTTTTCCATTCGCCGCAGGCGGGTCCGAAGCTGCGGCGTAAGGTCGTGGAGCGGCATCTACAACCCGTCCGCCGTCCCTGCCGGAGGGGAGGCATCCTCTCGATAGCCGGTCACCTCGTCGGGTTCCTCGAGCACTCGGAAGCGGACCTTCTCAAGGACTGCGAAGCGCGAAGCGTCATCACGGAAGGCGTGGAAGTCATACGCACTCGTGATGAGCGACAACGACTCGCCGTTCGCAGCCCGGCGAGCGCGCAGCTCGCGCAGAAAGCCGAGCCACCAGCGGATGTCACTCGGAGCGAGGCCGCGGAGCGGGCTGTCGAGAAAAAGTATCCGCACCGGCTCCGCGATCGAGCGCAGAAGCGCAACGCGCTGCCGGAGCGCCAGCGTGAGTCGGCTCGGCAGAAGGTCCGCGAGCCTCTCGAGACCCGCCAGCCGAAGCAGCGCCTCCACCCGCGCGCGCACGTCCCCGGGGTCCAGATTGCTGTGGTAGCGAAGCGGAAGGGCGACGTTCTCCGCCACGCTCAGGCTTCCGAGCAAGCCTCCTCCGTTCTCGAATACGAACCCGATCTCCCGCCGCCCGACGGTCTGCTCCGACTCGCTCGCCCCGGCGAGATCGCGGCCGAAGAGCCGCACCACACCCCGCGCGGGTGGGTTGAGCCCTGCAGCCACAGAGAGGAGTGCTGTCTTACCACTCGCCGGACCGCCGCCGATGGCCCACCACTCGCCCGCGTCGATGCTCCACGTAACGTCACGCACCAGCAGTCGATCCGGATCGTCCTCGCTGGCCACGTCGACACCAACGAGCTCAACCTGCGCCGCCTCGCTCATACGAACACGTATCCGACGAGGAACAGGGCGTCGAGCAGCACGCAGCCGATCACACCCTCCACCACCGCCCGCTCCGTCACAGCGGAGATCTCCTCGAAGCGCAGCGGACGCGCCAGCCCGTGATAGCAGCTCACGACCGCAATCACGACACCGAAAAGCATCGTCTTGAGCCCGAACAGCGCGAAGTCCTGCCAGCGGAGCGCGTCCCCGAGACGGCCGAAATAGGCCGCGGGCCGAAGCGGGACGTCCTGCAAAAAGGCGAATACCCAGCCGCTCAGGATGGCCACGAGCACAAAGTAGGTCGCAAGACAAAGCACAGAAACCGCGAGTCCCAACATGCGCGGCATCACGAGGTAATGGATCGGATCGATGCCAAGCGACTCGAGCGCACTCACCTCGCCCATCGCGCGCATGGTCCCGAGCTCGACGACGTTGCTGGTACCTGCGCGGGCCAGCACCACAATCGCCGTCAGCAGCGGCCCGAGCTCTCGCATCACCACGGTCACCATGACAGTGCCGATCAGCTCCCCCGCACCCACGCGGCTTAGCAACGCCACCGTCTGTCCGATGATGACGAGCCCGAAGGTGACACCCAGGAAGATCATCATCGGAAGCAGCCGTAGCCCTGACTGCCGGATCTGCGCGAAGATCAGCGGGTGGACGACCTTTCGGGAGACGCCAAGCTTGGTCAGCATGACGCCAAGTGTGATCAGAGCGAAGGCCACCATGTCGCGGAAGAGCAGCGCGATCTGAACCGCGCCGTAGCCCACCAGATCCAGGTACCGCTCCGAGGAGTCAGTCGTCCCCGTCATGATGTGTGGAGCGTACCGAACGATGACGTCGCATGCCTTGCGAACGTGCGGACAGGGGAGCACCACTCCCGAAACTCGCACCCCACGCGAGATTCGCCGGTCGATTCCCGAGCCGCGGCTCCCGCAGAGCTCGCGCCAGGACGTCTACTCACCGTCATGTAGATTGCAGA
>Ga0074045_10002348_pt1 | contig 17527 bp, 12 predicted proteins | sample BogForMeECP23OM2_FD_94442 | JGI IMG/M metagenome (GOLD analysis project Ga0074045, IMG submission 94442) | Bog forest soil microbial communities from Calvert Island, British Columbia, Canada - Bog Forest MetaG ECP23OM2 | ecosystem: Environmental > Terrestrial > Soil > Wetlands ...
GCTGCAGGCCAGAACGGCGACGCTTGCTTCGGAATCAGGGGCTTTCGGGTCAAGCAAACGACACATTAATTGCAGTTCCGGCCGGTTTCGCAGGAAAAAAGTGCCGAACGATTGTCTACGATCTGCTAACTGACGGACCATATCATGCAGATACCGGCTGTACATCCTGCCCGGTGAAAGGACTCGTACAGTTGGAGGCAGAAGACGCCAGGTTCGTTTAGCTTGACGTATATAGACACCCCTACATCTTTGGAGAATCCTGGAGTCCGTATAAGCTCGGATGATGGTCTGCAACTTTAGTAGCGACACTTTTCAAATACCGATTCAACGGGCGCTAAAGAGCTGTTTGCACAGCCGTCTGTGATGCGAGAGTCGCGACGCGCTACCGCCGTTGGGGTCACAAAAAAAGCAACTATCCTCAAAGTATGCAATCAGGATGCCAGGCTGTAAAGGCGGAGAAGACCCCGGCTGTTTTGAATTAGTCCTTAACCATTGAAAACAATTGAGTTAGCCGGACGACCGGGAGAACACACCCTTCGCAAAGCTTCCGGGCTCCACTGCTGGGTCAATTTGTGGTAAGTCCTTTCCCTCATCACGCGAGAACGGACGGTTTCTGCCTAGGTCCTAGGAGCGCTCAGCTTTTCGGCTGAGTCGCCCGCGATTTCGTATGTCAATTGCTGGCCATCCAGAACGGCGAATGCAACCCGCGCGCGCTCCTTTTGCGGCCCTTGGATTTCCCAGCCGCTTCCCTGGGAAACCAACTGCATCTGGCTCCGGGCTCTCCACCAGTGATCCACTTCTCCCGGCAATGCTTTCCAGACCTTGTCTATCGTGGTCCTCTCCGTGAGGTAGACGAGGAGCGTTTCGTAGATCTTGCGGGCGCGAGCTTCCACCAGGTAATCGGGGTGGGTGAGGAAACTAGCCATCCCATGTCGAATGGTGATCAGTTCGAACTGCCGCTTCCACAAATCAATGGAAAAGTCATTGAGCACATGAAAGAGGGAGTAATCCTCAGCGGTGGTCAAAGGCAGTTCCAAGATTTTGCCGATAAAGAAAGGCATGATTGTGCAACAGCCGCCACTTTGCGGCTCCAAATGAGCGACGTTGGGGATTGACATGTCATACGAAAACTCGAAGGCGTCGTACCACTCGGGATTGCGGTAAAAGGCGCCCGCGCGGAAGCCGCGCGCCCCATACTGATGAACGTAACCATTAATTTTTCTTGCGCGCAGCAAAAACTCTTCACGGTTCCGATACAAATTCCCATCGTGATTCAAATCGTGGATATTGAACTCGAACTTGCGATCGCGGATCTGCTGTACATATTCATCTGAAACTTCGTAACGTTTTTCGGGAACCACCTGGAATGAGGCTTTGAAAGCGTAAGACTCATCAAGGTCCATCAGTTGCGGCGTAAAGTCACGGCCCGCCTTTGTTTCCACATCGTGGGTCATCATGAGGCAACTTGGTGCCCCCTCAGGCCAGAACCAGATAAACGGGACCTTGTACACGGTACGCGCTTCCATCGCGAGCCGCAGAAATGTTTCATGGAGGGTGTCCACCGTAACATCTACAGGCCAAGTGGGGAACGTTTTGCTCTTCCAGTCGCCGAAATAAGCTCTTTGCATTTGTCGGCGGAATGAAACGGGCAGAAGATCTCTCACGAAATAGTAGCTATTGAGTGCCCACTCCGAAGAAATGATCTTCTCACGCCCCGATACCAGGCTATTTTTGTAGCGTTCGCAACGAAGGTTTTCGATGACCTGGTCTGGATCAAAGGGCAAATGGACCCCGGATCGGTCGAACCGCACGTCCTTTGAAGCATCATATAACCGAACGTCCTCAAGATTCGCCGCAATGCTTGAGGTGCAAGATCCATAGCAAATGGTTCCGGGACCAAATAGGAAAAACCCGGAACCGGTAGATGGCTTCGTCCCGAAAACACCGGAGAGCAAGCTTTCGGGAACCCGATAATGCTCGGAAAGCGTTCGGATCACGGCCTCTTTCAGCTCCATTCCCCCGTTGCGGACAATCAATTGCTTTAATCCCGGTGCCATCAGCGGTCGGCTTCGACTATCCGATGTGGCGGTAAATCAATCTTCCGGTGATTACCAGCATGCTCTTCGGCATAGATGAAAAAATGCGCTTTGCCGCTTTCATCTTCCACCCATGTGCTGGCCCCACAGCGGAGGCAGTAGGAAAATTCCAATAGATTAATTCTCGCGGTCGGGAGACCCAATGGTTCTTGAATACAAGAAGCCCCGTGTGGGCTTCATCGGTCCGCCCCATATCAAATTGCAGCGCTCCACTCGATTTGGCTGCCACGATAGCTCTCCACAAAAGCCAAGGTACGCCCCCCAAACTGTTGAAAAAGTGGTTGGAACATCCATATTTATAGTAAACAACTTCACGGAACCGCAGGGTGAGAATCGCGGCAATTGGTTTCGTATCTCTATAGGCTACGCGAATTGCCAACATGCTGCCGTGGCCCTGAATCAAGTTCCGGAACCAAGTGCGCGGAATGGGGGGTAATCCGTGCCGGCGCCGTGTGATAACGAACAGCCGATAAAAATCCCTTAGCAACTCATCGGATGTTCCGCATTTCTCAACTAAGCCGGCTCGTCCGGCTCGCCGAATGCGGCGCTGAACAGAATCCTTGTCGAGGCTGCGGAACAAGACATCTGAATCTGGACGGAGATCGAGTATATGTAGAAAGTACTTCGCTACCGGCGAGAAGCCGCCGCGAACCTGACTGAAGTCCTCTGTGACCGGACGCATTTCCAGATATTTCCACTGCCGGTGGCTAAAGGTGGACTGTAGATGTTGGACCAGGAAATCCAGTTGCTCTTTTGAATCGCAAAGAGGTTCGCAATGGTCGGAGAAGGGCAACGATACCAGTCGACGACCCGTGAGCCAGCTATTCACATGACAAAACACTAACGCATTCTTCAACTGGACCGTGGGAGAAGACGTCGTGAAAGCCACCGGTTCATATCCATATGTTCTCCGAAGGGCCTTTAACCAGGCCGCTCCGTGAAATATGGATGCTTTTGGATGCTTCTCCACGAACGCGCCCCAGCGAGGGTCGCGCGTGGGATCGATTTCATAAGCCTCTATCGGCATTTCTCGAATAATCCTCCGATATTGCCTCGATACTTTTGGTAAGTGTCCTTAAGATTTTGGACCGACCTCTCCAAAAAGCGAAGCTCAACCGTCCCCAATTCCGACAGGCTAGCAACTGTCGCGGATCGTGTCTGACTGGTCGGCTTTGCGTCTTTCCTGAATAAGTGTTGAATCGAACCACTGTAGGGTCGCCCTTAGACCTATGGGTTAGCTTCGAAAGCGGAGTGCTTCGCATTGAAACAATCTGCCGCTAATCATCAAGATTTCTGAGTGCGCGGTGTCGTGAGAGCGTCCCCCAACCGATAAAGAAGAGTCCGGTCTGGCCACGGTCGGAGGAGTTCGTGGATTAATTCCGGCTCATCCCGGGGGATGTCCTGAAAGCTGGCGTGCAAGAGTTCGTCATTGGAGGTCCAAGCTTGGGGAAAGTAGGCGATCATGTCATTCTGAGTAACTGGTAGAGTTTCGGGTATCTGATGACCTGACAATTGAGCCCACAGCGCCCCAACCATATCACGCCCTTTTCCGAGTTGGAGATGGCAAAGCGTAGTGCAGCGCGGATTCATTTCAATGAGATAGGCTGCACGGCTTCCGTCCGCGATCATGAAATCTAATCCGAAGAATCCTGACAGGGAAAGTCGGCGCGCGATCCTCTCCGCGGCGTCCATCATTTCGGAATTGTGGACTACGCGTACAACGGAGGCTGGGCCCGTCAGTCCCGCCGAACTAATCACCTCAACGCCAATGCCAGCCAAGACTTTGCCTTCCCAGCACACAACCGCGCAATTCGCTGGGCGGCCTTGGACGTAAGCTTGGGCGACAATTGCTGGTCGGTTACGCTTCCACCAAGGCCGAATCCAGAATGAGTCGCGGTTGATAATCAGTCGCTTGAGCACACGCGTGGTTCGGAAGAACCTGGTCATTCGCGAGAGGCATTGTTCACCATGCTCCGGCCTGCGTACGATTTCAACACCCGCCCCGCCATATGTGCAATCGGCCTTTAGCACCCATGGGAATGTCTGTTTGGCTTCCCAAGATTTCAGGTCGGCGACTTCATTGATCGGTTGAGTATCCGGCACACGAATTCCCTCTTCACGGGCTACGCTCAGAAGGTCGTAGCGGGATGAGACTATAGCGTAGCTTTCCGGTGAGCCTAAGGAGCGCTCAATCAAGGTGGCGATGCTGCCTCGGGATCCGCCCTCACGGCGCGTTCGCAAAAACAATTCATGGAGATGCCGTACTCCGCGTTCATCACACGGAACGATGGCTTGGGGTTGGTTTTCCTCAATTGCCGCTTCCAATGATTCCAGGGGACGAATGCCGCTATAAGGAAAGATCTGCCGCACAACACTCGTGTATTGTAGTGGATGGCGATATCTTGGGCATATGGCGGACACCTGGCAACCTGCCTTCGAAAGGGCGATCGCAAGATGTGCGCCGGTAGACCATCTAGTGGTGTCCGTTAAGAGAATTCTTAGAGCCACGGTTCTTTGGCCTCCTATGCTTGATTCGTACCGTTTGATGCTGGCTCCCACGAAAAATCGGGAAGGATTAGCGGACTGCGATTCCGTTGCCCGCCGGGATCTCGACGTCTGTAAGAACCTCGCTCGATAGCCTGGGTTTCGCCAACTTTGCAAGGTGTCGTGAAAGCCTTCGCGCCGCGAAGTGGGCGCCGAATGCAAATCGCAGCAACGGTCCAAAAGTATTCGCCGCGGAAATTCCGACAAAATACAAGCCGGGAACTGAGGATTCAAAGTTCGAGGACAGCACCGGCGAATGCTCAACCGACTCGATCACGGATTGTAGATCGGAATCGATAAAGGCTAAACGATTGAGATCGACCTTGTATCCGGTTGCCGCGATGACGTGCTCTGCCTCGAGAGTACTTTCAGTGCCGCTAGTGTCAACAACCCGAAGATTTACGCGGCCGCTCTGAACCTTGGCCTCCGTAATATTGAGTCCCACGTGCAATGGCACCTTGCCGACCACTTGCTGCTTGACGAACCAGCAAGGCGCTGGGCCGAGGGTTTGCCGAACTTTGTTGAGTCGAAATTCTTGAGGCATTCTGCAGAAAAGGAGAGGTGCGTTTGCACAAAAGAATAATTTCCAACCAGGCCCAATTCCGGTGACTGGCGTTTTGAGTCGTTTCAGCAAAGAAGGTTTAAGGTCCTCGGGCGGATCGTGAAAACGAATCGCCGATTTACGGGCAATTACCTGCACCTGAGCCCCAGCTTGATGCAATAGCGCCGCCAGATCCAGAGCCGATGCCCCTGCACCAACGATGGCGACCTTACGCCCGTAGAAGTGGTCAACCTCATGGTGCCGTGAACTATGAGTCACAAATTCCTCTGGCAGTGCAGCCAAGATCGGCGGAGTGTACTCGTAATTTGCCAGGCCGCTCGCTACCACTACCCTGCGCGAGGAAATGACCGCGCCGTCTTCCAGGCGAATGCGAAAACCCTCCGGGGAACGCCGAACCGATTCCACTTGCTTGTGCTCCAATTCCCCAACGAATCTCTTCTGGAATTCCACACCGTAAGAAGAAAATACTTCCAGAGGAACGGGAAGGCCAACATGGGAATACGGAATTCCCTTCTCCTTGCAATAAGCCTCAAGGGTAAAAGTGGAGCCTGGATCAGAAAGAGAGGACGCAAAGCCTTCGGACTTCAGATGCATACCTTTGGGCATGTGCGTCCGCCACGTCTGCATGGGATAGCCGAAAATACGAAAGTCGACGCCGTACGCTTTGAGATGTGCAGCAATCGACAATCCGTACGGTCCCGCACCTATGATTACTACATCACAATATGTCATTGTTATACCCTTGTTCCACGCAGAGCTGTTTAGTCATCTCGGTGATGCTGACTGGCACATGGCCCCTTGCTCCAAGTTTTTCAGTACAGATTCAGTTCCGGGAGAAATGGTGCTTAGTTCCCAGCTGATTCGAACGACCACTCGAACTGCGGTAGCAACTGCTGGCGTTCAGGTCTCTTTTGGCGCCTAGGTTGGGGTGCCAACCGAGTTTCCGCATGCTTCCTCCGCGCAATCTCGCGAAGTGAGATCCTGATTTTGATTCACAGCATCTGCTGGGTACAGCCTTGACAGAAGGCTCTGCGGAAGCATTTCCTTCAAAAGGCCCGCGAGGTGAAGGAGAGATGAGTATCCGCGATATAGCAGGACCACGGCAATGAGATATAGAGCCCAGAACAAAGCGGAGACGATTACGATACGCGTGAGAGCTCCACTCGCGCCCGCCATCGCGATAAAACCCGCGCGACCTCGCGTGATTACGGCAGAAACACCGCCAGCCAGCAAAGAGGCAACAACGTACCTCCAGATCGCGGCGACGAACGGGGCAATCCCGATGCCTACTGGTTTCCCTGCGTACCAAAATCCCGGGATTAAAAAGATCCAGAAAGCTGCAGTCCAGGCAAAAGCGATTCCCGCAGGGCCCCACGGCAGTGCAATCACAAATAGCAAGCCAGTAAAGACTGACTCCATAATCGACCAACGAAGCCAGCGGTCTGCCCGGCCGGCGGAGAGATGGATCCATGACTGCGTGTAGTACACGAGCATGATTCCGATCCCAGGTCCAAAGAACGTGAAAATTCGGCCAGCTTCTCCCCACTTCGCTCCCAGGACCAAGCGGATCACGTCTTTGCCGGTCAGGGTGAGGTCCGCACCTAAACCCATCGCCACAAAGGCCATGAGCGCGATCGCGCCCAAGAGATGCCGCCGGTACTGGATGGCGTCCCCCTTGAACCGGCTGAGGGCAGACACCGCCACGTTCGCAAGCGGCGCCGCAATTTGGCTCGCTGGCATTGCAAATAGATCGTACGCCCTCTTGTAGAAGCCAAGGGAGTAGGAGCCAAAGCGCCAACCTATCAAGAGATTATCCGTATTTCGGGCGAAGTAGTTGACACCGAAACGGCTATACACGTTTAAGGCAAAACGCAACATGGAACCTGTTCCGGCGGCGCGACGGGGAACCCCCGGGACCCAGCGGCACAGGTACCAGGCCCCCAGCGACTGGGAGAGCGGGAGCGCGATGGCGCCTGCGACCAGTGCCCAATAACCCCAGCCGGTCAAGCCGAGAATGATCGACACAGCCACCGAAACAAATCGGGCGATGATGTCGTTGACCGAAACCGCGCCGAAGCGCATGGCCCGCTTCAGGAGCGCCAAATGAAACACAGAGGTGCTGGTTATAAAAATCGAGAAAGATACGCCCACGGCAACGTGAGCCACGGCGGGCTCGCGATAGAAGCGAGCTAATAGCGATCCTGCAGCGGCAAACCCGATGCTCAGAAGCGCACCCGTGGCCAGGTTAATCCAAAACAGATTGCTAGCCAGGGCATGATCAATCTTCTCCCGCTGTAGAACGGCCTCCGTAAATCCATTCAGCCCAAAATTCGTAAGAAGGAGGCTGAACGTAGTCACCATAGCGACCAAGCCAAAATCCTTAGGTGTCAGGAGTCGAGCCAACACCACCGTAGCGAGGATCTGGACCGCTAGCGTAACGCCAGCGGAAAACACTGTGGCCCCAGCACCCCGCACAGCGAGTTGGCGAACTTCACCGATGGCAGACACGAAATCTCCGTGCGCGTCGAACGGTACGAATTTGTCTCTGTGACTCAAAAAGCCGACCCTCACATCAAGCCGTACCCGGAAAGCTCAAATCATAGACGCGAGGCCGTGAGACCTATAAAAGAAGAAGCAATTACGAAACAAATCAACTCCACAACTTCTAACCCGAGAAGTCATTCTCGGACACCCACTTCAATCTTCTGATGCACGCGGCTCCTTCTCTTTCCCGAGGGTCATCGTATCCATTTGCGTCAGCGCGCCCATGCTAACTTCGGGTAATTCGGCCTTGGACATTCTGTCTTCGGGTTGTTCGCCCTTGGTTGCCTGTCAGTCGTGGAGTCACATGATTCTCAGTGGCCTTCGACGGCCGTAGATCTCGTCGGACCGTATTATCCGCTGGCCCGGCATCGGGTCGAAATTGACCTTTTGGAACCGGGAATTCGATTAGTACTAAGACGAGGGTGAACCAGTTCACGGTTGGGCGGGCGAAACTGGATTCTGTGAGATTATGGATAATAACGATAATAAGAAAGATAAATTTAAATCGCGAAAAAAGGTCCCCTGGAAGATGCTTGATCAACCGTCTGCCATAAATAATTAAGACGCAAGCGAGTAGAAACACTCCAATCAGCCCGCCATCGAGGTAGATATCAAGGTAACCATTGTGCGCGTTCGGAGTATCAAATTTGATGGCATCAGCAATCGCCCTTCCACCTGGTCCGCCCCAAAAGTTCCAGTATCCTGCCCCGATTAGCGGGTTCACCGTTTGCAAGGTTATCTGCTGCCAGATGCCGGCTCTACCGGTGAATGTATCGTCCCGTCCCAGCGCATCAAGTACGAAACCCATGCTGGAACTAAACTGATCTGTTAGCAATACAAGAAACGGAAGGCAGAGCGACGTGAGAAGCATAACATTTCCAACCATCCGAGAATTGGCCCATCTGCTGCTGACCAATAGGGTCAGTCCAATTAAAAAGCAAAGCAGCGATGTTTTGCTCTGCGAGACATTAAGATTCCAAATCCCCAGAAGCAAGAGCGCCAGTATATCTATTCGCATCCCACTCCATGGCCACTTCCTAGTTGCAGTACGTGTTGCCAGATGGTCCCAGATCAAAACCAAACTGAAAACCATAAGCAATTCGCCAAAGGAGTTTTTCTGCGTAGCGACACCAGTAAAACTGACACCGCCGCTTTTATCATATTCCCGTCCGAATTGGCCGTAATACCTTATTAAAAGAGACGAGAGTGGGAATAGGATACAAGCGCATCTTACATATACGGCTCGCACCGCCTCAGCCGGGTCTTTCTCAGAGAGAATAACCGCGACAACAGGAACGGTCGTTCCGAGATCCTTCAGCGCTCTGATTAATGAGTCGGCGTGATAAGCAGACCAAAGCGAGCTAGCAATAAAATAAAAAAAGAAGAGAGCGAGTGGGATGTTTGCGCCGAGCAACTTGATCCACTTCACGCCACGCATCGAGGCAACGATCACCGAAGCCGCGATCGTTACTGCAAAGAATGTCTGGTCCACAGGGCTTCGCGGCGCGGCATTGGTCGGGCCCGTGGCAACGGCATTCGTGCCATTGCTAAGCCAGCCGGCCGGTGTCCTCGAAGAAAAGGCTAATACCATAAGCATCGGTATCCATACGGCCACGCTGACAGACTTCCGACGCTTGCAATCACGCACTAGAAGGACGGCGATAAACAACCAGCAAAGGAGGGTCGCAATTCCGGCCATTTGTTGAATATATCCTATCGCGGCGCGCTAAAGCATCCGGACAAATGATACTCATGGCGTATGGGCAGCTACTGGAGCATTGCCAGGCGTCACCTTGCGCTCCAGGATGAGCACGTATTCCGTATCCGCAACTGTTCGATACCGATCCGTCAGCAGGCCGGCAATCACGCGATTTCGATTCTGAAGTCCGAGAATCACTACGCTGCGAGGGAGTTCGGCGATCCCTTCAGTGTCAGTCAGCAGGGAGCGGTACAGGACCGAAGCTCGGACAATCGGGCTGGCAAGACATTGTTCCCCATGAAACCGATAAGAACCAGACGCAAAGAGTCCCAATAGCTGAGGCTGCGCTCCCAGATTCGCCAGCGCGCCCCTCGGAGAAGGTAGTCGGAGACCATCAGCGCAACGCCCAATACGAGAAAACTTGGGCGGGCCTGGCGGATCGAAACGATCGTTTGTCGGAAACCGAAGTGCGAGAAGGCCACCTGAAGGAGGATCCCGCCCAAGACGATTGAGATGAGGGCTTTGGCAAACCGTTTCATTGCACGTTCTTTTCGTGGTGACTCCGGCAGGCCACGCCGGCCCCTCGCTTGCCGAGACAGTCCTCTCTATCTCGGCGAAGCATCGCAGACATAGATTGGCGAGAACTCTCCGCCAAAGCTGCTACAGGAACTTTACCGGAATAGCTTCTCATAACTATCTTTCCTACGCCTAACCTTGCGTGGACAACACTCAACATTAGCGATGCCACGACACACGGAAACTCTTTCCGGTGAAGCGTGAATTCATAGCCTAGTCAAGGGACGCCGCCATGAGAAATCCCGGTGATACTTGAAGGTCTGCAGAATCGTTTGGATAAGCTACCGCCATGCGGCCCGAGTACCGGCTGTGGATGGACTGAAGTTGCAATCGTTTCGCCAAATCTGCCGCCGCAAATCTCATGTGCGATCTCGATCTCCTCTATCTGATTCTTTTTAAATGGCTTAGTCAATTGTCCGTGATCAGAAGAGCGTCTTCCGCCCCACAGTTCTCAGTAGGCGCCTGCCACTATTGGGAAGAATCGTTCCACTGACGGGCCTCCGACGGACGACTAAGCGGACCGTTGGAAGCGTGTTTCAGTTTTGCTCCTAAGGAGATGCACGCGAGGATTGATAGGAAGGGAACCAGAGGCACACTGTATCTGGCCTGAGCGAGAATCGCGACTACACAGCCACCAAGGAGATGAGAAGGAGCCCCAAAGGAGCGGAGGCCTTGGCTTGGTTACGTCTCACAGAGAGGGCAAACCTATAACGGCGAGCACCAGACCGCCTATCGCGACTTGTCGGCATCTGGTTGAAACGAAAGCCTCTCCTTCCGCCGAATCATTGTGTCGATTCTGGTCAAGAGTTCCGGAGCGTCATCGGAGAATTTCCGCGCAAATAAAGCCTCTCCCGAACCGTAGACGTCGTTCACTAGAACCTGTTCCTGGGACTCAAACTTTTCGACGTGCTTTGCAGTGATCATCGCGGGATGAGATGTTCCGGCCGACCAATCCGCAAAATGAAAGTTACGTTGAACGTGCGGCGCAAATGGAGAATTCCCCAAGATGGTCTGAAAAAAGAGCTCGTCGGGAGCGGGGGTGTGCAGGAAGTAGTTCTCGACATAAGGGTTCCTCTCCATGAACTCCAAGATATAGCGGCACGCATCATTTGTTAATGCCCACCACATGTCGCCACCGTAGGGTTCCAGCGACCTTAAATGCTTCCGATGATCCCGTCGTGCAAGGCCCAGTTTTGCAATGGCGCGAAAGACGAAACGGCGGATTGGCTGATCAGACTGAATCCATATCCGATCGAGGCGCGAGAGTGGCTTTCCAGCAGCTTCACTTGGGATTTTCACCAGACTCATGAACTGCCGTCCTTGGTTTGCGCGAAGGAATTCTTGGACGTAAAGCCCGCTTCTGAGTGGGTAATCACTCCCACTTAACAGGACAAAGTAATCATACTGTTCACGACTCGCCAGGGCAGCCAACATCAAAACAATAACAGCACGAATGACCGAGAACTCACCCCAATAAACGGAGACGCGACTATGAGTAAAGAAGATATTCTCTCCCTCGATTGCAGAGAAATCAGAGATCCGAGCCTTCTTGTCGACATGGATGAAGAAAGCGCAGCCTTCGGAACAAAGCGTCATAATCATTTTTCTTAGGAGGCCCGGGTTGGTGTGTGTCACTATTAGATAGGCGACTTTCATAGTTCAGCCCTCGTTGAAACAACCTTGTTCCGAAGGGTACAGTGTAGACCTGTTCAGAATCTGTACCCTCGGCCAGTTGCATTGACGGACTAGCAGAGTCTAATCTGCTCCTTGGATAGTGAGAATTATGACGCAAACTGATGTCCGGCTCGGACGAGCACGCCGTATAATGTCGGTCCTTCTAGGAGCAATATGAAACGCGCTCAGTTGATCTTAATCGCCTTCGCATTCCTCTCGGTTTATCCGCTTGCACCCGCAAACGCTCAGAACTGGACTGGGATCCTGAAGCCCACCTTCGGGTCCGGGGCATGTACGCTCGCACCTAACGACCAGGCTGCTGGCTGTGCAATCGACTGGTCGCAGTCTGGTATTCCCGGGGGAATTCCCTCCAGCTCCTGGACGCAGAGCGGATCGACTATGCAGGCATCCACTTTCAGCAATGGCTCGTCTGACGCAACCTCCGGAATCCAGACGGCACTCAATGCATGTGGGACGAACCATTACGTTCTGCTCGGCGCTGGAACGTTTCGCATCAATTCGAGCGTCAGTGTACCGTCGAACTGCGAACTTCGTGGCTCTGGTGCCAACCAGACAATCCTGAATGTCAACGGGAATTCAGTGGCCCCTGTAGTCTTGGGCAACGGTTCGATTTCGTTTTCGCCTCACAACATTACAGCCGGAGCGACGGCCAGCTCAACTAGCATCACTCTCAGTTCTACGAGTGGAGTAAGTGTTGGTGGATATCTCGTCATTACGGATATCAATGATTCGTGGGTAACAATACACGGCGGTGAAGGCGACTGTACTTGGTGCGATGCAGGATGGACTTCAAACGCCGCATATTCGCGTGGCCAGATAGTTGAAGTGGAAGGCATCTCGGGAAGTGTCGTAACGATTTCGCCCGGCCTCTATTCGGCTTATGCAAATAGTCCGATTGCTGTGCCTTTCTCGGCGGTAGCGAAGTATGCCGGCGTGGTAGACCTTCAGATTTATATGAACAATACCGGCTATACGGATGCTTTTTACCTCGAACAGTGTGCTTATTGCTGGATCCGTGGCAACGAGGTGAATTATGCGGATGGCGATTTCTTACAGGACTCGTTTGGATACCGTGATGAGATAGACTCCAACTACTTTTCAAACGCATATCTTCACGGGCCAGGCACTACAGACTCAGATGTGTTCATTAACGACAAAACGAGCGCCTCACTGATTGTTAACAATATCATCGAACGGAATCATTCAGCCGTCCTTTTGAATTGGGGGGCGGCAGGAAACGTGATTGCTTACAACTACGTCGAAGGTGGCTTCTCTGCGGACAGTCCCAATTTCTGCTGTAGCGGGATGGGAATGCATGGAGCGCACCCTCAGTTCAACCTGATGGAAGGGAATGTGACTCCAGGTATTGTTCCGGACGAAGTTTGGGGTTCCTCCTCGCACAACACAATGTTCCGTAATTGGGTAGAGGGAACAACCCTTGTTTGCAATCCGCTGACGGGACGGGGCACCGTCGCTTGTTCTCCAATAGGCATACAGGGCAATGCGGGGATAAACGGCTCGTGGGCATTCCAAGCATCGCGGGCATACGACATCACACACTATGCGTGGTATTACAATCTAGTGGGCGATGTCGTCGGTTCTGTGAACCAGCAGAATCTCCTAGCATACGGCGTAGCGTCATCGCATGTTGCCATACTGCCATGGAGCAGCACGGTTAACCGTTCGTACGATACGGTTAACTACAACATTGACTTTGGGTATGGAGAAGCTAGTGATGATGGCCAGTCTACGGATGGCTGTGGTGGCTCGACTATTTCGCCGTGTCACTCCGTTGACGCTTATGCAACCAGCTTGATCTATAAGGCATACACGCATGCCAACGCGACGGTGAACTGTTTGTCAGGAGGATCATCGGCCACTTGCAGTGCCTCGCTGCCTGCATCGTTTTACTTGTCGACCAAGCCGTCCTGGTGGACAGCTAACGTCTCGTGGCCTGCGATTGGGCCAGATGTGACGGGCGGCACAGGACCTGGCGGGCACGCATCATTGACGGCATCGAATCCGGCGCAGTTTTGCTATCTGGTGACCATGGGCGGATCGGAAGGCGGAGCCGGAAGTCCGCTCACTTTCAGTGAAGCCCAATGTTACGCGAGTTCCTCGGGCAGTAACCCGCCACCTACTGCCCCCACCGGCCTCAATGCCGCTGTTTCAATAAACTGACTTGGCGCTACCTGAACCGGCCTCCCACTGACGCGTGAAATCGGGAGCTGCGGTTGGCCTGTTAAAGATGGGCTCTGATTCGTTCCTGCGTCGAGACCCTGCCGCTGGTGCAATCCCAATGGTGAAGTGCCTCAAGGTGCGTCAACAGCCAAATGCAGAGAAAAAGCTCACGTTCCCGCAGGCCGCACGCCCGGTAAATCATCGGAGCGAACGCTAGACAAGGGGAGGATCACTCTCTTTTCTCGACTTGCGGCCGAGAACCCGGTCGTAAGTTGCGAGCAGGTTCCGCACGGAATATTGCCAGGCTAACTCGGTTTCCACCCTTCTCCTTCCGAACTCACCCATCCGTTCTCGCTCGGCTGGATTGTCTAGCAACCAGAGGATTTTGGCAGCGAAATCAGAGACTTGGTTTTCGATGTCACTGTAAAGCGACGCCTCCTGGGCGCTGAACCTACCTTCCCTCAAATCAAACTGAACGATCGGTTTACCCAAAGCCATATATTCCATTATTTTAATCATCGTAGAGATGTCATTCATTTCACAGGGTTTATCTGGATTCACACAGACGTCCGCAGTCGATAAGATCTCCAATAGCTGTTCGTCCGAGACCCTTCCGGTGAAGTTGACCATGTCTTCGAGGTTCTTTTCCTCGACCATTTTTCGGAGCCCAGCCAAGCCCGGCCCACCGCCAACACACGTGAAATGAACATCCCGGCGTCCTTGATTCTTGAGGTACAACGCCACCTCCAACAGGATGTCAAGCCCTTCCTGAACGCTCATATTGCCCACATAACCTACAAGGTGAGGTTGGCCATATTTCAGAGACGGATTTGGAGCAACGGCATTGAAATTATTCAAATCAGGTCCATTTCGAACAACAAAGACGTCTTCGGGAGCTTTTCGCCCTCTCGAGATCGCCAGATCTTTGTAGCTGTCATTTGTTGCAATGACCACGTCACTGCAACGGTAGGTCATCCTCTCAAGCCATACGAGTGTCCGATAAAGAAAATCCTTTCGCCCGTACTTCGAAAAGTACAGTTCAGGATTCGCGTCGTGATGATCGAAAATATATTTGACGCCCAGGAGCTTGAACGGCAGGGCAACCAGGAAGATATCATCGGGAGGATTACAACCCTGGAGCACCTGGAATCCATGCCGTAGATAAATCCACCATGTGTAGAAGACCTCCCAGAACAGTGCGCAGGCGTATTCCCACACATATCCTAGAGGAGCGTCGCCCTCCTTTGCCGCCGGGTGTCGGAAGACGCGGATTCCTTCAAGGACCTCATGGTTTTTCGCGTAGCCTTTGCCCCGCGGACACAGAACTGTCACCTCATACCCGTTGTCGCGCAGTGATGAGGCTTCCTTCCATACGCGCGAGTCGAAGGGAACGGGCAAGTTTTCGACCACGATGAGAATTCTCTTGGTCACGAATAAACTCCGTCGGCTACTGCAACTTTCGGCAACGGAGAGGCCAGACGGATTCCGTTGCTCTCACTGTGGAAGACAACGCTTAAGAGTCTTGGCAACTGCTAGCACGCGAGGACTCTTACTGAGATAGTTGTCCCTCACTTCGGAAAGTCTTCTCCGCACAAAGGCTTTAGCCTTGTAGCGAAATCCGAGGTCCCCAAGATCCCTGTGAGGATTTTGATGAACTACAGAGAACGTTTGCAAGCTGCCGGCAGGCAAGTCGACCGAAAGTCGAATCCCTGCGGCGTCGGCGGAGAAGTCCATGCAGGGGATTCCATCTCGCAGCACCTGCTCGCCCATGCCTTCAAGCTGAACCGACTGGTTCCATTCAATCGAGCACCGTTTGGCAGACTCGGAGTCATTAGTGACTTGCACGGCGCGAGAATAAGCTCGGATATGGTGCACCCCATCAGGCGCGCGCTTCCAGAGGACTGAGTTCCTCAGCATGGTTCCCACGTTCGACCAACGAATGTTCGGTGCAACCTTGTTGATTCGGGCGGCGACCTCAACCAGTAACTCAGGGTGTTGAAAAACAGAGTGATGCTCTACGACCAGAACAGGTTTGCCAAAGAAGCAGTTGAAAGCGATGTCTGCACTCTGCGTATGAATACTGTCCCTACGAAGGAATAGCGGAAAGCCCCCGTAACGAAGCACGGCGGGCTGGGCGATCTCACCGAGGGTGAGAGAAATGGCCTTGTGCATGGGGTGAGGAATGGTATTCACGGCACCATCGAAGTTGCGGCATTTGAGGACGGCCATGGCTTCGACGGAAAAGTTGCCCTGCGGAAATACCATGACCCGGTCACAACCCACTCCAGTTATCTTCCTATGCAGTTCCATTCGATGCTCCGCGATCTGGAGCAAGGTGTTCAGCAGGGCCGTGTCAGTGGATGCGAATTCTGCGCCCGTGTGGTCGTTGCCGTGAAAGCAGAGCGCGAAGTGGCCGGCGTTCTCCCGGAACATGCGCGTAATTCGCGGCGAACTCCGCCTGAAATTGTGGGGGATAAACGCGATAGTCGAATGGAAATTGTGCTGCTTCATGAGAGCGAGCAGCACTTCGAAATTCAAAGAGCCGTAATCGCGCCGCAGCAACGGATCGTCGATGATGACCGAAGCATGTTGTTCGCGGGGATGCCAGCTTTCCTCACCGAAGATGGACCGCAGGGCCATCGCGTGAGGCAGCAAGCGGGAGAAATACTCCGATATCGGTGCGTCCCCAACTTGGGCATTCAGGTCCGCAACTTCTTGACCAGCCAGGAACCAGATCTTGCACTTCTCCCGCCCCATCGAAGCCATAAAAGGGCGGCCCGCAATTGAGATGAGTTTGCGTACCTCGGTATCCCCATGACCAGCCGAGAAAACGTGATCATTGGAAATATTCGTAGATCCGAAAGAGAGCCCAGCGAACGCCTCACAAACATCTCTCGAATCCGGTAATACCTCGTAGGACTGATCTGAGCGCTCAATTCCTTGTACCGCCTGTAGACAGCCGCAGGAGAGCGCATCAATGACACTGTTGTCGAAGGGCTCCGGACGCGGCGCATGAACTAGCAAATGTGGGAAATGCGCCACCAGGAACGAAGCCAGGTTCGCGGGCAGCCTGTCGCCTCCCACCCAGCCCTGCAGGACGCGAGGGTTCACGACGAAGCACGATCCTCGCAACGGAACTTCTCTCTTAAGATGCTCCTCCCACTCTCCCAACGGCTTCGCCAAAGGGACCGGAAGGTAGTCGATTCCGAGAAATTCGGCCAGGCGAATTAGTCGTCGGTCTACCGGTTGCAATTCGCCGACGTAAGGCACAAGCAGTTTCACTTTTCGACCTTCGCGGTTAAAGGCTGTTTGGAATCAACCTCCGTTTTCAACCGTGGCTTGAGCCCACGAGAACCGGCCGGCTGCAGGCGTTGGGAAAATTCTTTTAGCGTAACACCTGGCACAAGTGGAATCCCGCATTTCGCCACGGGAACGGCTGGGTTTCCCTGGACAACGGTCATCGGAGGCACCGAGCGCGTGACCACGCTTCCGGCAGTCACAACGGCTCCTTGACCTACTACGACACCCGGCAAGATGATCGCGCCAGGACCAACGAAGGCATCTCGTTCAATCTTGACTCCGGTCGACTCTCGAAAGTGGGCCACGACCGTGACGCGCATACTGAGAGTA
>Ga0074045_10002349_pt1 | contig 17520 bp, 17 predicted proteins | sample BogForMeECP23OM2_FD_94442 | JGI IMG/M metagenome (GOLD analysis project Ga0074045, IMG submission 94442) | Bog forest soil microbial communities from Calvert Island, British Columbia, Canada - Bog Forest MetaG ECP23OM2 | ecosystem: Environmental > Terrestrial > Soil > Wetlands ...
CGACGCGGTCGCGCAGCCGGTCGAGATCGACCGTGGTGACCCGCCGGTTGTCGACGACGAGGCGGCCGCCGATCATCACGCTCGCCACCGCCGTGCCGTCCTCGCAGTGGACGAGCTGGTTGACCGGGTCGTTGAGGGGCAGCCAGTTCGGGTGGTCGAGGTCGAGCATGACGATGTCGGCCTTATATCCGGGAGCGATCCGGCCGATCTTGCCGGCAAAGCCGAGGGCGCGGGCGCTGCCCTCGGTCGCCGCCAGTGCGGCCTCGCGGGTCGTGAGCCACCGCCGCCAATCCGGGCCCTGCACCTTCGAGACGAACGAGGCCAGCCGCATCGCCTCGTACATGTTCTGGTTGTCGGCGCAACTTGCCCCGTCGGTGCCGATCCCGAGATTGACCCGCCGTTCGAGCATCGCCCTGGTATCGGCGAGCCCGCTGCCGAGCCGCATGTTGCTGCCGGGGTTGTGCGCGACCGAGGCGCCGCGATCGCCCAGCCGCGCCATGTCGTTTTCGTCGAGCCACACGCCATGGGCGACGGTGAAATGCGGACCGAGCACACCGAGCGCCTCCAAATGCGCGGTCTGGGTTTGACCGTAGACCCGGATGCCGGTCACCGCCTGCACCTTCGACTCGGCGACATGGCTGTGCAGACCGACATCGAACTCCCGCGCCAGGGTCGCGCAGCCGAGAATGAACGCGTCCGAGCAGTGATGCGGGATCGTCGGCGCCACCGCCGGACGCACCCGCTCGCGGTCGAAGGACCAGTCGCGCAATGCGGCGCGGATCGCCGAGAGTGTGGCCTCGGCGGGGGGCAGGCGCAGCTCGGCGACGCGCTCCTGGAGCGGCGGGGGCAGTGCCTCGAGCAAACCGGGGATCGCCTCGTAAAAGCTGCGGTCGGCGACCATCGGTGCCACCACCGCACGCATGCCGACATCGGCATAGGCCGCGGCGGCCTGCGCCAACCCCTCCGTCGTCGGCAGCGGCCATTCAAAGCAGAGGTCGTAGCAGGCGGTGCAGCCTTTCAGCACCATCTCGACCGCGCCGAGCTGCGTCGAGAGGTACTTGTCCTCGGTGGTGCGGTTGCCGGTGATCCACGGCGCCGCAGTTATCAGCAATTCGAGGGTCCAGCGGTCGCCCATCCCCTTGCCGAGGTTGCCGTGGCCGTGGGTATGGGCATTGACGAGGCCGGGATGGAGGAGGCGCCGGGCGGCGGAGATCTCGATGGCGTCCTCGGGAGCGGCGCAGCCGGGCGGCCCGATCTCGCGGATCGTGTCATCTTCGATCAGGATGTCGGCCTGCTCGGCGGTGCCGGCGGCGATGTTGAGCAGGCGCCCGCCGCGCACAATCGTGTGGCTCATGGTAACGTCTCCGCTGCACTGCGCCGTATGATAGACCGAAGCGCAATCGTATACGAAGAGCATGGGAGCCACGCGATGCCGAGCGTTATCGCCGAGCGCCACGAAGGTGTTTTCGAGATCACCTTGAACCGGCCGGAGATCCTGAACGCGGTCAACCGCGAGACGATCGCCGACCTCGCCGCCGCCGTCGCCGAAGCGGCCGAGGACCGCGCCGCCCGCGCCGTCTTGTTGCGCGGCGCCGGCCCGCATTTTTGCGCCGGCGGCGACATTACGATGTTCGCCGAGCTGATCCGGCTCGCGCCGGCGGAGCGGCAGAAGGCGCTCTATCGGATCGTCGATACCCTGCACCCGTTGCTGATCCGCATGCGGCACATGCCGAAACCCGTTGTCGCCGCTGTGCAAGGGGCTGCCGCCGGGTTTGGGCTGAGCCTCGTGTTGGCCGCCGACCTGGTGCTCGCCGCCGAGGACGCGGTCTTCACCTCGGGCTATATCCATCTCGGGACCAGCCCCGATGGCGGAATGACAGGGACGCTCGCGCGCGCCGTCGGGCTCAGGCATGCCGCGGAACTGATGCTGCTCGGCGACCGTTTCGACGCGCGGCGGGCGTTGGCACTGGGACTCGTCAACCGTGTGGTCCCGGCGGAGGCACTCGCGGCCGAAGCTGCGGCGCTGGCGGCGCGGCTCGCGGTGGGACCGACCCATGCCTACGGTCGAACCAAGGCGCTGCTCCAGGCGACGCTCGGCGACGGTTTCGACGCGCAGCTGCGGCGCGAGACCGAGAGCTTTGCCGCGTGCGCGGCGACCGAAGATTTCGCCGAGGGTGTGCGCGCGTTTCTCGAAAAGCGCCGGCCCGTGTTCACCGGGCAATGAGGATGCGATGAGCGGATATCGCCGAGTGTGGCGTGCGGTGCTGATTGCGCTGCTCGGCGCTGGGGTCCTGTCCGGCTGCTATTACAATCCCTATACGGGGTATTGGTCCCCGTATCCGCCGTACTATCCCTACCCTATGGCTTACCCCTACGGTCCGGGTTATCCCTACGCCTATCCGCCCGGGCAGGCGCCAAACCCGGCGCAGGGGTACGCACCGGGGCCACCAACCAACGCACCGATCCAGCAGGCACCGCTGCCGCCGCCGCAATGAACGTAAGGACGTTCAGACCCTCACCCACCTCGCTGCGCGAGGAACCCTCTCCCGCAGTGCGGGAGAGGGAACGGGCCCATCGCGTCAGCGATGGGAAGGGTGAGGGCAAGGCTCGCGATGCCGGCTGGGCGCGGCTCGACGTTCTAGCCGCGGATCGGCTGTGGCTGCGGCCGCTCGGCCTCCTATGCGGTCGCGCCGCAGCGGACGCGGTCGCCTCGGGTTTGGCAAGGCGGCTCGCGGGTTTCAGCCTCGCCTTTAGCTTGGTGGCGGCGATCGGGCTCGGCTCCGACCGGCGTTTAGCTTCGGTGACGGCGTCTGTTGCCGAGCTCGAGAGCTGGCTCGCAGGCGCCGGCAGGCGCTTTGCCGATCGCGCGCGCGAGCGGCTGGCCTTGCTGTCGGCGGCGCGACCGCCATGGGCGGGCCTTGCCCTCGACCGACCGCTCATCATGGGGGTCCTCAACGTGACCCCCGATAGCTTCTCCGACGGCGGGCGCTGGTTCGATGTCGAGCGCGCCGTGGCGCAGGGCCGCGCGCTCGTCGCGGCCGGCGCCGACATTATCGACGTCGGCGGCGAGTCGACGCGCCCCGGTGCGGCCGAGTTGCCGCCCGGCGAGGAGATCCGGCGGATCGAGCCGGTCGTGCGCGCCCTCGCCGCGGGCGGTGCCGTCGTCTCGATCGACACGCGGCATAAATCAGTGATGGAAGGAGCGCTCGCCGCCGGCGCGCGCATCGTCAACGACGTCTCGGCGCTGACCCACGATCCCGACAGCCTCAACGTCGTCTCCCGGCACGAAGCGCCGGTCGTCCTGATGCATATGCGCGGCGAACCGCGAACGATGCAGCTCGATCCGGTCTATGATTCGCCGCTCGTCGAGGTGCTGGAATATCTCGAGGCCCGGATCGCGGCTTGTGCGGCGGACGGGATTCCGCGCGAACGGATCGTCGTCGATCCCGGGATTGGGTTCGGCAAGCTGGTCCCACACAATCTCGATCTTCTGGCGGGGATCGGCGCGTTTCATGCGCTCGGCTGCGGGGTGATGCTGGGGGTCTCGCGCAAATCGACGATCGCCCGGCTGAGCCATGGCGAGGCGCCGGACGCGCGTCTGCCCGGCTCGCTCGCAGCCGCGTTGTTCGCGGTTCAGCAAGGCGTACAGATCCTGCGGGTTCACGATGTTGCCGAGACCCGCCAAGCGCTTGCGCTATGGGGAGCGATCGCCGCCGCCTGATTGAGGCCGGGTTCGCTCCAGCATCGCGCCCACACCTTCCGCATCCGAAAACACGTCGAGCTTCTCCACCCACACACGCGCGCGCTCGACCCGAGGGTCGGCAAAGCAGGCCGCGCAAATGCGTTCGGCGAAACCTTCGCACAGATCGATATGCCCCGAGCGGGCAACCTCGCGGATCGCGGCGACGACTTTCTCGTAATTGATGACCCGCCGCCGGTCGTCCCCGGGAAACGCAGCAGCAGTGGCCGCGACCAAGTCGACCGAGACCCGAACGCGCTGCCTTTGCTCGCGCTCGCGCCGGCGTATGCCGATGCTGCACATCAGCACCAGACCGCGCACCGTGACCGTGTAACGGGCGGTCTGCTCGGGCGGTTCGGAATTCCGGGTCGTCGCGCAGCGCTCGATCATTTCCCCACCATGCCCGAGCCGCACCGCTCGCCGCAATGTGCTCGCGCGGTCGCCATGCTATCGTGCACGGCTGTTGCCGGGTCGAGGAGCAATGGGCTTTTTCTACTTTATCATCGGAGTGGTCGTCGGCACGTTGCTGCTCGTGCTGCTGCCGCTCTTCATCGCGGTGCTCGGTGTCGCGCTGGCGGTCGGCATCGCCATCGCATTACCGCTGATCGCCGCGATCCTGGTCCTGGTCGGGATCATCGCCGTGGCACCGGCCGTCGGATACGGGCTCGCCATCGCCGCGCTGCTGATCGCCCTTTGGGTCAGCGATCGCAAACGACGTCAACCGAGGTGGCCAATTCGCCGAGTTCGGTGATTGCCGAACTCCTAACTTCGCCAATGACCGGCGACCCAGACCCAGCTGCCGTGTCGCGGGCGCCACTGACCGGGAACCCAGGCGGCGTGAGGATACGGACGGGGGGCGTAACGGCCGGAAACCCAGACCCATCCGTGTCTGCTCCAGCTCCAATATCCGGGTTGCCAAACCATCGTCGGCCCCGGCGGTGGCGGGATCACTTCCTGTTGGGCCGGCGGCGGAGCGGTTGGTCCGCCGTATCCAGGAGCCGGGTAACCCTGCGGTTGTCCTGGACCGGGGTAAGCCTGCGGTTGTCCTGGACCGGGGTAAGCCTGCAGTTGTCCTGGACCAGGGTAGGCCGGCGGTTGTGCTGGACCGGGGTACGCCGACGGCGGATATTGTTGCGCGGTCGCTGGTGCCAGCGATACCAGCAGGACCGCCAAGGCCAACACGCAGCCGCCCCGGCGTAGTGGATCCGTGACGAACGGACTCGGCATCGTTCGAACTTTCATTGGCTTGATGGCCTCGTCTCTCCTTTGAGCAGAGCCGGATCGTGCAGGGACGTGTCCTGGCCGCGGACCGGGTCGGCGATGGCTTCCTCCAAACTCTGTGCACCCTTCCATTCGGCCGGTGGGCGGACATGGCCGTCGCTGCCGATCTGATCGATGCCCCAGTAGATCTCGAGCCGGTGGTTGTCCGGATCGCGGAATTCGACCGCGAGCTGACATCCGGCGCGGCGGCGGCCGGCGAAATCGATCGTCACTCCGTGGCGGCGCAAATGATCGCGCGCTCGGACGACCTCGTCGAGGCTCGCGACCTCGAACGCGACGTGGTTGAGGTCGCGAGCCTCGGTCTTCATCGAGCCGACCAGCGCGATGCCGTGGTGGTCCGGGTTGCAGCGGAGAAAGACCATGCCGCCCGGCACCATCTCCTCGGGATAGACGTCAGAAATCTGGAAGCCGAGCACTTGCGTGTAGAACCGCGCCGAACGCTCCACGTCGCGCACGTTGAGAACGACGTGTCCCAATTTTCCGATACGGAAAGGATGACCCTGCGGGCGCTCCAGGCTCTTCACCCCATCCGGATCGTACATTTTCTCTTCCTCCTCGGCGGCTCTTGTCGCGAAGTCGCAATCGAATATCCGGGTGTTTAAGGCGAATTTACGCTTCTTTTATCATCCCATAGACATAGTTCGGTCGAATTTTCACCACGCCGATCAATTAGCGACGACGGCGGACAGGGCCGAGGGGGATCGGCGGGGGCTGTGTAATGCGTGATTGGATCTCCGACTGGAAAAAATGGAGCCGTGCAGAGCGCTGTTTTGCGATCCTGCTGGTCATCATAGCGCTGGCATTCCCGCTCGGACTGTTGATCGAAGGCGGTAGAATCGGCAGCTAGCCCTCACTGCAGCTGCCCCATGACGGGCGGCCACGGAAAGGCCTTGCGGCGCGCGGGCATTCTTAATAAAGGCGGGGACCGACAACAATGGTCCAAGGAACCCGCTGTGCCCAGTCTACCAGATCCCGCTGACCTCGAAGCCTTGAGGGCGTTCGATACCCCGACGATCTGCAACGCGCTCGAGCTCGTAGTCCCAGCCCGTCGTGCGATCGGATTCACCCGCCGGCCGCTGATCGCCGCCTTCCCAAATCTGAAGTCGGTCGTCGCCTTTGCCCGCACGGCCATCATCCGCTCGCGCGAGCCGCATCCGCGCGGCCGTGAGGAGGCGACCCGGATGCGGCTCGCCTATTACGAGCATATCGCCGCTCAGCCCTTGCCGAGCATCGCCGTGATCCAGGACATCGATGCGCCGGACCAGGGCTTTGGTGCGTTCTGGGGTGAGGTGCAGAGCAATGTCCACAAAGGGCTCGGCTGCGCCGGCGTCGTCACCGACGGCTCGGTGCGCGATCTCGATGCGATGGCGTCCGATTTCCTGGTTCTGGCCGGCTCGATCATGCCGTCTCACGCGCACGTCCATCTCGTCGATTTCGGCGGGACGGTCAGCGTCGCCGGGATGATCGTGTCGCCGAACGACGTGATCCACGCCGACCGGCACGGCGCCGTCGTCGTTCCGCCCGCGGCGATCAAAGATCTGCCGGCCGCGGTGGATCTGCTTGCCCGTCGCGAGAAGGTGATTATCGATGCCGCCAAGGCCCCCGGTTTCTCGGTCGCCCGGCTGCGTCAAGCCTTCGCCGAGCAAGATGAGATTCATTAGGGCCGCTCTGCGGGAACCCTAGAGCTCGATCTGACCGCCGAGCTCGACGATTCGGTTCACCGGTATTCTGAAGAACTCGGTCGCGTCGAGCGCCATGTTCGACAGATGGATGAACAGTTTCTTGAAGGGCAGGCTGATGCCCGATCCGCGTTTGGCGACGATCTTCTCGCGCCGAACAAAGAACGAGGTATCCATAAGATTGAAGCGAAGTCCGCCGACGCGGCACAGCGCCAATGCGCGCGGGATGTCGGGCTCTTCGAGAAAGCCGTAACGGATCGTCACGGTATGGAAATTCTGACCAAAATGATGGATTTCCAGCCGCTCCGGCTCGGGCAGACTCGGCACGTCCTCGGTCCGCACGTTCATCAGCACGTTGCGCTCGTGCAGCACCTTGTTGTGCTTCATGTTGTGGAGTAGTGCGGCCGGCACATTCTCGACCCGTGCCGTCATGTAGATTGCCGTGCCGGGAACGCGCATCGGCCGGTCGGGACGGAGCGTCTCGACCAGCGTCGCAAGCGGCAGGGCGCCGCTCGCCCGCTGCGCGGCGGCGCGCGCCCGCCCCCACAGCCACGTCATCATCACCGTGTAAATCGCGCCGGCAATCGCGAGAGGGAACCAGCCGCCCTCTGCCAGCTTCAGTAGATTGGCACCAAAAAAGGAGAGATCGACGACCAAGAAGAGCATAAATAAGGGGACCAGCTGCCAGAGCCGCCAGCCGGCGCCCAGGCGGAGATAGACAAAGGCGAGAATGGTCGTGACCGACATGGTTCCGGTGACGGCAATGCCGTAGGCACCGCCAAGCGCGGCCGACGAGCGGAAGCCGAGCACGGTAGCCACTACCGCCACCAGCATGATGCCGTTCATCGCCGGCACATAGACTTGGCCGATCTCCTGCTCCGAGGTGTGCCGTACCTGCATCCGCGGGAGATAGCCGAGTTGGACCGCCTGGTTGGTGATCGAGAACGCGCCAGATATAACCGCCTGCGAGGCGATCACCGTGGCGGCGGAGGCGAGCCCGACGAGGGGATAGACCGCCCAGTCCGGGGCGAGACGAAAAAACGGGTTCTCGATGGCGTCCGGATGGGCGAGGAGCAGCGCGCCCTGGCCGAAATAGTTCAGCAGTAATGCCGGGAAGACAAAGCGCAACCAGGCTCGCCGGATCGGGGCCGGCCCAAAATGTCCCATATCGGCGTAAAGGGCTTCGGCTCCGGTGACCGCGAGCACGACCGCACCGAGCAGCACGAAACCCTGCCAGGGGTCGAGCAGGATCAGATCGATCGCCTGGCGGGGGTCGAGTGCCCGCACGATGGCGGGGTAGCGGGCAATTTCGATTGCGCCGAGGAGGGCGATCGTGCCGAACCAGACGATGATTATCGGGCCGAAATACCCGCCGACGCGCCCTGTACCCGTGCGTTGGGCGACGAAGAGGACGACCAGCAGGGCCAGGGCCGAGGGTAGCACGTAGGGTTCGAGGGCCGGGGTCGCGACCTTGAGGCCCTCGACTGCGCTGAGCACCGAAATCGACGGCGTCAGAACGCCGTCGCCGTAAAAGAGCGCGGCGCCGAACAGCCCGGCCGAGAGAATCCACCAACTCCGTCGGCTGCCCACGGCGCGCAATGCCAAAACCATCAGCGCGAGGATCCCGCCCTCGCCCCGGTTGTCCGCCCGCATCAGGACAATCACGTATTTGATTGTGACGACAAGGGTCAGCGCCCAGGCGATCAGCGAGAGGACGCCGAAGACGCGTGGCTCGCTGACGCTGGCTGCGCTGTCGAAACACTGCCTGACGGTATAGAGCGGCGAAGTGCCGATGTCGCCGTAGACGACGCCGAGTGCCGCGACGGTCAGGCTTTGACCGATCGTCCGGTGAGATTCCGTCTCAATTACGGCCGTGTCGGGCATCGATGTGCTAGCAAACGCGGCATGTCTCAATCGCGTTCAGCATCGGTATCGCTCGGCTCGCGACACCGTCACTCAACGGTGATAGGTCCCGACCAACTCGGTGCGCTGGATAGCATAGGGTTCCGCCGTCTTCAGCACGTCTACAGCCGTTGCCGTCGGCTTCAGATCGAGGGTCGGTCGGCTGATCGCGAGAAGGCGGAAGTGGTAGTGGTGGGTCCCAGGACCCTTAGGCGGGCAGGGGCCGGCATAGCCAGTCTTGCCAAAATCGTTGCGCGCCTCGTGGAAACCGCTAGCTGGCCGATTTGCGGAATAACCGGCATCGAGACCGCGTACGCCAGCGGGAATGTCGAAGACCGCCCAATGGCGGAATACCCCGGAGGGCGCGTCCGGATCTTCGACGACGAGGACGAGGCTCTTGGTTCCGTCCGGCACACCGGACCACGTTAAGGGTGGCGAGATATCGGCGCCGTCGCAGGTGTACTGCGACGTGATCTCGCCGCCGGCCGGAATGGCAGGGCTGGCGAGCATCAGGGGCATTGCCGTCTCCTCCAACTTGCCCGTGCGGCACCCTATCGATAAGCAAGAGCGTTTTCCACCGGAGAGACAAGCGATGAGCGAGATGCGCTTTACAAGCGGGATGCTGGTCTTTCCCAACCTGACGCAGCTCGACTTGACCGGATCCTACGAGGTCCTTGCCCGCTTGCCCGGCGCGCTGGCTCGTGCCGAACCGCGCCGCCCGCGCGCCCGCGCCGAGCGCGTTGCCCGCGCCGCGGCGTCGCTGCGATGATCTTCGATTCCCAGGCCGTCCGCACCTTCGAGCATGCCGGCTGGCAGCGGGCGGCGGCGCACTACACCCAGACCTTCGCGCAAGCGACGCGAGGTTTTGTCGATGACTTGCTCGACGCCGCTCGGGTCAGCGCGGGAATGCACGTGCTCGACGTTGCCTGCGGACCAGGGCTCGTTACGGCCGCGGTGATCGAGCGCAGGGCACTCCCGATCGGGCTTGATTTTTCTGCGGCGATGATCGAATTGGCGCGCGCCGACCATCCCGGCATCCGCTTCGAAGAGGGCGATGCCGAGGCGTTGCCGTTTGCCGAGGGCTCGTTCGACGCGGTCGTGGCGAATTTCGGGATTCACCACGTCCCCGACCCGGTGCGAGCGCTGTCCGAAGCCCGGCGGGTGCTCCGTACCGGCGGACGGACGGCGTTCACGACCTGGGCAGCGCCCGCCGAGAACATCGCCTGGCAGCTCCTCTTCGACGCAATCTCGGCGTATGGCGACCTCGAAGCAGCCAACACGCCGTCCCCGGGCGGGAGCCTTCGCCTGCCCGAAGATCTGCTGCGCGTCCTGAACGCAGCCGGGTACACCGAGACCGAGGCGCACCGGGTACGAGGCGATTGGCGTTTCGCCGAGGCCCGAGACCTGCTCGCGGGCTTTCGCCGCGGTACCGTTCGGACCGCGGCGCTGATCGACGCTCAGCCCGCGGCGGCGCTGCCGTTAATCGAGGCCGCAATCGCGCGTGGTGCTGCCTCCTATCGCACTGCGGACGGCTTCGCCGTTCCGATCGTCGCGATCCTCGGCTCGGGCGTCTGGGGCTGAGATTAGCGGCCAAAAAGCCGTAGAAACGCGGCGACCCCGCCGAGAATGGCGAGGGTCTGCGGCCCGACCGTTCCCGAACATCCACTTCAGTATCTCGGTGCGCAGCTCGGCGATCTTCCCTTCAAGCTGCGCAGCCACCTCTGCCAGCCGAGGATCCAGTTCGGCCAGGCGAAGATCGAGATACTCCCGGGTAACGACAGCTTCGCCGATGGTTCCGAGGGGGCACTAGCGATTTCTTGCGCTTGCTTGCCGGGCAACCCGGCAGCCTCAAGCCGCTTGCGCCAATTTCGAAGTGTCGAACGCCACTGCAGCCATGAAGGTGGATGTAAGAGCCGAAAAGAACCGAATACAAGGTTCTCACCGGCGGAATACCGCCACGAGCTCGAGATGCGGGGTCCATAGGAATTGGTCGACCGGCGCGACCCGTTCCAGGCGGAAGCCGCCCGCGATCAGCCGGGCGGCATCCCGCGCAAAGGTCGCCGGGTTGCAGGAGACCGCGACGATCGTCGCGAGCGCCGAGGCGGCGAGTGCCATTGCCTGCCGCGCCGCGCCGGCGCGCGGCGGGTCGAATACCGCGCCGGCGTAGGCGGAGGGCGCCTCGGGCGGCACCGGGTTGCGGGCGAGGTCGCGCCGCTCGACGGTAATCCGGGGCTGGCCGGCGGCAGCGCGGGCGAGGGCGGCCGCGGCGCGCTCGTCCCCTTCGACTGCATGCACCGAGCCTCTGCGGGCCAAGGCGAAAGTGAAGGCACCGAGCCCGGCGAACAGATCGAGCACCGGACTGTTGGGCCCGATGCCGGCGAGCACCTCTTCGACGAGGATGGTTTTCGCCGCAGCGCTCGCCTGCAGAAAGCCCCCGGCGGGAAGGGGACGGCGACCCCGGACAGCACCACGCGGACCGGACGGCGCTCCACAACGAGGATCTCTTCGGTGCGCGAACGCCAGACGATGCGGGCGAGGTCGCATTTCTCGGCAAACGCAGTCAGCGCGTCGAGAGCGCCGAGCCCGGGGCGCTCCGCGGCTTCAAAGAGCACATCGACACCGCTGTCGGTACGGGTCAGCGTCACCTCTGCCGAGGCATCCGGCGGCAGCAGAGCGGGGGCGACGAGCCGCAGCTCGCCGACATTGCCGAAGAGCTCCGGCTCCAGCACCGGGCACTGCGCGAGATCAATGAGATCGTGACGGAACCGCTCGCGGAACCCGACCAGCGCGGGCAAACGCGGATCGCGCGGCCGCATCAGGCCGAGCCGAGCTCGCCGCCGCGCCGGCGCAACGACTTGCAGCGGCTGCACCAGACCAGGATCGATCCCGACCCGTTCGAGCGCAGCGTTCAGCGCACCAAGCTTGACGGTACGGTAGGCAGCTCGATCGAGATGCTGCAAAGCGCAGCCGCCGCATCGGCCGAAATGCAGGCATGGCGGATCGGTACGCCCCGGCCCGGAAGCGAGCCGCTCGACAACCCGACCCTCACGCCCTGCACCTCGTGCAGCGCCGAGTCGGGCGCGCACGCGGTCGCCCGGCACCGTGAACGGCAGAAAGACCGGTGCGCTCTCGTATTGCGCAATGCCATCCCCCTGCGCCCCGAGCCGCTCGACCGAGAGCTCCAAAACCGCCGTTGCGCGTTTTTGATTTCGGCCAAGCGACCGCGGCATCATTTGCTCCTTTGATCTTTGGGCGAAGTGCTCGCGAGCAACCAGAAAGGAAGGTGGTGTAGTCTCGGGGCAGCCGCCGCCGTGTCGAGAGCAGGATGGGACGAGCGTTCACCGAATGGGGTCTCCGGGGTGTCGAGGTGCTTCGCGATCGGGTCGCGGCGCTGGTCATCGTCGATGTGCTGTCATTCTCGACAGCGGTCGATGTTGCCGTGGCGAGGGGAGCCTCGGTAATTCCGTTCCCGCTCGGCGATCGGAAGGCTGCGCAGGCCGCCGCCGACCGATCCGGCGCGGTCTTGGCCGAACCTCGAGAAACAACCGCGGGGAGCAGTTTCACCCTATCACCGCTGAGCCTCACCGGCATTGCCAGCGGCACCAGGCTTTTGCTGCCGTCACCAAACGGCTCGCGGCTGTCGCTGGCCGGTGGTGCAGTGCCGGTCTTCACCGGGTGTCTGCGCAACGCAAAAGCGGTCGCTACCGCGGTGCGCGCTATGGCCGGCGAGGGTGCGGTCGGCGTTGTCCCGGCGGGTGAGCGATGGCGCGACGACAGCCTCCGGCCGGCCGTTGAGGATTTGCTCGGCGCCGGGGCCATCCTCGATGCGCTCGACATGCGGCTTTCCGTCGAAGCACGGGTCGCGCGCGACGCATTCCGGGCAGCCGTGCCAGACCTCGCCGCTATCCTCCGGGGGTCGGTCTCGGGCCAGGAGCTGGTCGGCCGGGGTTTCGAGAAAGACGTGGCGTTCGCGGCGGCTCTCAATGTGAGCATCGCTGCGCCATTTCTTCGCGGCGGGGCGTATCGAACGGCGGCCTTGTAGAACCCCCATCCTGCTCCTAGGCTCGCCGTCACGATCGGCGAGCGAAGAGGCAGGTGATGACCGATTGCTACATCTATGATCACGTTCGCACGCCACGCGGGCGCGGCAGGCCGGACGGCGCATTGCACGAACTCCCGCCAATCGAGCTCGCCGCTGGGGTGTTGCGTGCTATTCGCGATCGCAACGGGCTCGACGCGGCGCTCGTCGACGATGTCGTTTTCGGCTGCGTTGAGCCGGCTGGCGAGCAGGGCGCCGACATCGCGCGCCTCGCCGTGCTGCACGCCGACTACGCCGAAAGCGTCGCCGGGGTGCAGGTCAATCGCTTCTGCGCCTCGGGGCTCGAAGCCACCAACATCGCCGCCGGCCAAATCATGGCGGGGCAATCCGACGTGGCGATCGGCGGCGGTGTCGAATCGATGTCGCGCGTGCCGATTGGCGCGTCGGGCGGCGCCTGGATGACCGACCCGGCGGTCGCCTTCAAGACCTACTTCATCCCCCAGGGCGTAAGCGCCTACCTGATCGCAACGAAATGGGGCTTTTCGCGCACCGATGTCGACCTCTATGCGGTCGAGAGCCAGCGGCGTGCGGCGCAGGCGTGGGAGGAAGCCCGCTTCGCCCGCTCGGTCGTGCCGGTTAAGGACGCGCTCGGCTTCACCCTGCTCGAACGCGACGAGCATATGCGCCCCGGCACGACGATGCAGGCCTTGGGTGGGCTGAAGCCGTCCTTCGCCCAGCTCGGCGCCGATTACGGGTTCGACGCTGTCGCGGTGCAGCGCTACCCGGAGATCGAAGCGATCGAGCACGTCCATCACAGCGGCAATTCCTCCGGGATCGTCGACGGCGCCGCTGCGATCCTGCTCGGCACCCGCGATGCCGGTGTGGCGATGGGGCTCACTCCGCGCGCCCGAATCCGCGCCTTCGCCTCGATCGGGTCGGAACCGTGCATCATGCTGACCGGACCGGAAAAGGTCACGCGCAAGGTGCTGAAACGCGCCGGCATGACGCCGGACGATATCGACCTCTTCGAGCTCAACGAAGCCTTCGCCGCCGTCGTGCTGCTCTACGAGAAACTCCTCGAGCTCGACCCGGAAAAGGTCAACGTCAACGGCGGCGCGATCGCGATGGGCCACCCGCTCGGCGCCACCGGTGCGATGATCCTCGGCACCGTGCTCGACGAATTGGAGCGAACCGGGCTCGGCACCGCCCTCGTCACCCTGTGCGTCGGCGCCGGGATGGGGACCGCGACGATCATCGAGCGCGTTTGAGAGGTACAGCCATGGCCAACGTGACCCTCGCTCGCAGCGGCGACGGCGTCGCGATCATCACCTGGAACATGCCCGGGCATTCGATGAATGTGATGAACGACGTCTCGCTCGGCGAATTCGCTGCCGCGGTCGAGGAGGCCCTCTCGGACGCCGAGACCAAGGGTGTGGTCATCACCAGCGGAAAGCCTGCCTTCATCGCCGGCGCCGACCTCGATTGGCTCGAAGCGCTGATGGCCGGGACGAGCGGCGAAACCGAAGCGGCGCGCATCCGCAGCCTCTTCGACCGGTTCCTGGACCTCCATCGCCTGTTTCGGCGGATCGAGACCGCAAAGAAGCCGTTTGTCGCCGCGATCAACGGCACGGCTCTCGGCGGCGGGTTCGAGATCTGTCTCGCCTGTCATAGGCGCATCGCGACCGACGACCCGCGCGCCCTGTTCGGTCTGCCCGAAGCCAAGGTCGGGCTCTTCCCCGGGATCGGCGGGACGCAGCGTTACCTGCGCATGCTCGGGGCGCTCGAAGCCCTGCCGTTGCTGCTCGAGGGGACGAGCCTGTCGCCGGCGCAGGCGCTCGCCCGCGGTCTGGTTGACGAGCTGGCACCCGCTTCGGAGCTCCTCGCGCGCGCCAAGAGCTGGATCCGCTCGGCCTCGGCCGACGCCATCGTCAAGCCCTGGGACAGGCCGGGTTTTGTCGTTCCCGGCGCCGATCCCCGCACCCTCGCCGGGGTACAGGCCTTCTCGGCGGCGCATGCGCTGCAACGAGCGAAGACCTACGGCAACTACCCGGCGCTCGATGCCATCCAGTCGGTCGTCTATCGCGGCATGATGGTGCCGATCGATACTGCACTCAGGATCGAGACCAAGGCCTTCGTCAAGCTGGCGCTCGATCCGCGCGCCCGCAACATGGTGCGCACTCAGTTCATCAACCTGCAGCGGGCCAACAAGCTCGCCCGCCGGTCTGCCGCAGTGGCGCGCAAGCGCTTCTCCCGGATCGGGGTGCTCGGCGCCGGCCTGATGGGCTCGGGGATCGCCGATGTCGCGGCCCGGGCCGGCATCGATGTCGTGCTGCTCGATGTGAGCCAGGAGACGGCCGAACGCGGTCTCGCCCAAATCAGGCGCCAGCAGCAGACGGCGGTCGAGCGCGGCCGCATCGGAGAGGCCGAGGCTCGTGCGATCGTCGAGCGGGTGCGGCCTACGGCCGACTATGCGCGAATCGCCGACGCCGAGCTCGTCATCGAGGCAGTGTTCGAGAACCGTGAGGTCAAGGCCGGGGTGACCCGCCACGCCGAGGCGGTGCTCGGTGGCGGCGCGGTCTTCGCCAGCAACACCTCGACCCTGCCGATCACCGGGCTGGCGCAAGCCTCGGCCCGACAGGAGCACTTCATCGGCCTCCATTTCTTTTCGCCGGTCGAGCGCATGCCGCTGGTCGAGATCATTCGCGGCGAGCGCACCGGCGAGGAGGCGCTGGCCTGGTCGATGGATTTCGTCCGCCAGATCGGCAAGACGCCGATCGTCGTCAACGATAGCCGCGGTTTCTACACGAGCCGTGTCTTCGGCACCTACACGCGCGAGGCGGTGCTGATGCTGGCCGACGGCGTGCGGCCGGCGCTGATCGAGAATGGCGGCAAGGCGGCCGGGATGCCGATGGCGCCGCTCGCCCTCAGCGACGAGGTAGCGATCAGCCTGATCCATCAGGTCGCCGTGCAGACGGCCAAGGATCTCGGAGATAAATACCAGGCGACCGAGGCCGATCGGCTGATCGCCGAGATGGTCGAGCGCCACGGCCGCCCCGGCAGGCGGGCCGGAAAGGGGTTCTACGATTACCCTCCGGGCTCCCCGAAGCGGCTCTGGCCCGGGCTCTCCCGGCTGGCGCCGGTAGCCGAGACGCAGCCCTCGCTCGACGAGGTCAAGACGCGGTTTCTCGCGATCCAGGCGCTCGAAGCGGCGCGCTGCCTCGAGGAGAATGTCGTGACCGACCCGGCCGATGCCGATGTCGGTGCGCTGCTCGGCTGGGGCTTCGCGCCGTGGACCGGGGGCCCGCTCTCCTACATCGACATGCTCGGCACCGGGCCCTTTGTCGAGCTGTGCGATCGGCTCGTGCAACAGCACGGCGCGCGGTTTCTGCCGAACCCGATGCTGCGCGAGCTCGCGCGCCGCGGCGGCGCTGTCTACTCCGATCGGCGGGAAGCGGCATGACCGCCCGCTATCGCTCGCCATGGATGACCGAGGAGCTGGACACGTTCCGCGACCAGTTCCGCCGTTTCCTCGCCAAAGAGCTGGCGCCGCATGCCGACCGCTGGCGGCAGGACAAGATGGTCGACCGCGCGGCTTGGCGCGCGCTGGGCGACATCGGCGCGCTGTTGCCGAGTGTGCCGGAAGCCTATGGCGGGCAAGGTGCTTCCTTCGCCTACGATGCTGCCGTCATCGAGGATCTCGAAGGCGTGGTCTCCGAGCTCGCCACGGGTTACAGCGTCCACTCGACGATCGTCGCCCACTACATTCTGCGCTACGGCTCCGAAGAGCAGAAGCAGCGATGGCTGCCGAAGCTGGCGACTGGCGAGTGGGTGGGTGCGATTGCGATGACCGAGCCGGGAACCGGGTCGGACCTGCAGGCCGTCCGCACCACGGTCCGGCAGCACGGCAATGTGTATCGGCTCAACGGCCAGAAGACCTTTATCACCAACGGCCAGTTGGCCGATCTGATCATCGTCGTCGCCAAGACCGGCCCGGGCGAGGGCGCCAAGGGGATCTCGCTCCTCGTGCTCGAGACCGCGGATGCCGAGGGTTTCCGCCGCGGCCGCAACCTCGACAAGATCGGTCTTCACGCGTCGGACACCTCGGAACTGTTCTTCGACGAGGTCGCGGTGCCGACGGCGAACCTGCTCGGCACTGACGAAGGGAACGGGTTCTATCAGCTGATGGAGCAGCTGCCGCAGGAGCGCTTGGCGCTGGCAATCGGTGCGGTCGCTGCGCTCGAGCGGGCCCTCGACTTGACCGTCGATTACGTCAAGGAGCGAGAGGCGTTCGGCCAGAAGCTGATCGAGTTTCAGAACACGAGCTTTACCCTCGCCGAACGCAAGACCGAGGCAACGATCGCCCGCGTATTTATCGATTGGTGCATCGCCCGGCATATCGCCGGTGAGCTCGATACCGTGACCGCCTCGATGGCGAAGTGGTGGTGCAGCCAGAAGCAGGTCGAGACGGTCGACGATTGCGTGCAGTTGCACGGCGGCTACGGCTATATGCGGGAGTTCCCGATCGCCCGCATGTTCGTCGATGCGCGCGTGCAGAAGATCTACGGCGGTACCAACGAGATCATGAAGCTGCTGATCGCCCGCTCGCTCTGAGGACGGGTGAGCCGTCATTGCGAGGAGCCGAAGGCGACGAAGCAATCTCGATCGGCAAGCCACCTGAGGCGTGAGATTGCTTCCCCCCGGCACGGCCCGCAGGGCCGGCCGTCCGGGGGTCGCAATGACGTTAAACCGAGATTTCCATTGTTGATCGGGATAGGGGGACACCTCGCGGTGCCACCCCTCCCACACCACCGGGCGTACGGGTCACGTACCACGGCGGTTCGACTGGGTTAAGCTTGGACAGAGACATAGAGACGGGGGAG
>Ga0074045_10002353_pt1 | contig 17501 bp, 22 predicted proteins | sample BogForMeECP23OM2_FD_94442 | JGI IMG/M metagenome (GOLD analysis project Ga0074045, IMG submission 94442) | Bog forest soil microbial communities from Calvert Island, British Columbia, Canada - Bog Forest MetaG ECP23OM2 | ecosystem: Environmental > Terrestrial > Soil > Wetlands ...
CCTTGGAAATACAGCAGCTCGACCGGGTGATCCGCATCTCGCAGAGTCTGCGGGTAATCACCGGCGCCGTGAATGCGGATCCCAAAATGCTTGATCCCGGCACCGCGAATGGCGCCAAGCGCCAGGCGAGAATATTTTTGGATGTCAGCTTTCGAGACGAAGTCGGACGGAATTGCGCCCTCGTGCTCGCGAAAACCCTCAGCGATTGATTTGAACCACGCGCCCTCTTGCGCCCAAAGCGCCTCGTACGCGCCGAGCTCACGCATCGGTGAAACGGCGCGTTCAGCAAAGTCCGCAGAGGCTGCAGCCCCAGAAAAGAGGTCTTCAGTCATGCCTCGGAATTATACGCATATACTGTATAGACGTACAGTAACCTTGGGTTGTGGCGGGGGAAGCAGAGAGAGCAGATTCTGCGCTCCGTTTCCCCGCTGTTCTCCGGTTCAGTCATGAAGCGAATTTTTCGAGAGCCGCTGCTGCATTTTCTCCTGTTGGGAGCCGCGCTTTTCATCGCGTTCAGCCTGATGCCCAAATCCGTCGGGAACGACGAATTGCACAGGATTGTGGTCTCGCAAGGAGAACTCGATTCCCTCGTCGAGGGTTTCACCAAGACCCGTCAACGGCCGCCCACCGGTGAAGAATTGCAGGAATTGATCCGAAGCAGGGTACGCGAGGAAGTGTTTTACCGCGAGGCGCTGGCGCTTAGGCTGGACAAGGACGACATCATCATCCGTCGCCGCTTGGCGCAGAAGATGCAGTTCATCTCGGACGACAGCGCTGCTCAAGCCCGGCCGACCGAGGACGAGTTGATTGCGTATTTGCAGGCGCACCCTGACAAGTTTCGAGTGGAACCACGGTTCACGTTTCGTCACAGGGGCCGGTCGAGTCCAGCTTCGGCGTGCACCTCGTCTACTTAAGCGAACGCACGGAAGGCCATCTGCCCGCGTTGACGGAGGTGCGCGAGGCCGTGCGCCGTGAATGGGAGGATGCGCAGCGGCTGGAAGCAAATGACAAATTCTACCGCGACCTGCTCAAGCATTACACCGTGACCGTCGAGGGGCGGGAACCAACCGCGGCAGAAAAGAAAATGGCGGCGCAATGATACGGGCGCTTCTTCTGGTTGGCCCATTCGCCGTGGTCGCTCCCCGCGCGTTTGCGCATGAGGTGCGACCCGCCTATTTGCAAATGCGCCAGACCGCCCCGGAAACGTACGACATTCTTTGGAAGGTGCCCGGCCAGGGAGATCTGCGCCTCGGCATCTACGTGGAACTGCCGGTAGCCTGCACCAATGTCACCGAGCCGCGCGGTTCGATGCTCAACAATGCCTTCAGTGAGCGTCGGACGGTTAACTGCCCGGGCGGACTCAACGGCGCCACCATTCACATCGCGGGCTTGAGCGCGACGATGGCCGACGCCCTTGTGCGCCTTCAACATCTCGATGGCCGCACGCAAGTGACGCGGCTCACACCGGCTTCTCCGTCATTTGTGGTAGAAGCCTCGCCCAGCCGTTGGCGCGTGGCCGGCACTTATTTGCGCCTCGGCACGGATCACATTCTGACAGGCGTTGATCACCTCTTGTTCGTGCTGGGGTTGATGTTGATTGTTCGCGACCGCTGGATGCTCCTCAAGACCATCACCGCCTTCACGGTCGCGCACAGCATCACGCTCGCCGTCGCCACGCTGGGGCTTGCCAGTGCGCCGTTGCCGCCGCTGAACGCGGCCATTGCGCTCAGCATTTTGTTTCTCGGCCCGGAGATCGTTCGGGTCTGGCGCGGCGAAACCAGTCTCACCATCCGCTATCCCTGGGTGGTGGCGTTCGTGTTCGGTTTGCTGCACGGCTTCGGCTTCGCGAGCGGATTGAAAGCCACCGGCTTGCCGCAGACCGACATTGCACTCGCGCTGCTGCTCTTCAACGTCGGGGTTGAACTCGGCCAGTTGTTTTTCGTGTTCCTGATGCTGGCGATGGCATGGTCATTTCGTCAACTCGAAATTCGCTGGCCGCGTTGGGCGCTAGCGCTGCCGGGCTATACCGTTGGAACGCTGGGCGCGTATTGGACCATTCAGAGAACCGCGATTCTCTTGCGATTTGGCCTGTGAAGACGAGGACCATCTCAACAAAATCTGTGACTTGGCTCGTGTTACTGCCGGCAATCGCTATGCCGACGCTCGCCCGGGCGCACATTCTTTCTGGGGAAGCATGGGGCTTTGCGAGCGGCTTTAAGCACCCGATCTCGGGATGGGATCATATTCTTTGCATGGTGGCGGTCGGAATGTGGGGCGCGCAACTCGGCGCACCGGCGATTTGGGTTTTGCCGATCACCTTCCCCTTGGTCATGGCGCTGGGAGGCATGATGGGATTGCTCGGCATCCCATTACCCGGCGACGAAATCGGCATCGCGCTGTCCGCGCTGGTGCTCGGTGCAATGGTGCTCGCGGAGAAACGCCCACCCTTGTGGGTCGCGGCGGTCATCGTGGGAATTTTCGCCATCTTCCATGGGTACGCGCATGGCCGGGAATTGCCCGCCGGCGAAAGCGGAATGCTTTACAGCGCGGGATTCGTGGTGGCCACCGGCTGCCTCCACGGCATCGGCATTAGCATCGGGCTGATCCATCGGTGGGCATTGGGGCGGGTTGTCCTGCGGGTGGCCGGTGCGATGGTGGCGGCGGCGGGCGTCTATTTTCTCTTTTCCGCGATGGCATGATGCCGACGAGTCCCCAACCGACTCGCATCGGCTTAAGCAAAAACGCCGCCGCGGTCGTGCTGCTCTGCTTCGGTGGCCCACGCGCAGAAGCGCATCTGGTGACGACGGGGCTGGGTCCGGTCTATGACGGCATCGCGCATCTGGCTCTCTCACCCGCCGAACTCGCGGTGGTGGTGGTGCTGACGTTGCTCGCGGCGATGCGGGGGCCGCGCCAAGGTCGTGTGGTGCTCGCGCTGCTGCCAGCGGTTTGGCTGGTGAGCGGGCTGACTGGCCTGATGTTCCCGATCAACGCAAGCCTGAGTTGGGCGGCCGGCGTGTCGCTTCTGCTGGCTGGCGCGGTGGTGGCGGCGGACCGCAATCTGCCTTTGCCGGTCGTGTCGACGCTGGCAGCGGTCACCGGTGCGTTTTACGGCTTCCTGACCGGGGCAGCGCTCGCCGGCACACCTTTCGCCGTGCTCGAATTGACGGGGACGCTGGTGACGTTGATTATCGTCGTCACGCTGCTCACCGGGCTGTGGTGTCAATCAAAGCGTTCTGGGCGCGGGTCGCGGTGCGGGTGCTGGGAAGCTGGATCGCGGCCACGGGGCTCTTGATGATCGGTTGGAGTCTGCGCGCCGGAAGTTGAAATGAACTGATCAAATCAAACCATCCAAAGCAGACACGCCGAAATGCGGCGGTCCAATACTAGCTTCGGCAATCCCTTGCCTATTGGCGGCGCGTGCTCGCACAGTAACTTTTGTGCGCCTCGCCTTGGCAGGCAAAGGAGTAATTTCGCGTGGCTCACCGTCCGTCAGGGTGGCCATTTCAGCGAGGTGACCGGCAAGTAGTGGCCGATCAGCGACCGCCGATTCGCTTCTCGCTCATGCTGGTTTTCGCATCGCGTCCAGCGCCGCGCGGGCAAGAAACCCCGACCGCGTCTCGCCCTGCTTACGAGCGTGAGCATCCACTGCGCGGAGAATCCGCTGCGGCAACGTAATGTTGACTCGAGCCGCTTTATCTCCAAGCTCGCTGATGTCGACGTCGACGATCGCCCAGGTCCAGCCGCGATAGCTGCGCTTGCTGCGCAGCTGTTCGATAGTGGATGGCTTTGGAAAGGATAGGCCGTCATCGAGTAGACCTTCCAGATGCAGCAGGATGGCCTCCCGCGCGTTGGTCAACGCCTCATCCAAGGTATCGCCTGCCGAAAAGCAGCCTGGCAAATCAGGCACCACGACGCCGTACGCGTGTTTGGCATCGCCCGTCTCAATTGCAATGGGATATCGCATAAAACCTCACCTCAGACCGGCCTGCTTTCGAATCGCCCGCACTAAGCCCTTCCCTAGATCCTTCTTCGGATGCGGGACCGTAACGGTGCCCGGCTTCGTCGGATGCACGAACTGATGGTGGCTGCCGCGAGTTCGCTGAAGTTGCCAGCCATCCGCCTGCAAGAGCTTAATCAGCTCGCGACTCTGCATCGTGTGTATTATACACACCAAGTGAATTGGCACCGTAGCGAAAACGTAGCGTTTGATGCCTTTTCGTGCGCTACGGTGCCTGTTTCGAGTGAGGGCGGGCCTGCTAAGTGGTTGAAAAATAAGAACCTATCAAATCACCATCGCGACTACGAACCAGGAGGCCGGGAGTTCGAATAAAGCTGGCCGCGATTGAGCGGGAGATTTGCCGAGGGCATGGGTGCCTGTTCCTCGGTGTTTGAGGATATTGCTGTCACGCGGGATGCAAACTCAACAACGTTCCTGCCATGTTTATCGAGCGCTTTGTGCCGCTCTTTCGTTTGAAAATACGCATATCCGGCCGTGGTCTTCTGATCCTTGTGATTGAGCAACGAGCCGACCAAATGAAGCGATGCGCCGTATACGACTCGTCCTCGACCCAGGTGTTCTTTTTGAGTTTTGCGTGCCGCCCGATATACGCTTCGGCAGGCGATTTCACGGTGCCGGCCGCTTTGAGGGTGTCTTTCGGCGCCTGATCCTGTTCACATCTTGTATCCTATTGGTCTGGTCGCAGGGCAAGGACGAGGCGAGTAACCAAGGGTTTGGCTAATAAGGTTTCGGCGGCTGGCTTGGGTACGATGCTGCGGTTGCTTCGACGCGCATCCCCAAGGCGCCGGCACGTGATGACTCCTTTGAAATCACCGCCAACTCGCTCACGCAGCTTGGAATGAAAATTGGTGCGGCAATTGTGGAGCTCGCAAAGACCAAATCTCCGTTCGACGAACAATCCGTTTTCCCGATATGAATTCGAAGCGGATTTCGCCCTCCTAAACGTAATAAATCCTCAGCGAGTGAATTCGCGTTCACGAGCACGTGGTTCGCGAACGCGCTCTAACAGTTTCGCGGCAATGCATTCCTTCTCGGTTAATGGTGTGGTGGCATCCGCTCCACATGACGCCTCACCTGCGCAGCGATCTCGGGCTGTCACTATCTCGTGGGCTACGGCTTCGACGCGCTCTCGCCAATGCGTCGAAGGATGCGCCATTTCTCCATTCAAGCCGGGGGGGGGTCCCTGGGGCTGAAGTGCCGGGACTTGGATAGCGTTACTAACTTGTCAAGTTGACAAATAGGGAACGCGGGTGCATTCTAAGAGTAAGAGGCTGCCATGAAGATCATGACCGTAGGCGAGTTCAAAGCCCGTTTTTCGGAGGCACTGGACGCCGTTCGCGACGGGGAGACAATTGTCGTATCTTACGGACGTAATCATCGGAAGGTAGCGGCTATGGTGCCCTATTCCGAACTCAAAGCGTCTAAAAGGCGCCCGCTTGGCCTCCTGAAATCAAAGGCCCGGATTGGCTTTGGTCGCGATTTCGCGCTGCCCGACGATGAGTTTCTTAAGGCGTGATAGGCCTCCTCGATACTCACAGCTTAATATGGTCGGTGGTGGCACCGGAGAAATTGTCGGCGAAGATGCGTGCCGCCATTGCGGACCCGACAAATGACATTCACGTGAGCACCGTGAGCTTCTGGGAGATATCGGTCAAGTTTGCAATCGGCAAACTAAAAATGACCGGATGCTCGCCAGAAGACTTGGCGGCAACGGCGCGACAAATGGGCTTCGCCATCTCGGCTCCCACCGCCGAAGAGTCCGCAGGGTTTTATCGTCTACCCAAAGTTGCACATAAAGACCCGTTTGACCGCATGTTGATATGGCAATGTTTGCAGCGGCAGTGGACGTTGATTACGCGTGATCGTGGCTTGCACGAGTACGGGGCTCTAGGCTTGCACACGACCTGGTAGCGCGTGATACCGCTAGCTCCTGCGATCATCGCATTGGCTGGCCCTGCGGGATCTTTGAGGGACGATCAGTTGGTTGCCCTTCGGCCCCTGGCGGTTCTCCCCCCTAGCGCCTTTCCGAGACCCCGTTGGACAACCATTTGGGCTTAGCGGTTACAGGGTTGACGTACATCGGCGGGACATCGGTCATTGCGAATAGTGCGCCGCCTCAAGCCGCTTGAGGCTTAGCCAGTCGCGACAAATCCGACTGAACTTCTGCGCGAGCGACGAGCTGCACCAGACTGGCGACGGAGCGTACGCCCATCTTCTTCATGACCCGCTCGCGATGCACTTTCACCGTCTTTTCTTGAATTCCCAGCTCCACACCGATCTCCTTGTTGAGAAAGCCACGAATCACGAACTCCATTACCCGTCTCTCACGCCGCGAAAGCACCTGAAGGCGCGTTTGGATCGATTGACAGACAGCGCGTTCGCGGCGCGCGGCCACATCAAGGCGAATCCCTTGATCGACTGCAGACAAGAGGTGAACGTCGTCGATGGGTTTCGTCAGAAAGTCGACCGCACCCATTTTCATGGCTTGCACGCTGGTCTGGATATCCCCTTGGCCTGTGAGAAAGATGATAGGGCGCGCCTGCGCCGAACCAAGAAGCGCACGTTGCAGATCGATCCCGCTCATTCCGGGCATACCAATATCAAGCACAAGACACCCCGGAACGCCGCAGTCCTGTTCTTCCAGGTACCGCTCGGCCGATTCGAAGGTACGGACTTGGTACCGCCACTTCCAGTAGATGCGTCAGCGCCAGGCGAATCTCGCGAGCATCATCCACGATGAACACGGTCGCTTGCGCAGCATTCATATTTATGATTACCGTATCGAAAAGGCCGCGGATTGGATAGCTGTAGAGTCGCGTAAATTCGACGTATTAGCACGTACGGTGTCGAGCAAGATCTCGGCGCGGCGGCGGCGCACGGCCGTTGTAACGGGAACAAGTCAGAGCAAGGAATTCTTGCTATCGTAGCCAAGCCGCTGGCTAACGCGGATAGCGCGTGTGTTCTAACCGAAGGGAGCCGACATGGACATACAAACGCAAACAACGAAATCGCGCACGGGTCGAGCGCGAGCAGAATCCAAAACAGATCGACTGTTTACCCATCGTCGTTCGCGGGCCGAGCGCCGCGCGATGGGCAAGAAGTTGAGGGACGCTTGCCCGCGGGAGGCGCATGCCGTCTGGAAAGCCCCCGCCGGTCGGCCGGACCCTGTCAGCCTGGTCTTGGAAGCAGACAAAGGACGCATCCCTGAGCTACTTCCCCTTCGCCACGGGCGCATGGCCCTGTCGCCCTTTACCTTTTACCGGGGATCGGCGCTCAACATGGCGGTGGACCTCGTGAAGACTCCGTCCACGGGTGTCCGAGTACAGTGCTGCGGAGATGCCCACCTGGGCAACTTCCGCGGCCTGGGTACTCCGGAGAGGCGCGTCATCTTCGCCATCAACGATTTGGATGAGACGCTGCCCGCCCCGTGGGAGTGGGACGTCAAGCGTCTCGCGGCGAGCTTCGTGGTCGCCTGCCGGAACAATAACTTAAGCGAATCCATCGCCAGGGCTGCGGTCCTCGCCTGTGTCCGCTCGTACCGCGAGCACATGCGCGAGTTCAGCGAAATTAATCCGTTGGACTTATGGTATCTGACCGTCGACATCGAAACGATGATCGCGACCTTTGATAATACCGAGTTTCGCAAACGCGCGATCAAGCGCATGGAGAAGGAGCGGACGCGCCGCGTCGAGGAAGATCTCTTTCCCACTTTCAAGGGAGCCTCCGGCAAGGCACCGGTCATCGAGGACCAGCTTCCGACGATCTTTCACTGGAAGGGGCATAAACCCGGGGAGATCCACTCGGTCGTCAAGAGGTCCTTCGCCCTCTATCGCGATAGCCTGGCGCCATCCACTCGAGCGTTGCTCGACCGCTATGAACTCAGGGATGCCGCGATCAAAGTGGTCGGGGTCGGCAGCGTCGGCACGGGCTGCTGGGTGGCTTTGTTCACGGACGGCGACGGGAATTCCCTCGTTCTTCAGGGCAAGCAGGCACGCGCCTCAGTGCTGGAGCCGTATGCCGGCAAAAGTGTGTTCCCCAACCACGGGCAGCGTGTCGTCAACGGCCAGCGGCTCATGCAGCCGGTCAGCGACATCTTTCTCGGCTGGACCGAGGGTATGCGTGGTAATCAGGGCTATATTCGCCAGCTACGAGACATCAAGATCAAACTTGCCGTCGAGACGTTTGGCAAAGCCGAGATGCTCCTGGACGCCAAGCGGTGTGGTCATACGCTGGCGCTCTCGCACGCGCGCTCGGGTGATCCGGCCGTGATCAGCGGCTACCTCGGCAAGGGCGACGCCTTTGATAAGGCGATCGAGGCTTTCTCCGTCGCTTACGCCGACCAGAATGACGAGGACTACGCGGCGCTCAAGCGCGCGATCAAGAGCGGAAAGCTCAAAGCCGTCATCGAAGAACCGAAGTAAACTGCCAGCATGTCGGGCTGTGCAAGCGCCCGCAGTTGAAAGCAAAGAGCGGATATTTCACAGTGGGGCACATGGTCAGTCGGCACGTACTCGCTCACCGCACGCGGTCGCTCTCGAGCGCTGCGCTCATCGCGCTCGCCTGCCTCGTGGCTGCGTCGGCGGTGCAGGCGCAGGACATCGAGCCACGCAAGTGGTCAGACACGCCGGTCGGCGTCAATTTCCTGATCTTGGGTTACGCCTACACGCAGGGTGGCATAGCGTTCGACCCCTCGCTGCCGGTGAGTAATCCTCATCTCGAGACGAACTCCGGCGCGCTCGGCTTTGCACGATCACTCGACCTGTGGGGCTTTTCGGGGAAATTTAACGCCTCCGTGCCGTACACTTGGCTGTCGGGCTCCGCGGACTACTTGGGACGGCCGGTGCAGCGCACGGTCAATGGATTCGGCGATCCGGAGTTCGAGTTGTCCGTCAATCTGTACGGTGCGCCTGCAGTTGGGTTGAAGGATTTCGCCTCTTACAAGCAGGACTGGATCGTCGGCGTAGCGCTCAAGGTGTCGGCGCCGTCCGGGCAATACGATGACACGCGTTTGGTCAACATTGCGACGCATCGCTGGTTCTTCAAGCCGAGCCTGGGTGTTTCGAAGGCTGTCGGCCCATGGATATTTGAGTCGACGGCGGCCGCCACGTTCTACACGGACAACCCAGATTTCTACGGCGGCAGTACGCGATCGCAGGCCCCGCTGTATTCGCTTCAAGGGCACGTCATCCGCAGTTTTCGCTACGGCATTTGGGCCTCAGTGGACGCCACGTATTACGAGGGCGGCAGATCGACGATCAATGGGACGGAGAATAATGATCTGCAGCAGAACTGGCGCGTCGGCGCTACGCTTGCGCTCCCGGTCAACCGACGCAATTCGATCAAGTTCTTTGCCAGCGACGGAGTCTCGGCTCGCACCGGCGACAGCTACAAGCTGTACGGCATCGCCTGGCAGTATCGCTGGGGCGGTGGAATCTAATCGTGTCGCCCGGGCGCGAGTCCTGAGACGCGAGTCTCGGCCGGCGAGGGGAATGAACAAGAGAATTTCGCGCAAGGCCGTCAGTACTATTGTAAGTGCTTTGGCCGTGCTGATACTCGTAGCTGCGGTTCCATCAATGGTGCGCGATTCCTTCGAGACGGGCCGTGTGTATCTGTTCTCCGCTCAGTTTCTCGAGGAACTCCCGCAGCGTTTCACGAGGCCGGGCCGGTTTCGGTTCGTCCTTCAGCCCTTGGTTGCCATCCTGGGATGGCGCTCGGGCTTGAGCGATGCCCGGGCCGGGCGGCCTGCGTCCCTCCATGGTCTGCTCTCGGGTGGGGCAAAATGAAAGGAGCTTCTTCGCAGCGGCTTGACAGCCGTCCGCGACCTAATGGTAAGGGACCCGCACCAGACTGCGGCGACCGAAAACCCATTGTGGGCCATGCTGCGTCTGATGCTTTCGCGAACGACTGTAGCGTGGCTCGGTATGGCCCTGTTGCTCGTGCTAATCCCGGCTCACGTGGTTTGGCTGCTCGAACGGGGGCGAGAGGACAGTGCGATTTCGAGCCGGACCTAGTAGGGCAGTCAAAAAGATGCCTGGCACCCCCAAAGGCATTGATATTTGCGACCTGTGACCCTTGGACGCGGCCATGGGCCTGCGAACTGCGGTATCTGAAGGATTACCCTCATGACCGACCCGTTGCCCTCGTGGAATGAAGGCGCCGCAAAGCGGGCAATTCTCGCCTTCGTGAGGGAGACTACTACCCAAGGAAGCCCGAAGTTCGTTGAGTCCTCAGAGCGAATCGCCACCTTCGACCAGGATGGCACCCTTTGGGTCGAGCAACCCACGTACTCGCAGATCATGTTTACGTTCCATCAACTCGGCGTGATGGCGGCGAAGGATGCAAAGCTCAAGGACGTCGAGCCGTTCAAGACCGTGCTCTCGGGCGACCCGGCGGCAATCGCCAAGCTGGCGATACCCGAACTCCTAAAAGTCATCGCCCTCACTCACTCGGGCACGACGGTAGAGGTATTCCAGAAAAACCACCCACAACTGGCTCTCGACGGCACAACACCCGCGCTTTAAGCGCCTGTACACCGATCTCGTGTATCAGCCGATGCTCGAAGTCATGAAGTACCTGCGTGCCAACGGCTACAGGACTTTCATCGTCACCGGGGGCGGGCAGGACTTCGTGCGGACGTATTCCGAGCGGGTGTACGGCGTTCCGCGCGATCAGATTGTAGGCTCGGCGGACGGCAGGGCGATTCTCACCAAGGACCCGAAGCTGTTGTGGATCGATGACAAGACCGCGAAGCCCGTGGACATCCATCTCATGATAGGGCGCCGGCCGGTCATGGCCTTTGGCAACGCCGACGGCGATCAAGCCATGCTCGAATACACCCAGGGCGGTGAGGGCGCGCGGTTCATGATGCTGGTCCATCACGATGACGCCACTCGCGAATACGCCTATGGTCCGGAATCCGCGATGAGCCCATTCTCCGAGGCCCTTTGGGCTCGTGCAAAACAAGGCGGTTGGACGGTGATCAGCATGAAGAACGACTGGAACGCATTTTCGCCTGGCAGTCTTAGCGGGAGAATTGCATGTCGAAAAATAAGGTGGCCAGTCCCGGTGGTACAGTCACGGCCATCGATATCGTGTTGGAACCGGACGCAACCATGATCCAGCACGCGCAGTCCGCGAATGCTGCACTTCGTAAGAATTTTCCCAAGGGCTACTCCCTGGACGCCGAACACAAACCGCACATTTCGGTGATGGGCGGCTATTTCTACACGGCCAATCTCGACAAAACCTATGCTGCGGTGGAGAAGTTTCTCGCCACCGAGAAGGTGTTGAGCTGGAAGATGAAGGCGATCAAGTACTACTACATGCCTCTGAAGGAAATTGGCCTTGCTGGCATCGTGGTTGAGCCGACCACCGATATGATAAGGCTACAGAAGAAACAACGCCGTCGCCACGTACTTTTCCCAGCATACCGGGGCGCACTGGCCGGGCTCGACAACTGTGACGTGCCCCGGATTAGCTCCGTCCTTAAACCTTGGTTGCTTTGCTGAGCCGGTCGACCAGAGCACCGGCAATCAGATCGTCCATGATCACCACCTCCGATGCGCCCGCGCAATGGAGCAGCGCTCCGCGCGGGCTGTTCGCGCCGGTCACCGCAATCTTCAGCCTCGGATTGCGGGAGTGCGCCATCAACGTGATCGAGAGCTTGCGGTCCTGATCCTCGGTGGTCACCACAAGCGCCTTGGCCTGCTCGATCCTCGCGTGGTCGAGCACCGCATCGTCCGCCCCGGCGTCGCCTTGCACGACGAGATAACCGAGACTGGAGGCCAGGACCGAGAGATCATCAGCGCGATCGATGACGACCACCTGCTCGCCGGCTTCCTGCAGTCGACCGGCTACCAGCTTGCCGAGCGTACCGAAGCCGACGACAATCACATGGTTGGCGAGACGATCGAGCTTGTGCTCCATGTTCTTGTTCTCCCGCCGGGTGATTACGGCATCGCTTGAAAGGAAACCGGTCAGAGTGGACAGGGCATAACCGCCGATCATCAGGAAGGCGACCATCGTCGCCATCATGAAGAGCTTCTCGCGCTGGTCGAGACTGGTGAAATCGCCCAGCGTTGTAACCAGATTGAGCGCATTCCAAAACCCACGAAACACCTTTTCAGGGAACAGGTGGCTGGAGGCGTCCAGCGCAATCATGCCGATTGCGCAGACGGCGAGCGTCGCCAGCAGCAGGGCCACTGTGTGCAACACGCGGCGACGCCACTCTCGAATATGAAGGTCGCCTAAGCGAGGCTCTAGCACTCGGTAGATTGGCATAGACATTCAGCAATGGCGTGGTGGAACGCGCACTCTACTTGGGAAACATCAGCTGATCCATCCCTGATTCTGAAATTTTCGTCGAGGCACACCCCGCCGCCATGGCCACCGCGATCAGACAGGCCACGCCGCGGCCAACGCGCCAACGCACCAACGCACCAACGGCAAAGAGATGCATTTTCTTGGCTCATGATCGACTCCTTTCAGGTAACCAAATGTGGATCAGACCCTTAAGGCGTCGGTGCTCAAACGTCCATCGTGCCGACCGCAAAACCTGTCATTTTCGCGCCCTCAGAAGCGGATTCACCCATTCCCGACAATTTCGACTGAACTGCGTCGCGATCGAGGAGCTGCGCCAGTTTTGCGACGGTACGTACGCCCATTTTCCTCATCACGCGTGCTCAATGCGCTTTCACTGCAGCTGTCGGGTTTCAATGGTGAGGTACCAGCGCCTTCGCCCCACGCATCTAGCTGAATTTGCGCGCTAAGAATTCCTACTTTGGGTGCTGTGCCGCTTCGATGTGTTGCGAGTTATCATTTACGCTATTTCTATAGGCCACACAGTAAGGACCAAAGTACGAAGCATCTAATGTTAAATCTATTGGTTGAGGAGCGGCGAAAGTGCCGGCAGATAAATCTCCGATGTAATTCGAGGTTTTTATGGATCGCTTCACCATTTCACTCGATGAAAAATTAGCAACCGCGTTCGACGAGTTGATCAAGGACCGCGGGTACGCTACGCGCAGCGAGGCGGTGCGCGACATTCTGCGTGCTCATTTGCAGCAAAATCGCATGCAACGTGCGGGCAAGGGCTCTTGCGTGGCGAACGTGTCTTACGTCTATAACCACCACGAGCGGGAGTTATCCGAGCGCCTCGCCTCAATCCAGCACGCGCATCATGAATTAACGATCTCAACCATGCATGCTCATCTAGACCATGATCAATGCATCGAGAGCGTGATGCTCAAAGGGACCGTTCAGCGTGTGCGGGAGTTTGCAGACGCGATCATCGCCGAACGCGGCGTGCGCCACGGGCAGATCAACCTGATCAGCGTCGAGTTGAGCGAGTCGCACAGCCACGGCGGAACCGTTCACCGCCACCTGAAGCCGCACCTGTAATCCATCTCGCTACTGCCAGCTTTTGCATTGCGGCAGCCGGTCAGTGGTATGGTTGACTGGTAAGAAGAAAATAATAAATCACTTATGAATTATGCGGATGTTTAAAAAACGCTTACCGAGCGCATTTAATTGGGTCTATCTTCGTATCATGGAAATGAACTACAGCGTAAGCGGCCACGGATGAAGGTGTCGAGCACACACGGGGCCATCGCGAGCACCCTGATGATGTGCGCCACCGCCGCACCCGCGCAAGCAGATCAGGCCGTCGCAGCAGACACGGGCGCCGATGCGGCGGGCATGGCGGACTCTGCTCCGTCACTCCAAGAAATCACAGTCACGGCCCAACGTCTGGAGCTTCTAGGAACGGCATTCACCGCCAGCGAAGGAGTGGTCACGGATCAGGAGCTTCAGCTGACACCGCAATACCGCCCCGGCGAACTGCTGGAAACCGTGCCGGGCTTGATCGTGACCATGCACAGCGGCGAGGGCAAGGCCAATCAATATCTGATGCGCGGTTACAATTTGGACCACGGCACGGACCTCGAGACTTACGTCGATGGCATGCCGATCAACCAGCCCACCCATGCGCACGGTCAGGGGTATACCGACCTTAATTTCATGATCCCGGAGCTTGCCGATCAACTCACCTATACCAAGGGCCCTTACTACGCCAACGTGGGGGACTTCGGCGCGATCGGCTCGGTACGCATCAACTATCGGGATACGATCCGGGACCAAGTATCTGCGACCGTCGGCACGTCGGGGTTCCAGCGCGTCTTCAGCGCGGGCTCGCAGCCGTTGGACAACGGCAACTTGTTGGCCGCCGTGGAAGTGCAGCACTACGATGGCCCCTTCGTGACGCCCGATGACGCGCGCAAGGAGAATGTGGTCTTGCGCTACAGTGAGGGCGATGACAAAAACGGCTATTCAGTCACCGCTATGGTGTACCACCAGCTGTGGACCAACACCACCGACATTCCGATTCGCGCCCTTACCGAGGGCTTGGTCCCCAATCGCTTCGGTACGCTCAATCCCACCGACGGCGGCCGCGCGTGGCGCTCGAGCCTGTCGTTTAATGATTATGCGACCGTCGGCGACGGACAATTCACGGCCAGCGCGTTCTTCATCGATAATCAGCTGCATTTGTGGAATGACTTCACGCAATTTCTGGTCGATCCCGTTCATGGCGATCAGGAAGACCAGTTTGAGAATCGCCGTGCGTTCGGCGGTCAAGCGAGATACGCACTGCCGGTCCAACTCGGTTCGATCGCGAACGTGATTTCCTTCGGGGCCCTCACGCGTGACGACATACTGTACGTCGGACGCCTGCCGAGTGAGGGTCAAGTCCCCCTGCCGGTGACGGATGATCCGCCATCCTACTCCGACTTGGATCAGGTGTACCTGTTTGCCGGGGCCGTTTGGGCGCAGGCGAGCACGCGCTGGACCTCCAACTTTCGCAGCGTCCTCGGTTTGCGCGTTGACTATCAACATGGGACCGACGTCGATTATCTCGCTGCATTGCACGAGCAGTCTGGGCCTGGATATACCGGATACACCAATGGCGGCACCGACCAGCAAGCGCTGGTCCAACCGAAGGGGAGCCTCATCTATGCACCGACCGACACTCTCGAACTCTACTTGAGCGCAGGCCGTGGGTTTCACAGCGCCGATCTGCGCGGGGTAAATCAAGACACGAGCGTGGATTTGGGATTACCCCATACGCCGCTGCTTGCATTGCAGGAAGGTCAAGAAGTGGGCGTACGCGCAAACCCTCGGCCCAATCTTGCCTTGACCTTCGCGTACTACAATCTATGGCAGCAATCCGAGAGCATCATTGACCCGGATGTAGGCCAGGACACGGCCGGCCCTCCGAGCCGCCGTTATGGCTATGAATTCAACGTGACCTACCAGATCAATCGATATCTCGAGTTCTACGGCAGCTACTCGAACGATCACGCCCACTTCACCCGCCCCTTCGACGACGGCACCGGACACTTAGGCGAGTACATTACGAACGCACCGCTTGCGACTGGGACTCTGTCACTGTATCTGACGAACCTCGGTCCCTGGAGCGGTGGACTGAATTTTCGCTATCTCGGCAACTATCCGCTTTCCTCAGGACCTTGTGTCGATTCAGCCGCAGAGCACGATTTTGGGACTTCGTGTGCCAACTCCCCGACCGCAGCCGCGCTTGGTCAGGTCGATGGCAAGGGGTTCGGCGAATGGAACCTTGACGCTCACTATGCATTTTCGCGGGGCTGGAGCGCCTCTCTCGGCGTCTATAATCTTTTCAACACCCATGCATACGCGACTGAGTTTTGGTATGTGGATCGCCTTCAAGGAGAGCCGGCAGCCGGTGTCGCCGATGTCCACGAACATCCGCTCGAACCCATCATGGCGCGCTTTACGATCTCCAAACGATTCTGACGCCGCGCTTGTCAGTCATCGCTGAGGAGGATCCGACAAATCCAGATTTGAAAACGGTACTTTTGACATTCATTGCGCGCCCATGCCGACTTCAGTGCGATATTTGCCTGATCGACAAAGCCTCACCCGATTTCGGCCTGCACGGATCACACGCATTTTGAGAAGCTCGCCGTTTAGCCGATAAACTTCAATGTGCCGGCAATTTTTCGACCAGACGGTCCGCCAAAGAGCTCAAACACTCACTGAAGCCCCTGGCAACGGCGGAGTACTCTTCGCCATCGAGCGGCGCCGAGAAGATGTCGCCGCCGATCTCATCGACCTTGGCAGAGGCATCCACGATACGCCAATGCGCTTCGATAGTAGCGCGGCCACCCTTCTGCGCCGACATCTGCACAATGTCCACTTTTATTTTAACGGGTACGGCGCCGGCCTGATCGAAACCTCGATCACCGACAAGCACGTCACTGCGACGTCTCTCGATGTCGCGGGCCAGCGTCTGTGAGACTTGCTCGGCCAGCGATCCGGCCCAGCGTTCGTGCTCCAATATCAACACCTGATCTCTCGAGGCATTGATCACCATTTGGCGTCGATCGACCAAAGAGGGCACGGTCACGTTGAGCATGACGTGAGTCGTCAGCGGCACCGCCGCGCCGCGGGCAGCGTCCGGCAGCGTGTCCAGGGTGTAAAAATGATCGGGTCTAACGGCGCAAGACGCCAACAGAAGCGCGAAGCTCGCGCATGCGTACAAAATCGGTCTCAAGGCTGAATCTGCCGACCTCAAGGCGGATCTCCCGGTTTGCCGCGAATCAGAGCTTCCGGATGACGCTCCAGGTAATCCGCCAGTGCGCTGACGGACTTTGCGGCGCGCGAGAGCTGCAATAAGGTACCGCTAAGGTCGTTTTGCAGGGGCGCGTCTGGAGCCAAGGCCTCCTTGGCGTTTTTCATGGCTTGTTGCGCTTCCTGCAACGTGGCGTTGACCTGCGGCACGATGCTGCTGTCGGCTCGTCGCATCAAGCGGTCGGTACTCTTCAAGGCCAGATCCAAGCTGGCCATCGTGCTCACCAGGCGCGATGAAATCTCGTCGTAAGGCACCTTATCGAGTTTTTTCGCGATACTGCCGATCGAGTCCTGAATCTCATCCAGCGCGCCGGCAGTGGTCGGAAAAATCGGAGGCCGCTCATCCCAGTTCACGTGGTCGGCGGGGACTTCTTTGTGAAAATCCATGGCCACATATTTTTGACCCGTGAGCAGGTTGCCGGACTTGATTTCGGCGCGCATTCCATGCGCAACCAGGCTGTCCACCAATTCTCGGGTGGCGGCGTCGGACGAGTCTCCCAGGCCGAGCGGGTGATCATGCGGTCGAGAATGGCCGCGGATACGCTGCGGAAAAATGTCCACTTCCACCGGGAAGCGCAGCGCGCCGGCGTATCGGTCGTATTCCACCGAGAGTTTCTTGACTTCACCGATCGTGATGCCGCGAAGGTCTACCGGCGCGTCGATCGAAAGTCCTCGCAGCGACCCGTTGAAGTACATGATGAAGGTTTGAACCGCGGTGTTGGGCTCTCGCATAGCTCGTTCGCGGTCCGCAAACAAATTAAAGCCTGTGTCTTGCGGCACCTCCGCCGTCGAGGTCGAGCCGCTCGCGGCCTGGAATGCG
>Ga0074045_10002354_pt1 | contig 17497 bp, 20 predicted proteins | sample BogForMeECP23OM2_FD_94442 | JGI IMG/M metagenome (GOLD analysis project Ga0074045, IMG submission 94442) | Bog forest soil microbial communities from Calvert Island, British Columbia, Canada - Bog Forest MetaG ECP23OM2 | ecosystem: Environmental > Terrestrial > Soil > Wetlands ...
TGATCTATTCATCGGTGTTGCCGGTGAACAATTACACGCCGAAGTCGCAGGACTTTTTTGCCCAGCGTTCGCCGGAAAAAATTCTGGCGCTGAACGGCTGGTTGCGGGACTACTGCGGGGTTTCGTCCAATTCGTGCTTATATCTCGATTATTTGAGCGCCATGGTCGATGACAAGGGCCTCTTGAAGAAGGATCTCGCAGAGGACGGCCTGCACCCAAATGACGCCGGATATAAGATCATGGCTTCGCTGGCCGAGGCGGCGATTGAAAAAGAACTCGGAGCGAAACCTTGAAACTCCTTTGGGGTTGCGGACGTCCTATACTTGTGGCTTGAGTGTTCCAATCGAGCGGGAGCGAGGATTCTCCTGCGACAGCCGCTGCGGCGGCGCCACCACCTGACCAACGACTTGCCTCTTTACGACAAATTCGGCCGCGCCATTACCGACCTGCGGATATCCATCACCGACCGCTGCAACTACAAGTGTGTCTACTGCCGCACCGGGAATGAAGGCGCGCTGTATGGCGAGTTGCCCTTTGCCGATTACTTGCGCATGGCGCGCGTGCTGGTGGCGATGGGCATTACGAAGATTCGCCTCACTGGCGGCGAACCGCTGCTGCGCAAGGGCGTAGTCGAGTTTGTGCGGGAGCTTAACGAGCTTCGCCTACCCGATGGCATGAACGGGGGTGATCCTCTCGACATTGCGCTCACGACGAACGGACATCTGCTGGCAGAGATGGCGCAGCCGCTGAAAGCTGCCGGCCTTACCCGTGTCACCGTCTCCATGGATGCCGTGGATCCCGACCGTTTCGCCCGCATCACGCGCGTCGCCAACGGATACGATAACGTTCTTTCCGGCATACGCGCCGCGCGCCGCGCCGGACTTTGGCCGCTGAAAGTGAACTGTGTGCTCATGCGCGGCTTCAACGAAGATCAAATTATTCCCTTCGGCATGTTCGCCCGCGAAGAGGGTGTCACGGTACGCTTCATCGAATTCATGCCGCTCGAAGAAGATCGCACCTGGACCCCGAACACGGTGGTCACGCTCGACGAAATTCTGGCGCGCATGGCCGAGTACCGGCCGCTGGTAGAAATTCCTCATGCGCGCTCGGAGACCGCGCGGCGCTACCGTTTCGACGATGGCATCGGCGAAATCGGCATCATCGCGCCCGTGTCGCATCCCTTCTGCGGACACTGCAGCCGGATTCGCATTACAAGCGACGGCAAAATCCGCACCTGCCTGTTCTCGGTGTGGGACCACGACCTCCACGCCCAAATGCGACGCGGCGCCAGCGACGAAGAGTTGGCGGAATTCATCCGTGACGTGATTCAGAAAAAGGAAGCGCGGCATCACATCGGCGAGCCGGATTTTGTGCCGGCGTCGAGGACCATGGTTCATATCGGTGGATAAAGATAAACCAGACAACTTGCACCAGGGCCGGCGTTCGCGGAGGCGAGATGCCTGCTAAGCCGGACTACGGCATCGATGCGCCCGGAGTCATTCGTAATCTTTTTCTCGTCGGCCTCGCTGGCGTCGCGTTGGCGCTCTTCACCCCGCAATTTGTGACAGTCGGTCCGGTGAGGTTAGGTCTTCATCCTACCGGCTGGGGCGCTGCAATTGGGTGTGCCGTGGGCGGCCTGCTCATGTTGCTCTACGCCAAGGTTGGCAAATTCTATCACCGCGACCGTATGCTCGCGCTCCATAACTGGCGCGGCGATGAGCAGGTGTTGGACGTGGGAACGGGGCGCGGATTGCTGCTGGTGGGTGCTGCCCGCCGTCTCACGACTGGCCACGCCACCGGCCTTGACATTTGGAACAAGGAGGATCTCAGCGGGAACTCTCTCGAGCGCACGGAGCAGAATCTGGCGGCCGAGCAGGTGACGCAAAAGTGTTCCCTCGTCACCGGCGGCGCGCAGAAGATGGGTTTTCCCGACAACAGCTTCGACGTAATTCTGTCGAATCTCTGCCTGCACAATATCTACGACCAGCCCACCCGCCTTCAGGCCTGTCGCGAAATCGTCCGGGTGCTCAAGCCGGAAGGGATCGCCATCATTTCCGACTTCAAGCACACTGGCGAATACGCCGCAACCATGCGCGACGCGGGCCTGCGCGTAGAACGCAAGCTGCCCAATCTGCTGACCTTTCCGCCGCTGCGGGTCCTGCTTGCTCGCAAGTCATGAGCGGGAGCCCGGGTTCAGCCGCTGAGGGTCGCTGTCACCTCGGCGAGCCGGATTTCGTGCTCGCGTCGAGGACTACGTACACATCGTGGGCCGGTGCCCGCGCTGACCTATCCGCCTATATACTTTAGTTGTTGCCGCGAGGTTGGCTCATTGAGGAATGAGCTGGTAACGAATCGCATTCCGCCCGAATGACGCGCCCTTACTATAGCTCGAGAAAGCAGCCGGGGACCCTGACACTCGAAGAACTTCACCTCAAACTAGTGAATTTGTATTTCCTCTTCAGGGATAAAGATTATTTCAAGGAGAAGGCGAAGATCACGAAAACGGACCCTCCGGATGCGATCAAGTACGAGGCTGCGGTGGCTCTTAACTTCCGGTTGTTTCCAGTCGATGGATGGTACGCTCAGGATCGTACCGAAGACCATGTGTTTGATGCGCTGGAATTCCTTTACGACTACGTCTCCCGGCCCGGCGCACTCGTCTGGATGACCACTGAGACAAATTACACCTACCAAGATTACGGTACCTATGACGAAAAGGTAGGGCAAACCGAGTTTAGAGAGAAGGCCAATGTATTTCTCTCTGACTACAAGTCGGGCTACGAGTTGTGCGATGGAGGAATCGTCTTAGCCCTAGGGACTGACGGACTCCAACATATTCTAGCCGCAGACATCGTTCCGTATGACGAGGCAAATGTGGACAGCAAGGTGCGCAACGCTATCGTTAAATGGAGAAATCGGCATCTATCGTTCGACGAAAGAAAGGCGGCTATCCGTGAGCTAGCAGATGTGTTCGAGTGGCTTGATAAGGCCAAAAATCTATCCGCGGTTTTGGACAGGAAGGACGAATCCGCAATTTTCGAGATTGCGAACAACTTCGGCATCCGCCACCATGACCCGAAGCAGAAAACGAACTACGATCAGGCCATCTGGTATCCGTGGATCTTTCACTTTTACATGGCTACGTATCATGCGGTCATCCGCCTGCTGATAAAGCACAAACAGAAAGATGAGAAGCTACAGCGGTGATCAAACGTCCGGCTGTGTTGTTTTGCGTGCTGTCAGGATTATTGTCTCTGTGGCCTGAGCCGCTGACTGCGCAAGCCTCTTACCTCGGCTTCGACCGCAACACCTACCCCGGCGACGCGAACCTGAAAATCCTGCGGCAGACTTTTTCTTACTCTGGATACTGGCTCAACGATCCTCCCGGCGAGAAAACGAACACCTGGACCGGCCACCGCGCAGCGGTCGAATCCGCAGGCTTGGGATTCCTCGTGCTCTTCAACGGACGCCTCTACGTCGGACTAAAATCCGTTGCCAACGCGACGAAGTTCGGCAACTCCGACGCGCAGGCCGCCGTCGCTTCCGCGCGGCGCGAAGGATTCCCCGCGGGAACCATCATCTTCCTCGATCAGGAGCAAGGCGGGCGCATGTTGCCCGAGCAGAAAGCTTACATCTACGCCTGGGTCGACGCGGTCACGACCACCGGATTCCGCGCCGGTATCTACTGCTCCGGCATCGCCGCTGCGGATGACGGCAATGTTGTGACTGCGGAAGACATTCGCGCGAACGCTTCCGGTCGCGACATCACTTATTGGGTCACCAACGATGCCTGCCCGCCCGCTCCGGGATGCAACTTCCCAGCCCGTCCGCCCAGCCCCGCCCAGAGTGGAGTTCGCTTTGCTGAGGTCTGGCAGTTCGCGCAGTCTCCGCAGCGAAAAGAGGTCGCCGGACGCTGCTCGGGCTACAGTCGGGATGGAAACTGCTACGCGCCGCACCTGACGGGCTTGCATCTCGACGTGAATACGGCGACCTCGCCTGATCCATCGAACGGTCGAATTCGCTGAGCAGCCATCGGACTTCGGACGTCAAACTGCCCCAGAAGGTTTGGGGTGAGGTAAAGAGTCGAGCTTCGCTCGACGGACAGCCGGGGGCGGCTGTCCCCACATGGGCATCTCTGTAGCTTAGGCCTTTCTGTAGGTCAGGCCTTTTGCTTGCATCCTCCGGAGCAGGCTTGCACTTGTTGCGTTCACGGTGCACAATAGCAGCCGGAGCTTGGATTCGGCCGCCGAAACTGTATCCTGTGGCCGGTTCCGGGCATCCAACAATTTGTACGAGCTAGAAGTGGCTTCAACATCCCCGCAGGCTGGGCGCTGAGTCGCAAGACCAGGCGCAGCGAGCCGGCTGGAGCCGCTGGAAGCTTTCAACAACCCCGTTCCAAGGCGAGCTGACGTAGGCAGTTTTTGTCTGCGCGTTTTGGAGCTGAAAGCGAGTCAATATGGCCACCGCAGTCGCTGTTTGCAGTCTGGAGAACTATCTCGTTCTCCCCGACCATGCTCTGGATAAACGCATTCGCGCGGCTCGCAAGACTTTAGGCCGCGATCTCGTAATCCTCGGTCACCATTATCAGCGCGATGAAGTGATTCGCTTCGCCGATTTTCGAGGAGACTCCTACAAGCTCTCGAGGAGGCCGCCAAGGCGGCGGGAAAATATATTGTCTTTTGCGGCGTGCATTTCATGGCCGAGAGCGCCGACGTTCTTGCCCGACCCGGCCAGATTGTGATTCTTCCCGATCTCAATGCCGGATGCTCGATGGCCGATATGGCCGACATCGAGCAGGTCGAAGACTGCTGGGAACAGCTTGTGAGCGCGGGCTTGGCCTCCAACCTCGGCGATAACGAAGGCATTACGCCCATCACTTACATCAACTCGACCGCCGCGATTAAAGCTTTCTGTGGCGAACGCGGAGGCGTGGTCTGCACTTCTTCTAACGCCGCCGGCGCCATGCGGTGGGGACTGAAGAGAAATTCGAAGCTGCTTTTCCTGCCCGATCAGCACCTCGGCCGAAACACTGGACATGCTCTGGGCATCCCGCTCAATGAAATGGTGGTCTGGGATCCTTATCTGATCAATGGCGGCCTCACGCCAGAACGGCTGCGCGCCGCCAAAATTATCTTGTGGAAGGGACACTGCTCGGTCCACCAGCGTTTTCTACCCGAGCATGTCGATAACGTCCGCGCCAAGTATCCTGGCATAAAAGTCATCGTGCATCCCGAATGCCGTCTGGAGGTTTGCCAGAAAGCTGACGCGGTCGGATCGACCGAAAGGCTGCTTAAGATCGTGCGTGAAGCCCCCTCCGGCGCGGCTTTCGCCGTAGGAACAGAAATTCATCTGGTCAACCGCATGGGAAAAGAGTTCGCGGCCGAAGGCAAGAAGGTAATCACGCTCGACGACTCCGGTTGCCTCTGCACCACCATGTTCCGCATCTCGCCGCAGCATTTATGCTGGGCGCTGGAGAATCTGGTGGAAGGGAACGTGGTCAATCAGATCAAAGTGAAGGACGACGTTAAGCGCTGGGCGCGGGTCGCGTTGGATAGGATGCTGGAGATTCAGTAAGGCGCCGTTGGTCGTCAGTCGTTGGTCGTTTGCAAGAGCGTTCGAGATCCACTGTTTGTTAGACTGTATGGGCTTCTTAACAGTCCATTTCTGGAGAATTCACAATCATGCCGCGAAACCTCTCGGTCTTGGCAGTTGCTTTGCTCGTCACTCTGACCGCTGCTGCTCAAGATACGTGGCAGCTAGATCCGCCGCATTCTTCGGCGCAGTTCTCGGTGCGCCATTTAGCGGTTTCCACAGTTCGCGGTGCATTTACCAAGGTGAGCGGCACTGTGGTCTACGATCCGGCTAACCCTAACAAGACATCGATCCAAACCACGATCGACGCCGCCTCTGTCGATACGCGGGTCGAGAAGCGCGACAACGATCTGCGCAGTCCTAATTTTCTCGATGTGACGAAGTATCCCACGATTACTTTTCAGTCGAAGCGGGTGGAATCCGCTGGAGCTGGCAAGCTGAAGGTGACCGGCGACCTCACCATTCACGGTGTGACGAAAGAAGTAGTGCTTGATGTAGATGGACCATCCGGACCGATGAAAGATCCGTGGGGCAACCAGCGCATGGGAGCATCCGCGTCAACCAAAATTAATCGTCTCGATTTTGGGGTCGCGGGCTTGCCCGGGGTAGTGGGCGATGACATCAACATTACGCTCGATGTCGAGATGATCAAAAGCGTGCCGAAGTAGGGTGGTGCTGGGGGCGCGGCGATTAGCAATTAGCAATTGGCAATTAGCAATTGGCATTTAGCACTTAGTGCGTAATTCAACCACGATTTGTCATTCCGACCAAGGTCCCTCGTTTCACTCGGGATGACAGGAAGTTTTTCTTAACTGCTAATTGGCGACTGCCCTCGAAGTGCCAAGAGCTAACTGCTAACTGCCCTCGCGCCGCCTGCGGTACAATTAGGTTAATTCCCATGCCTGACCGAACTTTTACTCTCGAAGAAGCCCAGACTCTCGTACCTGTTCTTGAATCCCTTCTGCGCACCGCTATTTCGGGCAAGAAGCTGATGGAAGATGTTGAAGGCGAGCTGCAGGCGCTCGGGCACCGCATCTTTTTGAATGGTGGCACTCACGTTGACGTGGTTCCCCTAGCCCGCCGCAAGGCGGAGCGCGCCAAGGCAGAACAACGCGCGAAAGATGCGCTCGCGGAAATCGACTCGATCGGCGTACAGGTAAAGGATCTCGATATCGGCCTGCTCGATTTTCCCTGCGAAGTCGATGGCCGCATTGTCCTGCTGTGCTGGAAGATGGGCGAGACTTCGATCACTCACTGGCACAGCCCCGAAGAAGGCTTCGCCGGCCGCAAGCCGATCGACGAACGCATTGCGCGGTCGAAGAGAACCAACTAGTAATTCCATCCTCTCAATCGTTAAAGGCTGTCCGTCCTTATAGATTCCAGCCAACTTTCCTGCCAGCAACATACTCCAACCTGCGGGGTTTACACTGATTGAAACAAGTTTGGGCCCAAGCTGGTTTCAAGTTACTGATTGGTAGTGATTTGAACTGAAGTTGAGCTAGGCCCGGGCGCGAGCTGCCCTCTGTCGACGCAAGCCCGCCGGGCATGAGGAGACACAATGAAACTGCACGGTGCAGTGCGCATCCTGGCATTCGGACTACTGCTGCTGGTTCTTCCCGCAGCGCTGCCTTCCACCTCTTCTGCGCAGATCGGCATTGGAATCTCAGTGCGCATCGGTCCGCCGGCGCTGCCGGTTTATGAGATGCCGCTCTGTCCGGGCGAAGGCTTTCTATGGGTTCCCGGCTACTGGGCCTGGGATGATGACGATGGCTACTATTGGGTTCCAGGAACGTGGATAGAAGCGCCGGAGCCGGGCTTTCTTTGGACTCCCGGCTATTGGGGCTGGAACGACGGCCTCTACGTTTGGAATGCCGGCTATTGGGGCACGCACGTTGGATTCTATGGCGGCATTAACTATGGTTTCGGTTACTTCGGCACAGGCTTCGGGGGCGGCGAATGGCGGAGCGGGAGATTTTTCTACAACACGGCGGTAGTGCGGGTGGATAGCGTTCACATCACCAACGTCTACATCAATAAGACGGTCATTGTGAACAATGAAACGCACGTGGCCTTCAACGGCGGACAAGGAGGGGTACAGGTTCGGCCCACGCCGCAGCAGGAATCCTACGCCCACGAGCGACATATTCCGCCGGTCGCGGCCCAGGTGCAGCATGTGCAGGAGGCCAGGAAGAATCCTGAACTGTTCGCGTCGAGAAACCATGGCCGTCCGGCGGTAGCGGCTACCGCTAAGCCCGGCGACTTCCGCGGGAAGGGTGTCGTGGCGGCGAAGGCCGCTGGCGCCGCTTACCACCCGCCGGCGATCTCGCCCAAGGAAGCGCGGGGGAAAGCGCCTGCGGAGACTCGATCGGCGGAAAAACGTCCCGCGGAAAATCGCGCGGCACCGGCGAAGGCGGCCAACCGTCCCGCTTCGCCGGCCAATAAGAGCGCGGCTGCCCGGCCGGAGAACGCCAAGCGGGCACCGGAGAAAACGGCGCATCCGGCGGCAAGGCCCGCGGCGAAGCCATCTCCTGCGAGTGCGCGTCCCGCCGAGCCGAAGAAAGCAACTCCGGCGCGGACTGAGACTGCAAAAGCCGCCCCGCGGCCAGCCAGTACTCCCCATCCCGCGGCGAAGGCGAGTGCTCCCAAGCCTGCTCCCAGGGAGAGCGCGCCTAAGCCAGCCGCTCACAGCGCTCCAAAGCCGGAGAAGCCAAGCGCAGCGCCGAAGCGAGAGCCTGAGCCCAAGGAACACAAGGGACGCTGAGGTTTTTCGCTAGGCTTCGTAAAAGGCCGGTGCCTCGAGCACCGGCTTTTTCCTGGGCAAGCGGGCTTATGTGGCGACAGCCGCCCCCGTCGACTTCGCTCAGGGCAAGGCTCCGGCTGTCCGCCGGGCGCATCCCGCAGCCTTTGCAGGCACCGCAAGTTTTCTTGCAAGCTCGGTAATCGCGGCGCGTTCTTTAACGGCAGAGGAGGCGTTAGCCGCGCTGGTTCCGTGTATTGCACGGAAGTACAGTTACGCGCTCCGCCCGAAATCTTCTCTGCTACAATTTTTTACAACTGCCTGTACAGCGGACAACGTACTCTTACAGACAGGTGGCGCGCCCAAGGAGTTCTCAGATAACCATGTCGTCCACGAAGCACAAAGTCCAACTTGCCGGCGCCTTCGCCGCGCTGCTTGCTCTCGGCTTAACCATAAGCTGCAAGGGATTTTTCGTGAATCCGACGATATCTTCGATTGCGGTTGGACCTGCATCGCCGACTATCGAAACCGGAGACACGAACAACACGATCCAAATGACGGTGTTCGGCACCAACAGCGACGGCAGCACTCAGAGCAATCCCTCAGTCTCATGGAGCATCACGCCTACGTCGACTGCGACAATTTCTTCCACCGGCCTGGTGACGTCTGTTGCGGTCGGAACTGCGACGGTTACGGCGGCTTCCAACCAGAACCCATCGATCACCGGAACTGCGACTGTTACCGTTACAGTCGGCTGTATCACTTCGATTACGCTTAGCACCTACAGCGGTAGCGTTACTACGAATCTTCCGGATCTGCAAATCAGCGCAAATGCCGTAACTTGCAACGGAACGCAGTCGGTTACCGACGTTGCCAACTGGACTTCCAGCAATACCAGCCTCGCGACGGTATCCGCCGGCGATGTTGAAATTGTCGCAGGCCTAGCCACGGGAGGAACCGTAACGGTCACCGCGTCAATTGGCAACGTCGTTAGCCCGCCAGCAACGATAAGTGTCACGCCGTAAAGAGCTCTGCATCGAAGGCGGCGTCCCACTTCTCAACTTTTTCGCGAGAAGTGGGGCACGACCTAATACCTCGAACACATGAACTCCCTCGTGCATGGCGGCGACGCAATGCGGCGGGTGCAGTGTAGCCAGCGGAATTTTCCGCAGGGATGCGATCTCAAGATAAGAGGCCTCCTAGACCATAGGCCCCTCACGGCCTGGCAGCTGGCGAAGAGCTACGCCCGCACGCTGCGCAACGTGCAATACCATATCCAAGGCTGGTATCGGATATGGTATGATACAAACCACCATGGAAAGCGCTCGTAAGATCACTGTGGAAATCCCAGGCGCTCTGCTCGAAAAAGCCCAGCAGGTCAGCGGAACCGGAGTCACACAAACCGTCCGGGCTGGGCTGCAATTGCTGGCGGCGTCCCAGGCCTATGATCGCCTGCTGCAATTGCGCGGCAAAGTCCGCTTCGGTCGCAGGTTCGAAGAATTGAAGGAAGATCGTTAACCGCTCAATCGATTGCGGGCCAGCGCCCGTAGGAATCATGATCGCAGCCGACACCAGCACGTGGATCGCTTTTCTGGAGGGCGCTCCTGGCCAAGACGTGCAACTGCTGGAACGGGCGCTGAAAGATCGCCAGGCATTGATGATCCCAGTCGTGTTAACTGAGTTGTTAAGTGGTCCACTGCTTTCCTCGGAAGTCGGGGAGACACTTGCGGAGATTCCCCTGATTGAGCTCCAGGCCGGCTACTGGTACCACGCCGGTCGGCTGCGAGCCAAAGTCTTGTCGATGGGCCGCAAGGCTCGCCTCGGCGATGCTCTGATCGCTCAGACCTGTGTTGACCGAGGTATCCCTCTTCTCACGCGAGACAAGGATTTCCGCGCCTTTGCCGACGCCGCTCGACTCAATCTTGTCCCGTGATGACAGAGTGACTTGTCATTTTCACTCCCCAAGCAACTGAACTCCATGGCCCGTAGCCGCGGCGCGGAGCTGCCGGTCCAGCGTAGCCAGCGGAATTTTCCGCCGCGATGCGATCTCAAGGTAAGAGGCATCGTACACGGTTAGGCCGTGGCGCGCGGCCAGGCTGGGGGTTTCGATCCAAGCCCGGCGCTGGGCTTCGGCATCCACATGGATTGGAAAAAGCGCGAGATCGGACAAGGCTCTGTCACGGAAATCTCCGGCGTGACGGCCGCGCCTAACATTCATCTGCAGGACGTTGGCAACCTCCCAACGCCATAGTCCCGGAACCCACGCGCCGTTTGTTTTCACCAGGTCGAAGAGATGAAGAACCACGTCGGTGGTTTCCTCCGCATAGACCCAAGCGAGAGTGATCGAGCTATCGAGAACAATACTCATCCCGTGCCTTACAAGAAATTTCTGGTTGAACGCTACTTGTTGAGTTCCTGCAAGGGGTTCAAGGACGGCCTGCGTCACGCAGCTTCTTGATTTCGTCCCAATCGAAGGACGGAGAGCCGGGATTTTTCTTCGCCAGTTTTTGCGCGCGAGCTCGTATCCGATGGAATGCGCTTTCCATCTGATCCTCATCCCCACGTTCGCTGTTAGGAACTAATCGAGCGACGGGTTTCCCGTGCCGCGTGATCACGATCTCCTCACCACGCTCCACGCAGTCGAGCAAGGCTCCCAGCGTATTCTTGGCTTCAAATGCCCCGATTTGCTTCATTGGAATAATCCCGTCTAGCTTGAGCTAGCTTAACATAGACCAGGCGTAGAGTGACCTGAATTAAGCCGACCAAAGCGGAATCCGTGCCGCTGAAGCAGCGTCGGGGCATATACTTTCCAGCCCGGAGGCTGCATGCCACCTCGCCGCATCGATTTTTCAACCGCCCTGTCGAAATTCGCTCCACAACTTCGCGGCCCGCTGAACTCAGTGATACTGCGGGATGGCTTTGAGGGCATAATCCCGGCAGCCTCGGCGCAGATGCTGGCACAGTTTTTTGGGATCAGCCTGCCGTCGTTGATGCTGGAGCTCTTACACTTCGCGACGGCCTATGCCCAGCCTGCGATTTCGGAATATCGTGTTGGGGCCATCGCTCAAGGCGCGACCGGGAATCTTTATTTTGGCGCGAACATGGAATTCCCCGGGCGATCGCTGATCTATACCGTACACGCGGAGCAGGCGGCGACGGTGAACGCCTGGGTAAACGGCGAGACCGGGATGAGTGCGCTGGCGGTGAGTGCGGCTCCCTGCGGCTACTGCCGCCAATTTCTCAACGAACTTGTAACCGCTAATCAACTGCAAATCTATCTCGCAGGCAAGCCGCCTCGGCCCATGAGTTATTACCTGCCCGATGCATTCGGGCCGCGCGATCTCGGAGTCAGCGGCGGAATGCTGTCGCCGCAAACTAACCACCTGGCGCTCGACAAGCCCAACGATGACCCCGTAGTGCAGGCAGCGCTGGCGGCGGCCAACCGGAGCTATGCGCCCTATACCTCGTCGGTGAATCCTAATGGGGGCAAGGCGTGCTATGCGGGAGTAGCGCTTGCTACCGCCGACGGCGGAATTTTTTCCGGTGCTTACGGGGAAAACGCCGCCTATAATCCCTCGATTTTGCCCATGGCGGCGGCGTTGGTCCGGATGAACCTGTGCGGCAGCTACTCCAGCCCCATCCGGCAAGCGGTGCTGGTGCAGGGGCACGCGCTGGGACAGGATGATGGGAATCCGGTGTGCGATCAGCAGGCCGCCAGCCGGGACGTGCTGCACGCGGCCACCGACACACCGCTGACGGTAATGTTTGCTCATCAGTGAGTGGATTCTAGGGATCACCGCTGAGCGGAAGAATTTTTCGAGGAAGATCGATCAAGCCTGAGGCCTCTTGTGATAAAGTGAATACAAGTATTCGAGTTATCGATATGGCAACTTCGATTCGACTTTCCGCGAAGGCCGAGCAGCGTCTTGAGTTCCTCGCCGCACAGACCGGCCGTACCAAGGCCTTCTATCTGCGCCAAATGATCGAAAGCGGCCTGGACGATCTGGAGGATTACTATCTCGCAGCCGACGTCCTCGAGCGCGTCCGTAAAGGGCAAGAGAAGGTCCATTCCAGCGCCCTGGTGAGAGCTGATCTTGGCCAGGACGATTGACTACACTCAGACCGCCAGGAAACAACTGCGAAAGCTAGATAAGCCGGTGGCACGCCGCATTCTCGATTTCCTGGATAACCGCGTCGCTCCGCAGCAAGATCCGCGTACAGTCGGCAAAGCCCTAACCGGCCCGCTCGGGGCACTCTGGCGTTACCGGATCGGAGGCTACCGGGTAATCTGCGAGATCCAGCACCATACTGTGACCATTCTGGTGATCCAAATCGGCCATCGCCGTGAAGTTTATCGGTGACAGAAGGATGTTCCGGCCACGGCCACTCGTAAGTTGCGGTCGCTTGAGGCCTAAGCAATGATGCTGGTGTCGGCTGCCTGACTAGCTGTGAGAGCGGCTCGACGACCAAGCCTCTATGTCAGACATTCGCTGCATAGGAATTGCCACTGGAGGCGGGGACGCCCCCGGCTTGAACGCCGTGATTCGCGCTGCCACCAAGGCGGCCATCCTCAAGTACAAGTGGAAGGTGATCGGCATCCCTGACGGCTTTGACGGCCTGATCTGGCCGGAGAAATCTTTCGAGCTCACACTGAAGGAGGTGAGCGGCATTTTGCCGCGCGGGGGAACGATTCTCGGAACCACGAACCGGGGCGATCCTTTTCATTACAAGCGTATCGAGAATGGCAAGGAAGTTTCGCGCGACATTTCGGGGCAGGTCATCGCCAACGCCGCGAAGCTCGGGATCGACGCGATCATCACCATCGGCGGTGACGGCTCGCAGAAGATCGGCCACGACCTCTTTCTCAAGGGACTCAAGATCGTGGGCGTCCCTAAGACCATTGACAATGACCTTTCTGCCACTCAGGTCACTTTTGGTTTCGATACCGCGCTGCACACCGTAACCGACGCTATCGATAAAATTCACACCACGGCGGCGTCACATCATCGTGTGATGGTGGTCGAAGTCATGGGCCGGGATTGCGGCTGGATCGCGCTGGAAGCCGGCCTGGCCGGGGGCGCACACGTGATCCTGATTCCGGAGATTCGCTTCACTGTCGAACACGTCTGCCGGCACATTGCCGAGCGCGAAAAAGTGGGCAAGGATTTCACGATTGTGGTGGTAGCCGAGGGCGTGAAGCTTCCTCCCGAGTTGAAGGAGAATCGCCGCGCCAGTTCGATCGGCACTCTGATCGGGGGCGCAATTGGCCACGGATCAGGCAAGGAGGTACGCGTCAGCGTGCTGGGGCACATTCAACGCGGCGGTTCGCCCTCGCCGTTCGACCGGATTCTGGCGACTCGCTTTGGGGTGGCCGCAGTCGATCTGATCGCCGCGGGCGGATTCGGCATGATGGTGGCGCTGCGCGGGGATTCGATTGTGTCGGTCGATATAGCCCATGCGATCGGCCATCTGAAATCGGTCGATCCGATTGGCGAGTTGGTCCGCGCGGCGCGGGCGATTGGAATCGGGTTCGGGGACTAGAAGGTAGTTCCCGCTGCTTACTGCTACTCCTTCATCATGGTGTCAATCAGCACGTAGAGCTGGTTGCTATCTTTCATCTCCACGTAGGGCTTGTCCGGATGACGGCTGCTGACCACGTAGACGGTGGGTGTGTGTTCGAGTTTGATGGTTCGTCCTATGTCACGGTCGGCATTCACCTCCGCGGCGAACTTCCCCTGCGGATCGACTACAAAAGGAAAATCGACCTTATGTTCGCTCGCGAACTTCTCGGCGTAACTGCGCAGGTTCTGGGGATTGATCTCCAGTTGGTTCGCGAAGATATAGTCGCGGAAATCGTTGCCCGAGCCCTTTGAAATGGAGTCGAAGTAACGCGCCATCACTGCCGCTTGGTAGGACCAGTTGTGCATGGGCAGTGGGAAGTCGTGACGGACAAGGGGAATCTTATAAGTCTTCGAAGCCTGCTCAAGAATGGGCGCCACGCGGCGGCATTGCGGGCACTGCAGATCCTCGAAGACCACGATGGCCACCTGCGCGCCCTTGGGCGGTCGCAGCACGGGATTCACCGAGTCATCGGCCCAGGCGCAGAAAACGGCAGAGAACAGGGTTATCAAGAGCAGGAAAGCTGGTCGATTTTTCAGTAGGTTCTTCATCGCTGATTCTCTTTTATGGTAACCGAAGCGGCAGGATTCTGTCAGGGTGAAGCGTTTACAGGCTTGCTGAAGGCAAGCCGGATCCACGACCACAGTGACAAGGCGAGTTCCCGTGGAGTGCATTTTCCGTAAACTTTCGTGCCGGAACAGCCCGCCTGCAAAGCGTTATAGTGGGGACGGAATCTGCCGAGTCTCTCGAAGTGAATCTGGCAAACATCGTGAACCCGTACCGTCCAGCGCATCGTGGCCGATCCGCCTGCGCTTTGGTGTGGGCTGCATTCTTTCTGGTTTTTCTTTCCGGGTGCAATCGCCGTGGGCATCGGGTTCTGGAGGTGAATTATGTCTCGGCGGTGCAGGCCACGTTGCGCGATCAGGTAGCCACCGTCTACAACCGCGTGGGAACGGTGAAGAACGGCGAGCGCGTGGAAGTCCTGGAGCATGAGAAGCGGTTTTCCCGGGTGCGCACCGCCAACGGCCTGGAGGGCTGGATCGAGCAGCGTTATCTGGTCGATCAGGCGATCTACGACGGTCTGCAGAAACTCACGCAAGAAAATCAGAGCGATCCGGTCCAGGCGCCCGGCGTGCTGCGCAACGATACGAACCTGCACCTCACACCGGGCCGCGATACCGAGCATCTGTATCAGCTCTCGGCAGGATCGAAGGTCTCCGTACTTAAACGAGCAATCGCCGAGAAGCCCGGGACGGGGTCAGCCCAAAGCGCGTCCGGAAAAGCGGGCTCGACGAAAGCCGCTTCCGAAAAACCGGCGGTCGAGAAAGCGGCAGAGCGTGGGAAAGCGTCGTCCGGACCCGCGCTGGAGGATTGGTGGCTGGTGCGAGACGACCAGAACCGCGTCGGCTGGGTGCTGGCGCGCATGGTAGATCTCGACGTCCCGCTCGATATTGCCCAGTATGCCGAGGGCCAGCGCTTTGTCGCTTCTTTCGTCCTGAACCGGGTGGAGGATAGCCATATCCAGAGTACAGGCAAGGGCGGCGGCGAGAGCCAAGACGCGAGCGAGAAAGACACGGCAAAAAATAAGGACAAGAGCGTGCCGCAGTTTCTGTGCATCATGACCGAACCGCACGACGGCCTGCCTTATGACTTCAATCAAATTCGCGTCTTCACCTGGAATACCAGAAAGCATCGCTACGAGACCGCTTACCGTGAACACGGTTTGAACGGAGTGCTGCCGGTGACCGTAACCACCGAGAATTTCGATAAGGAAGGTGCGTTGCCGGTCTTTATCCTGCGAGTGAAAGGCGATAGCGGCGCGATCAGCGAACGCAAGTACAAGCTAAACACGCCGATCGTGCGGCGAGTGCTGGTTCCCGGAGAGCAAAAGCAGGAAGCAAAGGCACTCGGCAAGCGCCGGCGGCACTAATACGGGTTGACTGGAGTTCTCGCCGATTCCTTCTAATTTCCGATTCTTGTCGATGCGGCGCCGAGAACTTGCCGGCTCTTCTTCTCCTGAACAAAAACCGTTACATGCAATCTTTCCGGATTCCAGCGGGAATCGAATTTCACAAGCGGATCTGCCACGAAAGACACTGGCGACCCGTTCGCATTCGCTACCCCCAGTTTTCGCAGACTGCGCAACGTGGCGACGTGGTTGAGAACATGTCCGGCATTCTCTCCCCGGCTCACCGAAGAATGCAGCCCATCCTCGGTAACCGCCAGCCAGACTTCGGCGACATCGCCCGCGCCTTTTCCGGCAAGCCTTCCCGCGGACACGGTGAAGTGTTGCGAGCCGTTCGCAACCGGCTTTCCCGAAGTGATTGAAAGTTCTGTTTTCGCGCCGCGGGCTGCTTTTGCGATTTCGTCAACGGCCTCACTCTGATTACTGCCGACGAACTGTCTGGCGCCAGCGACGATGAGCTCGGGAGTGTAAGCTCCGTTCCCGAAGAAAGCTCCATAATCCGATTGCCGCTCGGTCCACTCCCGCGAGGAATATGGATCGACCCATCCGTCGTGGTTCCAGTAGTCCACGTGTTCTTCGAGGGCGATGATTTCAACTCCTGCCACCGGTTGCTGCTGCAACAATTTCTGCAGCAAGGCATCCGCCGGAGGACACGAAGAGCAGCCTTCCGAGGTGAACAGTTCAACCAGCACGGGCGTGCGCGGCGCGTCAGTGGCAGGGGACTGCGCATATAACTCTGAACCGAAGATCGCGCAGAAAAGAGCGAGCGCGGAAGCTATCTGCAATATCAATATCAATGCAGCGCGGTTTTTCATCCTCGTCATTTCCCTGGCCCTCATGGTTGAAGCTGTACTTTTGATGTTCGCGCTGGGAGGAAGTTTCGGAAGGCGAGCTTAAGTGACTTAACTCTAGCAGTAGAAGTCGGCGATGTCGGCAACCACCTTGCGCTGCTCGGCTTCTGTGAGTTCAGGAAACATGGGTAAGGCAAGGACTTCCTTTGCGGCTCGCTCGGCTTCCGGGAGATCGCCTTCGCGGTATCCGAGAGAAACGAAACAGGGCTGCAGATGCAGAGGAATGGGATAGTAAATCTCCGTCCCAATCCCGCGGGCGGCGAGGAATTCGCGGAGTTCGTCGCGGCGGTAGGCGCGGAGCACATACTGATGGAAAACATGGTGAGCGAGCTCGTCCGTATGCGGCAAATGAATGGGCGAATCATCCGGCGCAACAACGGCTGTCGTTCGAACCGGCTTGGCTAGGCCAGCTTTTACAAAGAGTTGATCGTAGCGGGTGGCGCGCTCGCGGCGGGCTTGGTTCCATGCTTCCACGTATTTCAGTTTCACACGCAAGATAGCAGCCTGAATGGCATCGAGGCGGCAGTTCCATCCGAACTCCTCGTGAAGGTAGCGCCGCGGACTGCCGTGATTGCGCAAGCGGCGCAGGTGCCCGGCCATTTCCGCATCGTTCGTGGTGACCAAACCGGCGTCCCCATAAGCGCTGAGGTTCTTGGTGGGATAGAAACTGAAGGCCGCGCATCCACCCATCGATCCGGCTCTGCACTTGCCATGTTCCTTGTCCGCAGACCA
>Ga0074045_10002355_pt1 | contig 17491 bp, 13 predicted proteins | sample BogForMeECP23OM2_FD_94442 | JGI IMG/M metagenome (GOLD analysis project Ga0074045, IMG submission 94442) | Bog forest soil microbial communities from Calvert Island, British Columbia, Canada - Bog Forest MetaG ECP23OM2 | ecosystem: Environmental > Terrestrial > Soil > Wetlands ...
GGTAATCTGCTCGGGGTTGGCGGCGGTGCCCGTGCTGTTCAGGTTCAGGACGATATCGGGGCCGGGGCCGCTGCCGGTCGGAGTGGAAGCCGGTTCAAACGTTCCGCCGGGGTTGACGGACTGGGGGTTCTTGAATGTACTCACGAGTGCGCCAAAGGCTTGTTGCGCAGCCGCCAAGTCTCCCGATTGCAAAGCCTGCCCCACGGCGGTGAAGTCCTGCTCGCGATTGCTCAGTTTGAAGGGGACTCCACTGGCAAAGGGACCGTTCTGTCCCAGCGAAACAATATTGTTGAAGGCGGTCTGAGCGCTGGACAGATCGCCGGACGAGAGCGCCTGCCCCAGTTGGCCCAGGTCCGCGCCGCGGGTCTGAAAGTACTGTTGTAGATGCTGGTAGATGGAGCTATTGGAAACAGCAGATGTCGACATTAGTCTCTCCTATGGATTCGTTAATCGATGTAGCTGGGAACCCTCGTAGAAGGTCTTGCCTTCCAAAGACCAAATCGGCGAGGCCAGAGGAAACTTTAGGGCGGGCCCACGATCCGGACAGCAACCGGACGACTGTGGCAGGTCTGGCGGCCGTCTAAGGCTACCTCCTAAAGAGTCAAGAGTAGATGTGCTTTGAGATTATCCGCCTGGAAATTACAGTAACTTTGGAAACATGCAGTTTCCCACGAATATCGCGGATCCACGGTTCAGCGTGACACACCCGCTTCCGCTTGGGGACGACGAGGTACAACTCTGGCGCGTGGACCTGGGTGCCGTGGGGGCGGGAGAGGATCGCTGGCGGGCACTTCTTTCCGAAGACGAACAAAAGCGGGCCGCGCGCTTTCATTTTTCGCGAGACCGCCAACGTTTCGTGGCAGCCCGGGCACTCCTGCGGATGATTCTGGGAGCCTACCTCGCCTGCGACGGGAAGGAATTGACCTTTTCTTACTCGGAGAAAGAAAAGCCCGGGTTGAGCGGCTCTTACGCCGGACGGGGAATAGAATTCAACGTTTCTCACTCCGGCGTTGTGGCCCTGCTGGGCTTCGCTCGCGGACGGGAAATCGGAGTGGATGTAGAGCAGATCCGCACGGACTTCGAAGCGGAGGCGATTGCCAATCGATTTTTTTCCCCGCAGGAGCGCGAGCAGCTATCGGCTTTCCCGCCGGCGGAAAAGCATGCCGCGTTCTTTCGCTGCTGGACTCGCAAAGAAGCCTATATCAAAGCCACCGGGGCAGGCCTGTCGCTTCCTTTGAGCCAGTTCGACGTCTCTATCGCGGAGGGCGATACTGATGCCCTGCATGCCACCCGCCCCGATGCCGCCGAGGCCGAGCGGTGGTCCCTGCGGGAAGTGCCGGCGGGCCCAGGTTATGTTGCCGCACTTTGTGTCTCGGGCCGGGGATGGCGGATGCGGGCGTGGTGTGACGAGGCGGCGGGCAAGAACCCGGCATAGCGGTCCGTGTAGCGACCGGCGGTTGGCTTTTCGAGAGTTCACCAAGCCGCTTATTGGGGCTCGTGTCTTGTGGAAGATATCCGGGCTTTCGCGCAAAGTCTTTCACCTGGCAGGGGCATGAGGAGGCTGCAAAGAGCAAGATACGTACTAAGTATATATTTGTCACAAGGTTATACTCGCGGCGGGAGGTCCCAAAGGTGCCCGGATTGCAATGCACTTTCGTGGGACGCAATACGCGAAACTCACTTTCTCGCAATGCCATTGAAGTGTTACTCTGTTGAGTAAAGTTTCGGGGGCATCCTCTCCCTTTTGATTTCTACCAATCGGTCTGACCCCGGCCGGGTAGGATTTAGGAACTAATCTTCGCAAATGCGATAGAGTTTGTAGGGAATTCCCAAGGACCCGATTGCGTGAAAGCAGATCGATAGAATTTAAGGAGGCTTCGCACTTGACCGCTTCGACCAGCCATCTCATTCCGCCGCATGGCGGAGAACTGATTGACCTCATCGCTCAGCCCGCCAGAACGGCGGAACTGAAGTCCCACTCGAAAGAATGGCCTTCGTGGGACCTGACCGCACGCCAGGTTTGTGATCTGGAGCTGCTGATTACCGGCGGCTTTTCGCCGCTGCGTGGATTTATGACGCGCGCCGATTACGAAGGCGTATGCCATAACATGCGTTTAGCCGACGGCACCTTGTGGCCCATGCCGGTCACGCTGGATGTGACCGAGGAATTTGCTAAAAAGCTCGCGCCCGGCAGCAGCAAGATCGCGCTGCGCGATCCCGAGGGTGTGATGCTCGCGGTGCTACACGTAGAAGAAATCTGGCAGCCGGATCGCAAAGCCGAAGCCCAGGCAGTATTCGCCAGCACAAGTTCCGCTCATCCCGGCGCCGATTATGTCATCAACAAGGCGAACCCCTGGTACGTCGGAGGAAAGATCGAAGCGCTGCAGGTACCTTCGCACTACGATTTTCGTACCGTACGTCTGACTCCGGCCGAGGTGCGGGCCGAGTTTGCCCGCGTGGGCTGGCGCAAAGTGGTGGCCTTTCAGACTCGGAATCCCATGCACCGGGCGCACGTGGAACTGGCATTTCGCGCGGCGAAACAAGTCGAGGCGAATTTACTGATTCATCCCGTCGTGGGCATGACGAAACCCGGCGATGTGGATTACTACACGCGCGTGCGCTGCTATCAGTTGCTGCTCGGGAAATTTCCGCAATCCACGGCGAAGCTTTCTTTGTTGCCGCTGGCCATGCGCATGGGCGGACCGCGCGAAGCGATCTGGCACGCGCTCATCCGCAAGAATCACGGCTGCACTCACTTCATCGTGGGCCGCGATCACGCCGGTCCGGGCAAGGATACCGACGGAAAGCCTTTCTACGGTCCCTATGAAGCGCAGCAAGTTTTCAAGAAGCACGAGGCCGATATCGGCGTCACTATGGTGCCTTTCAACATGATGGTATATCTCGAGGCCGAGAATAAATACGTTCCCGACGACGAAGTGAAGAACGGAGACCGCGTGTTGAACATCTCCGGCACCGAGCTTCGCCAGCGATTGAACGAAGGCCGCGAGATTCCCGCGTGGTTTACCTATCCGGAAGTTGTGGCCGAGTTGCGTCGCAGCTTTCCGCCCCGTCACAAGCAGGGCGTGACCATATTCTTCACGGGACTTTCGGGCTCGGGCAAGTCGACCATCGCCAATATTTTGATGACCAAGTTTCTGGAAGCCGGAGGACGCCCGGTTACCCTGCTCGACGGAGACCTGGTGCGCAAACACTTGTCGTCCGAGCTGGGATTTTCCAAGGAGCATCGCGACATCAACATCCGGCGCATCGGTTATGTCGCCTCTGAAATTACAAAGAACGGCGGCATTGCGATTTGCGCGCCCATCGCTCCTTATGACGCGACCCGCAAGCATGTGCGCCAGATGATCGAGCCTTACGGAGGCTTCATTCTGGTGCATATCGCCACTTCCGTTGAAGTCTGCGAACAGCGCGACCGCAAAGGCCTGTATGCCAAGGCGCGTGCCGGAATTCTCAAAGAGTTCACGGGAATTTCAGATCCCTATGAGGTTCCCGCCGATGCCGAAGTCACCATCAACACCGGCGAACTATCTCCCGAAGAGTCGGCGCAGGAAATTATCCTGCACCTGGAGCGGGAGGGCTTCATCGGAGCGACGGAGCAGGCAGCTTTGTAGTAGCGGGGCGGAGTGTCCCCACTTTTCGTGGGAGACGTTGCCGGCAACGTCTCCTGCCTCGAGAGACATCGAAAGCGCATCTCGACAAATACTCTCATTGACTTGTTCGAATCATGGATCTGCTGATCAAGAGCCTGGTGGGGTTGGGAGTTGGGACCCTCATTGGAATGACGGGAGTCGGGGGCGGCGTTCTGTTGCTTCCGATTCTGATTTTCGGCCTGGGAGTGCCCCCCCTCAGCGCCGTGGGCTCGGACGCGCTCTTCAACTTTGTCACCAAGATCGGGGCCAGCGCGGTTCATTTGCGCCGGGGCACGGTTCGAAAAAAGGTGGTGCTGGCGCTCGCCGCCGGCAGCGCGCCGGGGTCTTATGCGGGCGTAAGCTTTCTGGTTTACCTGCGCAATCACTACGGCAACGGCGTAAATCATTTCATCACGATTGCGGTGGGAGTGCTGCTGATTTGCATTCCGACCTTTTTGTTTTTCCAGGGGAAGATTGAGGAAAGCGTCGCTTCGCATCCGCCGACCATGAAGTCGTTCGCCTGGATGTCGCTGATCGGGCTGGTGGCGGGCTTTCTGGTGGGCATCACCTCGGTGGGATCGGGCAGCATCGTGATGATGATGCTTCTTCTGTTCTACAGCTTTCAGCCTAAGGTGATGGTAGGCACCGACATTGTGCATGCTCTGATTCTGACGGGAGTCACCAGCCTCTTGCATTTTCGGATGCACAATGTCGATATGCACCTCGTCGGAGCTCTGTTGATCGGGTCGATACCGGGCGGGTTGCTGGGGTCTTATTTGAGCACCCGAGTCCCGGTTCCGTGGTTGAGAAGGATTTTGTGTGCGGTGCTGCTGGCGACTGGCGCGCGGATGCTGATGGCCTGAGAGCCAGTTCTCAGTTCTCAGTTCTCAGTTCTCAGTTCCCGGTTCTCAGTTCTCAGTTGGCAGCCCTGAAGATAATTGGCTTTTACAACCAAGAGTTTGTTTTCTGAGAGATGCCATGCCCTCCGATTCTTACGCACCAATCTTAGAACGCATTCGTGCCGCCCTCGAGGCTTCTCGCGCCGTCTTCGCCCGCTTCACACCGGGAGAGATCGATGCGGAATACAAGGCGGGACACGACCCGGTAACCGAGGCGGATCGAGCTCTGGACGCCGTTCTGCGCAAAGAACTGTTGCGCGACGGAGAAGGATGGCTCTCGGAAGAGAGTGTGGATGATCCCATCCGGCTGCAGCGTTCGCGGGTGTGGGTGGTCGATCCGCTCGATGGTACGCGCGAATTCGTTCAGGGTATTCCCGAGTTCTGCGTTTCCATCGGCTTCGTGGAAGATGGCAAGCCCGTGGCCGGAGGGATCTGCAATCCTGCGACTGACGAAATATTTCTGGGTTCGATCGGCTCCGGCGTCACCTACAACGGTGAACCGGCGCAGCCGAGCCAGCGCCGCAGCCTGGAAGGAGCTCTGGTTCTCGCCAGCCGCAGCGAGGTAAAGCGCGGGGAATGGAAGGCTCTGGAGAATTCTACCTTCAAGATTCGCCCCATGGGTTCGGTGGCCTACAAGCTCGCGCTGGTTGCGGCAGGACGCGCGGACGTTACTTTCACGTTGACCCCGAAGAACGAATGGGACGTGGTCGCAGGCGCAGCGCTGGTGCAGGCGGCTGGAGGGTTTGTCAGCACCTTGGAGAAAACCCAACTGACAGCCAATCGCCGCAACCCCCTTCTGTCGGGCCTGCTGGCCTGCGGACCATTCCTCAAAGACGAACTTTTGTCGCTGGTAGAGCCGCACCTGCAAGCCGGCGAGCGGGTGCCCGAGCCGGCCCATTAAAGCGCTCGCGCGAGCGTGTGCCTTAATGCAGCCAATGTTTTTCAATTTGGATCAAGCCGGCAAGTTTTCTTCATCTTTCGATTGACACGCCACCACCCCGGATTTAATGTCCACATCGAGTCCGGATTGGAGTGGGTGGCAAGAGTAGCTCCTGAGGATTTTGTTCCACTGGGTGCGTTCCTGACCCGTCAACCTTAGCTTTCCAGCGCTGACGGACTGGCCAACGAAGGGCGTCTCTGCACGACCCCGATGCGGTTTGTTCCATTTGACAAAACGGTGACAAAGAAGTCAGAGCAGCGAGATAGACTGCCGCGAAGCCCAATGTATCGGTTGGTCCCATTGCTGTTTCTCCTGATTCCGGCGGCGGGATGTCTGCACCGCAAAGTTGCGACGCCGCAACTGGAGGCCCGCAAGTGTCCGAAGGATTCGCTTCCGTTTCCAGCTGTCTACAATGGCGTGCTGCTGAATCACGGCGAGCTTTGCATGGCGATTAGTCCTGTAACCAACCAACCCATGGGAGTGTTTCCGGTGCAGGCCTACAACCCGTATACCGAGACCGATATGGACCAAGACGACGGGGACAAGAAAGCAAGCAAAATCCCGTGGTGGAAATTCTGGAGGAGGATATAAAGACGTAATCGGAATGCGACGTACATTCACAACTCTAGCGGTGATGTTGCTGGCGGCAGCGGCTCAAGGCCAGACGCTGAAGCACATTATTATCATCGTTAAAGAAAACCGCTCGTTCGATCACTATTTTGGCCAGTTCCCCGGAGTCACGGGAGGCCCGATCACCAGCTATAACTGCTTCGGCACCAATGGCGGATGCATCGGCGGCGCGCTGGCTGTGATTCCCGGCGATCCCACCCTGCCCGACACGGATTGTGGGCATTATTACGCCAACTCCACTGACGATTACAACAGTGGCGCGATGAACAAGTTCAATCAGAATTGCAGCGGGACAACCGATTGGGCCAAGCAATACGGACCGACCACGATCCCGACCTACTGGTCCTACGCCAGCAACTACGGCCTGGCCGATCACATGTTTGCCAGCGCCATGGGACCCTCCTACCCTAACCACCTCTATATCATTGCCGCGACCTCGAACGAGGCGCAGGACAATCCTGAGATGACGCCGGGAAGACCGCCCAATGGGGCTGGCGGTAATGGCTGGACCTGTGACTCATTTCACTATGGGCGGTGCAAGAGCGGGGCCGATGCTCCGACCGGCTTGTGCTCTGTCGATTCCGATTGCGGGAGTGGATACACCACGGGAAGCTGCGTCATCAACCAGGGAACGGGAACCTGCTCGGTGGGGGGCGCGGCGTGCACATACGACACCGAATGCCCCTCCGGCTACTGCACCAACGGCAATGTCTACATCGCCACGACGGGAGGCTTTTACGGCATCGATCTCAATGGATACTCCGGCACCGGAGGCACGGGTAAGGAAATGTATCCGGGATTGTGTTCGAATCATCCGCTTGTGGGCTGCAATTCGGTTTGCTCGGGAACTGTGCACTTCTGTTCCATAGACGATTGCACGGAAAATTCAGGAGTCGTCAACACGGCGGCAACGGCGGTCAGTTGGGTCTCGGGAAGCCAGTTCACCTCCGCCATGGTGGGGCAGATCATCACCATTGACGGCATTCAATACACAGTGGCAAACTACAACACCGCTACGTCCCTCACCTTAAGCACCACCGCGGGAACGCAATCGAGCGTGGACTACACGGCGGCTCAGGGTACCTGCAACATCAACGATCCCAAATGCACAACGGTGGGCGATGTCTGCAACGCTGCCAGCCGCCAGTTTTTGAGCGCGGGACGAGGCTCGGCTTGCCCGAATGTGACCACGATGGCGGATCGACTGGACTTCGCCAGTGTCACCTGGGGCATTTACTACTCGACTGGCAACGCTTCCGGCACGAATCAAGAGTGGAATCCGGCCGGTTACGTACAACACCTCCGCTACGGCGACGACTGGACGAGCAAGGTCCATCCCGATACTCAGTTCGTTACCGATGTGGCCGCCTGCACCTCCAACAGCAAGTGCAGCCTTCCCTCAATCGTCTGGCTCGATGGCTCCTCGACTGGATCGGAGCACCCCCCAAAACTGGTCGCCGACGGAGAAGCCTGGACCGCGACTCAGGTGGCGGCCGTGATGGGGAATACCTATCTCTGGAACAATTCGACCATATTTATCACCTGGGATGATTTCGGCGGCTTCGCCGACCACATTGCGCCGGCGCAGGATCCTTTGCACTGGACGAACGGAATCCGAGTTCCACTGCTGTGCGTGGGCCGCTTCTGCAAGAAGCAAATTACCACTACGGTGTTCACGCCTGCGTCCTTGCTGAAGTGCATTGAGAATGATTTTCACGTGAGCGCTTTGATCGGCACGGTGGATGGCGCCGCCAACGACGCCTGTTTTTCCACGGGCGGGATGATGAGTTTAAGTCAGGACAATCCACCAGTGGGCAAGCCGGATGCGGTGGTACATCATTAGAATCGCCGGCTCTGCTAGGGCAAGTAGCGATAAACGTCGAAATAGCGCTCTCGGCGCAGACGCTTGAAGTGCGGACGGGAGCCGAAGGCGCGCTCCCGCATGATTGGAACTCCCGTGAACAGAACGAATAAATCGCGCGGCGAGCGTCGCAGCGAATCTTCGACCTTTCCGACCACCTTTTCCATGACCGTACCTGTGAACGGACTGTAGAAGAAGAGGATCTCCGGCTCCGCAGGTAATTCGTAGTCGGTAGCGTCTCCGGTGATTACGGTCATATCCCGGCACTTGGTCAGCCCACGATAGTTCTTGAGGTTCCGCCGCGCGATCTCAGCCAACTGAGGGACGAATTCGATGCCGATGATCCTGCGGAAAGAAGACTCTGCAGCCACCAGAAGCACGCGTCCTTTGCCGCAGCCGTAGTCGACGAAGGTGTAGCGCTCATGTTCAATATCAACGGCTGAGAGGATCTGGCGGAGAATCTTGGGATGATGGGAATGGTATTGCAGGCCGGGCTCCTTGTGGTCACTCTTGAAGTCAAAGGCGGCCAGAGGAATTTCGCCGGAGGTCTCTACGCCGTGCCTCAGATCCCAGGTCTTGCAGCGAAGGTCGTTGATTTTCCGAAGTGCGGAGCGCACCAGGGAACGCGGTTTCAGTGAGGGCTTGTTGGCATCGATAGAGGTTGCGGGCAAGCGGGACTCCTCGGTGAAAATGGGTTCGTCATTATGCGATATCTCTTGTCGCAGCCTATCCCCTTTGGGAGGAAGTCGGCTCGATCTGTCCTAGAGGAACGTCGGTGTAGCCAATCCTCGCCCCCGCCAGAGCTTCCGGTTCGACTTGAAAAGCCCGATTGCTCTTGTAAATCCACAGGAAGCAAAGTCCGTAGACGCTCCACCCGATCAGCAATTGCAAAACCACCTGCCAGGCGCGATGGGGCGCAAACCAGCGCCGCTCCAGAAGCAGGCTCGCGACCAGCGGAAGGGTGATCAGCACGGGGAGAGTATAGGCATGCTTTAGGAATGTGAGCACTTCGATCCCGAACTTGCGGCAGACGTGACGCGGCAGGAAGAGTACAACGGTGCAGGTCAAGGGTATCGCAGTGCCCAAAGCGTCGCCGAAGATGCCATAGGGTCTGACCAGCAGAACACTGAGAATGACGTTGACCACGCCCTCCACCAGAGTAACGATTCCGAACGCGCGGTGCTGACTGGTTCCGAGCAACATCCGGCTGGAGGCCGCCTGGCACAGCATCAGAGTAAACGGAATGATCAAAACCAACAGTACGGGGTAGCTCTGGGAAATATATTGGGCCCCCACCCAGACCTCGATGACCGACTTTCCAAGAATGATCAGGGAAGCGCAGATCGGCAGAATGATAAACGCACAGGCGCGGTTCCCGGCAATCAGGATCTCACGCAAGCCACGGGCATCGCCTCTTGCTTCCGATTGACTGGACATGGGAACGAAAAGCTGCGAAAGACAAAGAACGACATTGCTGGCGTAATCCACGATGCGGGCGCCGATCGAAAAAAAGGTGATGGCTCCTGTGGAGAGAATCGTTCCAATAACGATTTCATCGGTCTGAAAGCGTAACTGGGCCGACATGAGGATCAGGAAAGTAAGTCCGCTGTGGCTTGCCATGAGACGGGCGGTGCTTCGGTGGACAAAGCGCAGACCGATGGGAGTACGCAAGATTCTCAAGGCAATCCAGGCGCGAACCAGAGAGACCAGCAGCGGCAATATCGTGGTAACCAGGGCCAACATAACCAGCCCGTGACCGCGCGAGAGGACGAAGACGATGGCCGCCGTCCGTAAAAGCGCGGAGACGACGTTGGTGCAACTGACCAGGTAGAAGCGCTGCAGGCCTTCCAGCGCGCCTCCGAAAACTCCGACGGGAAATCCGATGGCGACGGAGGCGCCCACGATCAGAAAGAGCCAGCGCGCGGTGGAGTGAAAGTCGGGGGGGATTTTGAACAGGCGGTCAACGTAAACCGCCCCCACGACAGTTAACAGCATGGCCAGAGCGCCAATGCCGGCATAGGCGAAAAGGCTGGTATTGATTACGCGGGCAAGATTTTCTTCATCTTTCGTGGCCGAGAACTTGGCTACGAAACGGACCACCGAAGAGCGAATACCCAGATCAAAGATCCCGTAGTACCCGGTGACCGAAAAGATCAGGATCCAGATTCCGAACGCCGCATCCCCCAGTCGATGCAGGATGAAGGGGGAAAGAAAGACGCCGATCAGGATATTCACGCCGAGAGCAAACCAGCTGGAGGCGACGTTCTGGAAAATCCGGCGTTTTGATATTCTCAGCATAATCAGGTCAAGCAAGGCTCGAACGAGATTCGCTGGCGGGCAACCTCAACAGCCACAGGACTCTGGACACGCCTAGACATTATACGAAACGCTTGGGCGGCCGATCAGCCATTCCGCATGTTTCCTGGTTGTCGCAAGCTCGACGACGTGGCGGCCATCTCAGACGGGTCAAGCGAATTCGCGCTCAATAGGTGCCGGGCACGAGAGACACTCCATCCGCGCCCATGGTCACAATGTTTTTCGTGACCGTATTGGTCGGGATGTTATAGACGAAGGCAGTCCAGATGGAGCCGACGTAAAGATTGCCTTTGCCGTCGGATTTGATGCCATCCGGAGCGTTGTAAAGGGTTGAGGGAAAGAAGGTAAATCCCGGGCTGAGCGACTTGAATCCAGTGGACACAACGGGAATCTCGAGCAGGCCGTACCCGGTAGTTCCGTCGTGAGTGGCCCACAGCGCATGCGTGTAGCTGTCATAGGTGAGGCCGTCGCCGCCGTTGACTCCATCATGGGCTTCTAGCGTGAGCGTGGCGATAATCGCGCCGGTGACGGGATTGATTTGAATGATCGTATTGTGGTTGGCTACAGCGTAGAGATTGCCATAGGCATCGTAAGTGATGCCATCGCAGGTACCCAGCTTCTTGATAAGTGTCGTGGTCGTCTTGGTCGCGAAGTTGTAGCGCACGATCGAACCCGGAGTATAAATGCCGATCAGCATCGTGGCACCGCCCGGCTCAATTTCCAGGTCGCGAACCCACTTCAAACCGCTCGCCAGCGTGCTGTTCTCTTTGGTCGTAGGATCGTATAAGTTCACCAGCCCCGCCTGCGGCACCGAGTAAATGAGCTGGCCTTGCGAATTTAGGGTCAAATCGTCGAGATGGTACTCGGCACCAGTTCCAACCGTGTACAGCGTGGTGAGGGTGGAGGTATTCAGGTTGAGAGTTTCGAGGGAGTTGTGGCTCTCATTCGAGATGTAAAGCGTAGGCAGTGTTTGCGCGGACAAGGAAAAAGCAGAGAGTAGAGCCAGCGCAACAGCTATAGCAATTACACGTAATATTACATTCAACCGGATCACTGTGGATCCCCCACCTAGCCTGATTTACCGCGTGCAGCGTGAGTATAGCGCGGGGAGCGGGGAAAAATCGCCTCCAATGTGAATTTTGGGTAAAAAAGTGAGGGGTTGATCCATACCAAAGTCCCCTCGGTCAGCGTACTTTTTCGGTTCCCGAATCACCCGCCCGGCGCCGCTTCAACACTCGGACCGTTCCCATCATCCCTCCATCTTCGTGCTGGAGAATGTGGCAGTGGTAGGGGAAGGTGCCGACAATGGACGGGTCGCGGAAATCGATCCTGAGTTTAACGCTGGGATAATGCGTGGAAGCGCCGTCCCAGAAAGGCACGGCGACGGTATCGCGAAGATAGTTCTCGTGAACCGCATCGTCGTCCCTCTGTAGGACGATGAAATGGCTCTGGTGGATGTGGAAAGTATGGGCTTCCTGCGATCGATTTTCGATCACCCAGTCTTCAACGTCCCCTTGTCGGACTGTGATGTTGGGCGCGTCCGCGGGGTTAAAGGGCGAAGGCTGGTGGCCTTCTTCGGTAAGGTAGAAGACAGTGGAAGCGCGGGGATTCTTCGGGTCCATCACTTTCTCAGAGAAATAGAGTCTGCGTTCGCGCGTAGGGTGGACGCTGCTGAGCGGCGGAATACCTGGTTTTGTTGTTCCCGCTCCCTGTTTCGCGGATCTCTGGAAATGGGTTGAATTCTTCGGAAGAGTTGACGGCAGCTCGGGAGCGTCGCCGGCCACAACGATAGTGACCAGCCAGCGGGGAGGAGTGTAGTCATCATCGTCTGGGATCGGAACGGGGCTACCGGTTTCTGGAACTGGCGCAGGCTGGTCCTCGTCCACCGTCGGTACGGTGTTCACTCCTGCGGTAAGAAGTTGCGTCTGGCCTTCGTTCGGGCTATCGAAGATGAATTCCGCCCTCCCGCCTGGCGGGAGGGGAATGCTCTGAATCCACTGGACTGGATTCTTTCCAGTGTTTTGGTCATAGCCCGTTTTTTCATAACCCGCTTCCCCGTAGCCCAGCGGAACTCCATCGAGCGCCACAAGTCCCATGGACTGCCACTTTCCGTTGGTCAACAAATGTAACTCGAGGAAAGTATCGGAGGATGCGTTCAGGACTCTCCAGAGTTCACGCTGGGAGGGCTTAGTCCGGATGATGGCCGGTGGATACCTGGGATAGGGTACCGGAACGAAATTAACCGACAAATCTTTTGAGGGCGGCTGAGGGCCGGGTTCGCCCGCATTCACTCTGGTCTGATCCCGGATCACAAGCAGGCGCTCCGGCAATCCTTCCACCAGACGATTGAAATGCTCGACGCCCTCGACGATCAGCGCCCCCGAAGCACCTCCCAGGACTTGCTCTTCGCTGTGACCGTGGGGATGGGGATGATACCAATAGAGGCCGGGCGGTTGAGTTCGCGGAATCCGGACACGATATTCGTAAGGCGGAGCACCCGGCGCGATCATCGTGCGGAGTACATCATCCTGGCGGCAGGCGGGTGGAATCATCAGGCCGTGAAAATGCAGATTCGTCGAGGCGGCGTTCATGCCGCCTTTTACGCAAGCCGCTGGCGTTGCCTGGGATGTAGCGCCATCCTGGCCGCTGCTCGAATGGAATGTGAGAGCGGGCGCGCCGGGAAGCTCATTCTTCAGCTTCAAGATCAGTAGATCGCCGGGTTTGACCCGCAGGGTGGGCGACTGGTTTCCGTTTTCATCCACGTAGCAATAACGGATTTCCCCGGTGGGCTTCGTCTCGTTTCGAAGCGAGAGTACAACCCGGAGAACTCCGTTCTGGCTCCTAACCTCGCGAGGCGCGGAGAATACACTTCCAGCCGCAGCCCGGGGGCAAACGCTGTCTCCCGGATCTTGAGCAAACGTGCAGACGGAGGATGTTAGAGCAATCACAGCGCCGACGCAGCCCAAACGGCAGACTCGTAGTGGATCAGTTTGAAAATACATCCCCGCAGCGGCTAAAGCCGCGATTGGTTTGAGGCATTTACGGGGCGGCTGAAGCCGCGCCCTTTCAAAACAGACTCGAACTGACTTACTAACGGCAGATTGCATTCGACACACAGCGGCAGTTTGGCAATTGCTGACTACCCAAGACTTCAAAATCCAACTGCGAAATGAGTGAACGGCTAACGGTTAATCTTGCCCAGAGCGCGGCGGACTTTCTCCTGCATGGCGGGACCCAAAAGACGCAAGCGTTTCCTCGCCGAGTCCTCAACGATCTCGCGCAAGTCGTGCTTGCGGAGCAAAGTGCGGTCAAGGCGGTAACGAATCACGGGAACCACCGAGCCTCCAAAGCGCGTGAGGAAGGAGTGCGCCCCTCCAAGCGAGTGCCGGCGCAAAACCTGGCTGCACGCCCACTGGATTCCTCTCCACTGCAACAAGTCGTTGGGTTTCAAATGCAAAAACTCATCCAGAGAACAATTCGCGGCAGATTCGAACAATCCGCTGGGACAAAAACGAAACATATTGATGGCGATGGCCTTGCCCGAAAGCTCCGCCAAAAAGAGGCGGCGATTCCTGATGAGCCGCTGGGAGCTTTCGAAGTGCTCGAAGGTGCGGCGCTCTCCCTGCACTTCTTTGCGCTCGGTTTCACGCCAGGCCAGATAAACCTCATAGGCAAGGCGGAAATCTTCTTGCCCGGCGGCAATGCGCACAGAGATCCCGTGCTTCTCCGCGAAGCGGATGTTGCGGCGGCGATCCTTGGAAAACTCCTGGAAAAGAGCGTCCGCACCCTGGGTAAGATCGAGGACGACGTTCCCTTGCAATTGCCGGCGCCGGAATCCCCTGGCCGAGAAAGGTGCAAGGTCGAGCGAAAGCCAACTGTAAACCGTCAAGAGCTTTGCCGGCCCCGCTTCTTTGAAGAGACCTTGCAGAAGTTGTTCGAGAGCGGGGCCTTTATCGGCGTTCGGATCCACTGCGATCTGCGGACGCGAAGGCAGGCCGCAGAGAACCTGCTCGCCATCGCTCTCATGAATTCCGGTGAGAACCGCAACCGCGCGCTCGCCATCAAGTGCCAGAACCGCAAATGGCCGCTTGCCGGTCCAGAAAGGCTCCAGAAAAAATTCGGGAGAGTCGTAATGCGAGGGCCACTCCAGGCGAACCAGAAGATCACGCCATACTGCCTCGACTTGAGGAGCGGGGAATTCGTGCAGGATTTCGTATCTCATGGCGGATCGAGCCTCGAGCCTGGGAGAACGCATCGGCAAATATGACTTTATAGACAGCAAGTCGAAGTTCGCAAGTGAAGTCTGTGTGAAAAGGCAGGACCAGCGCCATTCTTGGGCTATGGTAGATTATGGAAGAGCTGTCGTGATCGAGTTCCTCCACCATGATCAACCGCCTGATTGCGGGAAGCAAGCGTGCGTTCGGATGGCACCGTCCAGGGCGCAATCTGGTGGTTCTGCCCGATGATATTTTTCTGGTTTCCTACCCGAAATCGGGCAACACCTGGACCCGATTCCTGGTTGCTAATCTCGTTTACCCGGCGAAGCATCCCGACTTCTCGAACCTCAACGAGTTGATCCCGGACCCGGAGGCGCTTTCCCAGAGGCATCTTTTGAGCTTGCCGCGGCCTCGCATCCTGAAGAGCCATCAATATTTCGACCCGCGCTATCGGCAAATTATTTATGTGGTGCGTGATCCGCGCGATGTCGTTCTCTCCCAATATCACTTTCACCGCAAGCGCCGGCTGGTTGAGGATAACTACCCTATCGGACAATTTGTCACACGATTTATCGCGGGAGACACTAGCATTTACGGATCGTGGGCCGAGAACGTCGGAAGCTGGCTTGCAACCCGGTACGGACGCCCGGAATTTCTGCTCTTGCGCTACGAAGATATGATCGCAGATACCCCTGCCGAACTGCTCAAGGTCGCTTCCTTCTTGAGGCTCTCGACCGACTCGTCGCGAATTGCGCAGTCGGTGGAACAGAGTTCGGCAAACCGGATGCGTGAACTGGAAAGCAAACAAGTCGGCCAGTGGTCGTCGACGAAAGACACGCGGCGGGACGTTCCTTTCGTTCGGTCGGCGAAAGCCGGCGGCTGGAAATCGGACTTGCCCACAGCTTCAGTGGTCGAAATGGAGGGAGCTTGGGGTTCGCTGATGAAGTGGCTGGGATATGAACTCGCGTCGAATCCGGCCGAGGGCGGCATGTCTGGACAACTGCAAGTGTCGGTTCTGGAAGACTCCTTGCTAGGGGAGCGGATTTCGTGATCTACGATCTGCAGCAAGCCTTGAAGCGCCTTCTCGGCAAAGATATTGCAGGCCGTGATTTTGCGATTTATCCGGACGATACTTTTATTGTTTCCTATCCTCGCTCCGGCAACACGTGGACGCGTTTCCTGGTGGCAAACCTGCTGCATCCGGAGGAAGAAGTCAGTTTCGCCAGCATCGAGCGCCAGGTTCCCGACAGCGAAGCGCAATCGCGGGCACAGCTCAGACGCGTGCCGCGGCCGCGCTTCATCAAGAGTCATCAGTATTTTCATCCCCGGTATCGAAAAGTGGTGTACATCGTGCGCGACCCGCGGGATGTGGCGCTCTCCTATTACGACTTCCAGCGAAAATATCGGCATATCGAAGATGCTTACCCGCTGGCCAGCTTTATCGGCGACTTCGTGGCGGGCCGAATGATTTCCGCAAGTTGGGGAACCTGGCGGGAAAACGTGGGAAGCTGGATTTCCGCAAGAGACGGGTGCGGCGATTTCCTGCTGCTGCGCTATGAAGACATGCTGGCCGATACGCTGAATCAAACCACGCGTCTGGCGGGCTTTCTCGGCCTTAGGCCGAGTGAAGCAGTCTTGCAGCGGGCGATCGAGAGAAGTGCCGCCAACCACATGCGCGAACTGGAAGGGACCCAGGGCCAGCAATGGGTGTCAACGAAAGGCAAGCGCACGGACATTCCGTTTGTGCGCGAGGCTACCTCGGGCGGATGGAAAACCAAGTTGCCGAAAAACTCGATCGCAGAAATTGAAAGCGCGTGGGGTTCGCTGATGAGCGCGTTGGGATATGAACTCGTCACGAACCCGGAAGTGGACCCCATCGGGGGTCCCTCGGTTAAATCCAGTTTGAAGGCGCTCGCTTCGACGCCTGGAACCTTCGTTTCGGAGCCGCGCTGATGGGTGAGGAAATCCGCCTGGCGATTCTGGGCTGCGGAGCAATTACAGCGATTGGGCACCTGCCCGCTGCTGCCGCGCATCCCGGCGTTCGCGTCCTTTGGCTGATCGACTCCGACCTTGCCCGGGCTCGCAGCCTGGCGCGGCAGTTTCACCTGGATTGCCAGGTCGCTTCGGATTACAAGCCAGTGCTTCCTCAGGTGGACGCACTGATCAATGCCCTGCCCAATCATTTGCACGCGCCGGTGAATCTCGAAGCGCTGAACGCCGGCGTGCATGTGCTCTGCGAGAAGCCCCTCTCGACTGCGTCAGCCGATGCCCGCGCCTGTTGCGAGTTGGCGGAGAAAAAAGACGTTCTGCTGGCGGTGGGAATGAACCGCCGCTTTTCCGCGGGCCAGCGCTTGCTTCCGATTGCGCTGCGAGAGGGCTCTCTTGGCGATCTGCTTGGCTACGATTGGTCTTATGGCGGCGTCTTCGACTGGCAAAGCGCCTCCGGCTTCTACTTTTCGCGAGCGCAAGCCGGCGGCGGCGCTCTAATCGATTTCGCGGTGCATCTGCTCGACAGTCTGATCGACTGGTTCGGACCGGTCGCTCACTTCGATTATCAGGATGACGACTGGGGCAGTGGAATTGAAGCCAACGCAATACTCGAACTGCAGCATTCAGGGGAGCACGGCCCGGTGAAAGGCCGGGTTCGCGTGAGCCGCACGTATCCTTTGAGCAATCGCCTGCTGATTCAAGGAAGCAAAGCAACCGCCGAAATTAAATCCGATGACCCCGACAGCGTAATCATTCAGCGGCAGGCCGGGCAGGACAAGTTAAGTGAGACGCTTCGCTTGCCGGATTTTCCGCCCACCACAACTTTCTACAAGCAGCTGGATAACTTCGTCGAAAGCCTCCATGGAAGACAGAAGCTGATATCCGACGGCTGGCAGGCGGTTCGGGTGATCGAGTTGATCGAACAGTGCTACGCGCACCGTCGCAGAATCCCTGAGCCTTGGTCTGAATATCCACTCTCTGAAGTCGCA
>Ga0074045_10002356_pt1 | contig 17490 bp, 12 predicted proteins | sample BogForMeECP23OM2_FD_94442 | JGI IMG/M metagenome (GOLD analysis project Ga0074045, IMG submission 94442) | Bog forest soil microbial communities from Calvert Island, British Columbia, Canada - Bog Forest MetaG ECP23OM2 | ecosystem: Environmental > Terrestrial > Soil > Wetlands ...
TCAAGGCTGTGGGTCTCTCGAGGGTCGATTGGCTGACGAGCGCAAATACGGCGTTGATATCGGTCGCCATCGTCATGATATGGTCGTATCTCGGCTACAACATGCTTCTCTTCCTCGCGGGCTTGCAGGGCATTCCGGCGGAGCTCTATGAGGCCGCACGCATCGACGGAGCAAGCGATTTGCGGGCCTTTTGGTGGATCTCTCTCCCCCTTCTCAAGCCAACCGCTGTATTGGTCCTCACCCTCACACTGATAAACACCGTTCAGGTCTTTGACCAGATATTCGTCATGACCAACGGAGGCCCCGGAACGGCGACGCTGACCCTTGTTCAGTACCTGTATGGAACGGCCTTCCAGAACTTCGACCTTGGCTACGGTTCCGTCATCGGTTGCGTGATACTGGTGATCTTGGTAGTGCTGGTCGGTCTGCAATCACGCCTGATAAGGACGACGGAATAGGCGCACCGTATGGGAACAAAGCCGATTGCTCGAGGGTTTTTCAACTATCTGCTGCTCGCGCTGATAGGTGTGTTCTTCGTCTTTCCACTCTTGTGGACCCTGATCTCGTCGGTAAAGCCCGAGAATGATATCGTGGCGTACCCGCCTCGATGGGTGCCCGTTCACTTCACGCTCGGCGGATATGCTGCCGTTCTTCATCGTTATCCGTACCTGACGTGGATGTTCAACAGCATCATCGTCGCGGTTGCGTCAACGCTGTTTGTCCTGGTCCTTACATCCCTGGCGGCCTACGCCTTCGCCCGAATCGAGTTCCGCGGGAGGAAGGTGCTTTTCGCCATCGTCATCTCGATGCTCCTCATTCCCATTCAAGTCTATGTCGTTCCGCTTTTCCTTCTGACTTCCGCTCTCGGTCTGCTCAACAGCCTGCTGTCACTCATTCTCGTGTCGGGCGCCCAGGTGACCGGCGTCTACATATTGACGTCTTTTTTCAAGACGATTCCTCGCGAGCTCGATGAGGCGGCGCGCATCGATGGTGCCAAGGACTTCGCCATCTTCAGATCGATCATTCTACCTTTGTCGAATGCCCCGCTTTCCTCCGTCGCGATCCTGACTTTCATTACGAACTGGAACAGTTTCCTGTGGCCGCTCATCTCGATACGGGACAACGTGGTCAAGACCCTTCCGGTAGGCATCGCCCAGTTCATGGGAAACGCAGGGCAGAACGCGAGCTCGGAATACGGGCCAGGACTGGCCGCAGCCATGATGGCCATCGTGCCATCTGTCATTGTTTTCCTGTTGCTGCAACGTTACTTCGTTCAGGGCATCGCGAGCTCAGGAATCAAGGGTTGACGTTTCCGGGGCTCCAATCACGGCAGGGATGCATTCCTGCAAGGAGATCTCATGACACACGCGCAGCGCATTTCTGCTCTTCGAGGCGTTGTCGTGCCGCTTGTCACGCCCCTGAGTGACCATGAAGCACTCGACCTCCCGGCACTGGGACGAGTCGTGGACCACGTCATCGGCGGCGGGGTGCATGCGGTGTTCTCCCTGGGCACGACGGGTGAGTTCGCGCGCTTCAACGGGTCCGAACGAACCCGTATAGCGGCTGCAACTGCCAGAGCCGTTGGCGGTCGGGTGCCTGTTCTCGTCGGCGTGAGCGACGCCGGGACCAGGCTCGTGATTGAACATGCGCGCGCCGCGGCAGACGCCGGAGCCGACGCCATCGTGGTGTCTCTCCCGTACTACTTTCCGATCCGCGACGAGCGGGAGGTAGTGAGCTTCTACGAGGAGGTCGCCAGGGCGTCGAGCCTGCCGATGATCCTCTACAACATTCCAGCCACTACCGGTGCATCTATTGGTCTTTCCGCATTCAAGCATCTTCTCGAGCTGGAGACGATCGTCGGCATGAAAGATTCGGGAGGCAATCTCGAATACCTTCGCGAGCTGATCTCGGCCGCGCGAGCACGACCTGGATTTCCCGTGTTCGTCGGAGACGAGCGCCTCTGCGTAGAAGGGCTGGCGGCGGGCGCATCCGGCCTCGTGCCGTCGCTCGCGAATGTCTTCCCTGGGATTTTCGTCGAGCTTTTCGACGCCGCGATGGCGGGAGACTCGGCACGAGCGGCGGAATTGGGACGCCTGATAACGGGCATGAACGCGCTCAACCTCTATTCAGATTCGTGGCTTTCCGCCGTGGCCTGGAGGAAGGCCGCGCTCGCACGCATGGGCATCTGTGGCGAGACTATGACCTCGCCCAGTGTTCCGCTGGACGAGGCAACACACGACTCGATCGCACGGCTTGTCGCGGGTCAGGGAGGGGCTGTGGGCGCGAGGCATCCAAACGATAAGCGACAATAATGCCATCGCTTAGTCTGCTGTGGAAGGAAAGCGTGGGCGCTGAACGTGAATTGCGCAAAGCGCATCATGCTTCGACGCTCTTGCCACTTCATAGCGGCGAACTTGTGCTGGCATGGTTCCAGGGCAGCGCCGAGGGGGCTCGGGACGTCGGGATCTTCATCTCGCGCCGGGCTCCGGGGGGAGGGTGGAGCACGCCTGAACGAATCGATCGCGAGCCGGATGAGGCGCACTGGAATCCAGTGCTCGCCAGCCGCACGGGCGGGACGATCGTGCTGTTCTACAAGGCGGGCAACAGCATCGCCGGCTGGCGAACGATGACCAGCAGTTCCGCGGACGGCGGGAAAACCTGGTCGACTCCTGTCGAGCTCGTTCCGGGGGACAGGGGCGGGCGGGGTCCGGTCCGTACCAAGCCCCTTGTACTCGCGAATGGGACATGGATCGCGGGTGCCTCGCTCGAGCAGGGGCGGCGATGGATCGCCTTTGCCGACATCTCTCACGACGACGGCCGCACTTGGATGAAGTCCCCCGCGCTGGGACTTGAGTTGCCTCGTGAAGCCGGCGTCGGAGAGACCAATTCGTCAATTCCAGTTTCGACCCAGTCCTTCGGCGGCAGGGGAGTCATCCAGCCCAGCCTGTGGGCATCCTCGGCCGACGACGTGCACATGCTCCTTAGGAGCACGGAAGGCTGGCTCTTTCGAAGCGATTCCGCGAATGGCGGTCTCACCTGGTCGTCTCCCGCGAGGACATCGGTGCCCAACAACAATTCGGGTATCGACGTGCTGCGATTTGATGACGGCACTATCGCCCTCGCCCACAACCCCGTTGGGGTCAATTGGGGCGCCCGCAGCCCGCTGGTAGTCTCCCTCTCGGAGGACGGAGGCTTTCGCTGGCGACAGGCCTTCACGCTCGCCGAAGGCCCCGGAGAGTTTTCCTATCCCGCCCTCGTTGGCTGCGACTGTGGACTCTTCGCGTCTTGGACGGAGGACCGGAGGGGCATCGCGGTGGCGCGCATAGAGGTACGCGCATGATCGCGAATCCTGGATGGTGCCGCTCGAACCGAAATCCGGCCTGCCCCCAGTTTTTATCCCAGTTCCTAAAGCGGCCACCAATATTTGCAGGAAAGTCCATAAAACTCTTCCTTTGATCCATTCTCCGATGAAGGGCTCCATGGTAGCCTGGCAGCGTCGAATGAACGAGGCGAGCGGAGCATCCGCGTTCAAACTGGAAGAGAGACTTGTTGTCAGGTCCGTGACGAAGCGGTACGGACCGGTAGCTGCCATCAAGGATGTTTCATTCTCAGTCAGGCCCGGCGTGGTGCATGCCCTGGTCGGTGAAAACGGCGCGGGCAAGTCCACGCTCGTGAAGCTGATCACGGGCATGGAGCGCGCGGACTCGGGGCAGTTCATCCTGGACGGATCGCCCTGTGACTTCCGTACTCCTATTCAAGCCCGGCGAGCAGGGGTAACCGCCGTCTACCAGGATCCGAAGCTCTTTCCCCATCTCGACGTTGCTGAAAACATCTTCATGGGGATCTATCCTCGCAACGCCCTGGGGCTCATAGACAGAAAGCGGATGTACGCAGAAGCCACGCGGATGTTGGAAGAGCTGGGCGTCGATATCGATCCACGCTCGTTCCTTGACCGCCGGACTCTCGCGGAAGTGCATTTTGTGGAGATCGTGCGGGCGATGTACGCCAGTCTCCGAGTGCTCCTGCTCGATGAGCCCACCGCCTCCCTGACACCTCCCGAAGCAGACCGCTTCTTTTCAATCATCGAGTCGCTCACATCGCACGGCGTCTCCGTAGTTTTCATCTCCCACCGGCTCAAGGAGGTTCAGCGCATTTCAGACTACATCACGATCCTGCGTGACGGTGAGCATGTCATCACTTCGGCGGCTGACGACCTCTCGGAGAGCGACATCGTGCACTACATGGTCGGACGCGAGCTTTCCTCACTGTTCACCAGGGCCGTAGCCCCCGTCGGAGAGCGGCCGAAGCTGGAAGTGCGCAGTCTCTGCTTGCCGGGATACTTCGAGGATGTGAGCTTTTCCATCCGAGAGGGGGAGATCGTCGGCCTTGCCGGGCTTGTCGGCGCGGGCAGGACAGAGATCGCCGAAGCAATCTTCGGCATACGGCCCCCTTCCTCAGGCACGGTAATCGTTGATGGCGTGGAGACAAGGCCAAAGAGCGCCGCCGAAATGGTCGGCTTGGGTTTGGCCTACCTTCCTGAGGACCGCGATGCGAACGGGCTGGTCGCCGATATCGGGGTGGCACACAACATCTGCCTGGCCGCGATGGAGAGGCTTTCCTCTTCGGGATTGATCCGCCACTCATCCGAAACCGCATTTGCGGAAGGATACGCTCAAGACTTCGAAATCAAGTCCGCCACTTTGGACGCGCCCGTGGCCAGCCTCTCCGGCGGAAACAGACAGAAAGTCGTCCTGGCGAAATGGTTTGCGACTGTTCCCAAGATCCTTATCCTTGACGAACCCACGCGGGGGATCGACGTCGGAACAAAATCGCTGGTGCACCAACACATTTCAGAAATCGCGTCTGCCGGATTCCCGATCCTCTTCATTTCCTCAGATTTCACGGAGATTCTGGCAATGTGTGACAGGATTCTCGTCGTGGCAGGAGGGAAGATCGTGGCGCGATTCGACAGGGCCGACGCGACGCAGGACGGAATCATGAGCGCCGCCGCCTTGGGAGCGGCCGGCGGAGGAGGGACGATTATTCAAATTTCGCGGGAAGGGTCCCATGGGTGTTGAGCCGGAGCGGTTGTCGATCCGGGGAGTCAGCAAGAGCTTCGGGCCAGTTCGGGCGGTGCGAAACGTGTCCTTTTCTATCACGCCGGGCACGATACACGCGCTGGTCGGCGAAAACGGCGCGGGGAAATCCACCCTGGTCAAGATTATCACCGGAATGCAGCCGCCGGATTCCGGTGAGATTCTGCTTGACGGCAAAGTCTGCAAGTTCTTCACGCCGCTGGACGCGCGCCGACACGGCATCACCGCGGTCTACCAGGATCCCAAACTCTTCCCGCACCTCGACGTGGCGGAAAACATATTCATGGGGTTCCATCCTCGAACGACGTTCGGGCTCGTAAGCAAGAGAACCATGTACGCCGAGGCAGATCGCATGCTGGCAGATCTTGGCGTGAAAATGGATCCTCGTGCCCTCCTGGCGGGGAGATCGGTTGCCGAGATCCAATTCGTGGAGATCATCAGGGCAATGTGCGCGGACCTTCGCCTTCTCATTCTCGACGAGCCCACCGCCTCCCTGACCCCCGCTGAATCCGATCGGCTTTTCGTGGTGGTGGACTCGCTGAAGCGCCGCGGCGTTTCGGTATTGTTCATCTCCCACCGGCTCGACGAGGTGCGACGGATCGCCGACCGGGTGACAGTGATGAGGGACGGAGAGCACATTGTGACCGCGGCGGCCGCCGAGATGACGGAGGCGGACATGGTTCGACGCATGGTGGGCCGCGAGCTTACATCCCTCTTTGTGAGAGGGGAGTCCCGGACGCCCGGCGCCGTCATGCTCGAGGTGAAGAAACTCTCCCTCCCCGGCGTGTTCGAAAACGTGACCATGTCGGTGCGCGCCGGGGAGATCGTAGGGCTGGCAGGTCTCGTCGGGGCCGGCCGTACCGAGATTGCGGAATCCATTTTCGGCATTCGGCCGCCGAAATCCGGTAAAGTCGTCATCGACAACGTCGAGTTGAAGCCGTCAAACCCGGGACAAATGCTGCGGAAAGGCGTGGCGTACATTCCCGAGAATCGGGACGACAACGGGCTGCTCGTGGATCTGAGCATCGCCTCGAATATCTGCCTTGCCGTCCTTGACCGGCTCGGCCCTTTGGGGTTTATCAGCCGATCCGCTGAAACCCGATTTGCCAGGCCGTTTGCCGATGACTTCGAAATCAAGACGACAAGTCTCGATGCGGCCGCCGGCAGCCTGTCGGGCGGCAACCGACAGAAGGTGGTGCTTGCGAAATGGCTTGGCACGGAACCAAAAGTGTTCATCCTCGATGAGCCGACTCACGGCATCGACATCGGAACCAAGTCGCAGGTGCACCAGCGCATTTCGGAGCTGGCAGCAACGGGCTACCCTGTGCTCCTTATCTCGTCGGATCTCCCGGAAATTCTCGCCATGTGCGATCGGATACTGGTAGTGGCGGCAGGGAGGATCGTGGCCGAGTTCGCTCGGGGCGAGGCGACCCAAGAAAAAGTCATGGTCGCGGCTTCACGCGGTTCCCGGTCGTCAGATGCCGGGGAGGAAAGGCCGTGATCGGCAGCTCGAGCTCAGTACTCGCGCGTCGCATTTCGACGACCCTGTCGCGCAACACGCTGCGTCTCCGCGTGTTCAGCGTCCTGCTCTCGCTTGTTGCGCTGACCGCAGTGTTCACGCTCACCACGACGAACTTCCTCACGCTGGAGAACCTCAAGGTTATCGCGTTCAACGCATCACTTCTCACGGTGGTCGCATGCGCGGAGTCGCTCGTGGTCATCACGAGGAACCTCGACGTCTCTGTAGGATCGATCATCGGCCTTGCTGGTTTCATTGCCGCCAAGTTCGCGTCCGCAAATCCCCACGCCGGACCGCTTATCATCGTGGTTGCCGTGGGGATCGGACTCGTCCTGGGCCTTGTCAACGGGATGGCCGTGGCATACGGCCGTGTGCCATCCATCGTTGCCACGCTGGGGACGCTCTCAATTTTCCGCGGCATCACCTATGTCGCCGGCAGGGGCATCGAGGTGCCCTCCGGGAATCTGCCCCGATGGATGATCCACGGAGCCGATGCGACGGTGCTCGGGGTTCCCCTTGTCGTTCTCTTCGCGCTGCTTATTGTCCTGGTGCTGGCATTTCTCAGCCGCAGCGTCCCGATCCTGCGACGCGTGTACGCCGTGGGGTCAAACCCAGGGGCGGCAGTATTCTACGGCTTGCGCGCAAACCGGGTCGTGCTGTTCGCGTTCGCCGTGTGCGGCGCGCTCGTGGGGCTTGCCGCCTTCCTCTACATTTCGCGCGTCGGGACGATCACCGTCAACCTCGGCCGCGACTGGGAGATGATGGCCCTGGCCGCCGTCGTGCTTGGCGGCGTGAGCACGACCGGCGGCTCCGGAAGCATTCTTGGTGTCCTGTTCGGGGCCCTCATTCTTTCGACAATTGACAATGGCCTCGTGCTTGCTCGGGCTCCCGAGTTCTGGCGAATGTTCATCCAGGGACTTGCCATCGTCGGGGCGATAGCGCTTGACGCGGGAATCGAGCGCAGGATCAAGGCCATCTTCAGGCACCAGAGGTATTAGGAAACCGCACCGCAATGAAACGCACATTCGTCGGATATCGCTGGGAGCTCGTCATTGCCATCATGGTGATCCTGGCCGGAGTATGGGCCACGACGCTTTCGCCTTACTACTTCAATGTGGAGCAGCTTCTGTTTTCGTCCCGGAACCTTGTGTTCACCGGCATCATGGCTCTCGGTCTCACGCTCATCATCCTGACGGGGGAAATGGATCTTTCGCTTCCTTCCATCCTCGCGGTCTGTACGGTGCTGCTGGCCAAGGCGTCGCAGGCGAGCCTGCCACTTCCTCTTGCGTTGGCAGGCATCACCGTCGTCGCGCTTCTCTTGGGCGCGTTCAACGGCCTTCTTGTTGCCAAGCTTCGGCTCCCTGCCCTCGCCGTTACTCTTGGGACGATGGGCGCCTACCGCGGCCTGGCTTTCATCATTGGCTCCGAGGTCGGATACACGGGTTTCAACGACACCTATAAATGGCTGGGATCAGCCACTGTGGGGGCCTCTCCGGTTCCCGTCATGCTCCTGGTGTTCATTGGCGCTGTCTTTGTGTTCTGGGTGGTGATGCACTTCACGACGTTCGGAAGGCGCTGCTACGCCATCGGAAACAACGCCTCCGCGGTGACATATTCCGGAATCAGCGTCGTGAGGACGAAGATCGGGGCCTACATGGTGGGTGCGCTGACTGCCGCGTTGGGGGCCTGGATATTCATCGGCCAATTCGGTTCAGCGCGCGGTGACAACGCGAACAGCGTCATCCTGGGAGTGATCACGTCCGTCGTTCTGGGGGGCGTGGACATAAATGGAGGACGCGGCAAGGTGCCGGGAGTCGTCCTCTCAATCCTCTTTCTCTGGACGCTGCGGAACGGCATGGGACTGGCCAACATCCCCGGCCCCATCGAGCAGTTGATCATCGGAACCCTCCTTGTGACGGGAGTGCTTGTCTCGAACTTCACCGGTCGGGGCAGCTTTGGGTCCCGACCTTTGAAAAGGGCTTCGACGGGGCCCTTGGCCCCATAGAGAAATCTTTCAAGGAGGTTTTCCATGAAAAGAGCATTCGCTCTTCTCGCAGTGCTCGTGATCGTTGCCGGAGCGGCAACAGCGGCACCCAAGGCCTATCGGATTTTCATGAATCCGAAATTCACAGGCCTCTCCTACTTTGAGGTGTGCGCGAACGGCGCAAAGGATGCGGCGAAGGAACTCGGCGTCGATTTCGTGTACACGGGCTCCGAGCAGGCGGACGTCCAGCTCCAGGTGCAGTCCCTGGAAAACATCGTGGCCCAGAAGCCGGACGCGATCATCGTCTCCGCCATCGATCTGAACGCGGTTGCTCCGCCGCTCCGAACGGCGAGGGCAAGGGGCATCAAGGTCGTTTCCTACGATGCCGACACCGCAGTCGACGCCCGCGATTTCTTCGTCAACCAGATGTCGTACGAAGGCGCCGCCCGTGCGATGCTCGACTGCGCGTTGCTCGACGCGCCCCAAGGCGGTGAGATTGCCTTCATCGCGGCATCCCCCACCAGCCCGAACCACATGGCCCACATCAGGATCATGACTGAACTCACCAAGACAGACCCCAAGTACAAGGTCTTCACGCCTGTTGCCACCCAGTTCGCCGCGGACGATGAAGCCAAGAGTATCGAGGTTGCCACGAACCTCATGCAGGCCTATCCGAACCTCAAAGTGATCATCTCTTCCTCCGCCGTCTCGGCCCCCGCGGCAGCTCGCGCCATCCAGGCAGTCGGGAAGGTGGGCAAGGTGTTTGCCACTGGTGTCGCCCTCCCCTCGTCCATCAAGTCGTACCTCAAGGACGGTTCGCAGAAGGCCTTCTTCATCTGGGACCCCGCCTTGCTGGGCTATCTTTCCGTGTATGTGGCTAAGGCCGCTTTGGACGGGACGCTCAAGAACGTCGTCGGCGCCAAGGTGAAGGCGGGCAAGCTCGGCGAGTTCACCGTCGGCAAGGACGGGGAAATCGTGTACGGCAAACCCCTTTTCTTCACTGCCCAGAACATCGACCAGTACAACTTCTGATTAATCCTGGAATGCGTAAAGGCCTCCGTCCGAAGACGGAGGCCTCGTTCATCCTATGAAATTTACGCTGCAATGCCGCAGAGGCGGGCTCAGCCGACGCGATGCCTGGTGAACTCCTTGGGAGGATAGCCGCGATACTTCTTGTAAATTCGTGAAAAGTAGAACTGGTCGCTGAAACCCAACGATTCCGCCACATCCCCGATGGATCTCGTTGAGTTGTCCGAAAGGAGCGACTCCGCGGCGTGGAGCTTCTGTTCGATGACGAGCCGTTTGAAGGAAATTCCAGCTTCTTTCTTGACCACGTGTGACACCGTCGATGCGCTCTTGCGCACATGGTCGGCGACTTCGTTGATCGGTATGATCGTGCGGGCGATGTGTGCGCGGATGTAGTCGACGATCATCTCGAACAAGCGGCTGCGAGGGAACGCGATCAGCCCGCGAGCCACGGCGTGATCAGCTATCACCTTGAAAAGGCGAACCATGCGCTTCTCCATGGCGGCGGAGAATCGCGGCAGGGCAGAAAAGTCCCTCAGGAGAGTATCGATGGGGCCGACTTGGGTGCGCCAGTCTCGAATCGCAGCGGCACTCGGATCGTCACCGAAGCGGAAGCCGGAAATCGTGGCGATCGCAACGACTTGCCCCGAGGAGATAAATGGATAAACACAGCACCGAAGGCCCGCGTGACAGGTGTATACTATCGCGTCACGGCGATCCGAGGCGAGGTGGCGCATCCGCTGCGCTTGAGCGTCACAGCGGCCCGGACCGCTGAGCGAACCACGGATTTTCGTGCACAAGGGCTGCGGGGCGTTGTTTGGACTTGTCAGCAGCGTCTTGCCAGATCGCGAAAGCAGAGAGAGCGAGACGTTGAACCCGCTGCAGAAATCGTCTAGGAGAACGCGCAATTCTTCCCGGACAACGGCATCATCCCGCCGCATGAGAGGACTTTAGACTCGTCGGGGATCTTTGGCAAGCGGGCTCAAATGTCCCCGGCCCGTATCAGCCCCGCTGCGTTCCATAGGGGACTTCAAGAACTATGAGGACTGGCGGGCTTTCCAGTTGTCCTCAGGCCTACAGAAAGCTCCGTGCCGCATGGCGCGGCGGCAAGGGGAAAATGCCGCTACGCCGCGAAGGCGCTCATGAGTTGCCTGACGCGGTCTTCGCCGTTGGCGCTGTAGGCCCTGAGCAACCCATCCTCGGGAGCCTTGCCTTTCTCGAGTTGGTCGAGCATGAGGCGAGCCACGACCTCAGGGCCGATTACCACGTCGAGCTTCGTCAGTATTTCTGCCGAGCGCGCGATGACTTCGGGCCTGACGTGACGCTGGCCGTCGGCGCCTTTGGGATTGAGGTAAGCGATGAAGCGTAGGACGCCGGACATGGCCAGCAGCGGGTCCTTTTCGAAGGTTTGCGCCACGATCTTGAAGTCGTCCGTTCCTGTAAGCGCGGGGCCGAGGAGACCCTTCAGAACCACGTCCGGGGTCGTACACGCGCGAATGCCAGCCAAGCTAAGCACTTCATTGTTCAGGGGGTGTTTTGCGTTTCCGCCGAAAGTCCTGGCGGCGCCTAGGAGCAGCATTCCGAAGATGGCCTCCTGCCGCGTCATCGGGGTATCGATGGCGCCCGGGGCTACTGCAAAGCCTTCCACGCCGAGCCCCCGGGCTTCTTCGGTGGCGATTTTCCTCGCCTCGGCCTTGGTGGACTTGTACTCCTCATCTCCCTTGACCGCGATGCCTTCGGCTGCGACGATCGAGCTCAAGCCGACGAAGAGGCCGCGCCCTGCCGGGATATCGTTTGCGAAGGCGTAAAGAAGGTTGAAGGTTCCACCTTCGTTGATGTCCTTCATCAACTGGACCTGGACGGGATCGCCCCGGCGGCTGATGCCGGCGCAGGCAACGACGTTCAACTTATCCGGCGTCAGGTCCCTCTCTGCGAAGGAACGAATCGTGCTCGAACGAAAATAAGTCATCTGGTCCGGCTTCGCGACGTTGGCCTCAACATAGAGCGATCTCTCCGTCAAGAGTGATGGATCGATCTTGTCCCGTGGCTGGACATCGCAGAAGGCGACCGGCCATCCCTTGGCAAGCGCCGCCTTGACGGTGGCCGCGCCGATGCCGCTGGCGCCGCCAGTAATAGCGAGTCCGTTCTTGTGACACCCCATATGGATCCCCCCCTATGTTTCTTCCGGAGATTTGTCCCGTAGCGACAGTCATGGCCTTGGCACACCTGAAACGGTTCAGCCAACAATTACATCAAAGCGGATGATCCTCATTGTGGATAAAATTCGACAGTTGTCAAGCCTTAGTTTCGAACATCAGCCGTTTCCCAGGCTTATGTATCGCATCAGATAGTCCGCCATTTCTTACTCTGAGCGCAGACGGGATCAGGAGGCCGGAGGGATTGACTCCTGGCCCCGCCTGACAATTTAGCGCCAGAGCCTACTTAAAAAGCGCCACCTGCTTCTGGTAATCATCAAGAATACTATGTGTGCTCTCCAGGACATTGATGAAATTCTGGGTATCGTTCTTGTTGAGCAGGAGAATGTCAGTCTTTCCGCCATTTATGATCTGCACTATCGTGTAGGATGACTCGTAGCTATCGGTTTCGAAAGAGACAGTGACGAGTGCGGCATCGTCTGTAAGGAACCTTCCGAGCTCCTCCCGGTAAGAGACAGTGGTCTTGTTGGAAAAGGCGATGTCGATCTTCTTTGCCCCAGCCTGAACCAAGTTTACAAGCTTGTCCTTCTCTGAGAGCAGAAGTGGATAACTATTGGTGGCGTTTAGCCACATCATCCCCTCGTCGGCTGGACTGACCACCACGGCAACCGCTATATCCTTGTAGTTGTAACCATTCTCGGCGTGCGAGTTTCCTACCGTCTGACGCCCAAAAGCGAATACACTTGATGCACCAATAAGCAACAGGGCCATTATCAGAAATCGCTTCATGTTTTCTCCTTTAACCACCGAATGAGAAAATGCGCAATTTTGAGGCGGAAAGTCAATAGTTAAGTAAATTAGTCAGGTTTCGAGCGGGCCGCGAACGTTGACGTAGCTGCTCGTCCCTAAAAGGGTGGCGGCCGAGCGGAGCGGTGCGCCCCCGGGCGCAGGAGACCAAGGTCGCTTGTCTCGAGCAAGCGTCCTCCTTCGTTCATATCCGGAGGAACAAGGGGGGGCTGACACTATCATCGGACCTGCACTGGCTGCGACGGCTTCTGGCAGGCCGCGCACAAGACTTCGCGATCGCGGCGCACGGGTTCCGGAAATGTGCCAGAGTGCAAGTCTGTGCGCGTGTACACATACGAATGGCCGCTCAAAGTGCGGGCCACCGCTGCCAGAATGGATTCGGTGGGTATAGCGCGGCCGTACCCGATTACAAAAGGCAGGATCAGAGTTATGACCAGCCATCTGGGCAGCGCAACGACGCGAAGAAGCCGGGAGTAACGGGCAAGAAACGCGCTTGAAAGAGCGGTGCCGAAAATCCCTCCGAAAACGACTTCCGCGACGGAGTGGGCATGGATTGCGAGTCGTGAGACCGCTATGACCGAAGCAAGCACGAATCCGAAGGCAACTCCGACCACCCGCCACGTATCCGTTCGTCCCAGGACCAGGGCAAATGCCACTGGCCAGACAAGGAAGGAAAGGGTGGAGTGTCCGCTCAGCCCGGTGAAATCCAGCGATGCGATGCCGAGCCGCCAACCCATGTAGAGGACTTTTGTGGTCGCGACGATCGTTTCTCCCGCCACCACAATAGCAAGCCATACCACACAGAGACGGCGGGTTGAAGCGGGCAGCAGCAACACAAACGCTACCAGTGCGGCACAAGGAAGCAGGACGGACGTGTCTCCGAGGTTGGTAATCGCGTACCACACGTATTTTCGCATCGGATCTTCGCAAAGTTCCTATCACGAAAAGGCCATATCTACAACCACCCTCCTGTCCGTGGCGCTCGCTTCGACATTCGCAGACGCCAGGAGTTGTTTTCTGGTCTCCAAATGCGCTACGCTATTAGCGACAGACGTCCTGCTCAGGTGTCTTACTCAGGCATTTGTGACGGCTGGTTTGAGGGCGGGGAAACGACTTCCCGAGAAACCGGTCGAGGAACAAGAGCATTCTACTCGATGTGCCACGACGAAACGCCACCGAATCGTCATGGAGGATGGCGCAGGCTCGGAAAACATGTTCGTGCTTCCGTCGACCGGAATGGACGACTCTCAGCGAGGGGCCAAGGTTGCAGGATGGCGCACAAAAGGAGTCCTTCACGCATGAAAGGCCGAGCATCTTTTTTTGTTGTTCTTTTCGCATCACTCGCGGCATCTGCGTGGTGCCAGGCGTCGGCCGCGCCCGACTGGCTTTCAACGGTCTCCAGAAACGTATTCGAGGTTGTCCTTCACAAGCCTGACATTGATCCGTTTGTCTATCAAGAACGCCTGCCGCTGGAGCTCCTTCCCTATTCTGAGAGGATTGATACTCAGTACTCCATCGGCACCGCATTTGCGATCGGAAATGGCCGTTTCGTCTCCGCCGCTCACGTGTTTTCCCTTGAATCCCAGACGCTTCGCGAGCCTATCGCGTTGCGCGATTCGGCCGGCAAGGTATACCCGGTCGGCAACGTAGTTGCCTATTCGAACCGGCGGGACTACGTCGTCTTTGAGGTCCCTGGCTTGAACGCTGCCGGGCTGCCGCTTTCACGGAACTTCACGCTTGACACGAGAGTGTACGCGGCGGGCAATGCCTTCGGCGAAGGGGTTATTCTCCGGGACGGTCTTTTGACTTCGTCGACGCCGGAAGACAGGAATGGGGAATGGAGCTGGCTTCGCTTTTCTGCGGCAGCTTCCCCGGGAAACAGCGGCGGGCCCCTTCTGGACGAAGCGGGACGAGCAATCGGAATCGTGTTGCGCAAGTCCGAGAACGAAAACCTCAACTTCGCATTGCCGATTTCAGAGATGAACCTCGAGTCTGTTGCAATCGAGGAGGTCCGAGACAGTTACCACCTCCCGAACCTGACAAAGGATGCCCCAATTGAAGGCGCCACGAGCTTTGTCCTGCCGATGCCGGTCGGTGCTTTGCGGCAGAAGATCCACGGCTTTTTTTCGGACCTGGTCCTTGCTGCCGCGAACTCAATGGTCAAAGATGCGTCCACGTTGTTTCCGCTGGCCCAGGGGTCGGAGGCTTCCCTGGGAACCGGCTCATCCAGCACCTTCCCAAGGTTCGTTGTCCAGCAGCCTGATGGGACCTGGCAAATCCAAGGTGTCGAGAAGTCTGTCACCTCCCGCATCGGCGAGGAAGGAAGTCTCCAGTACGGTCCCCTCTGGCGCTACACGGTCTTTTCCCTTTCAAAACCTCACGGTACTGCACTGACCAAGCTCTTCGGGCAACCTCGCAGTCTGATGGACACCATTCTACAGGGTTACCCCTATTATCGAACCATTTCAAAGAAACAGATACGGATTGCCTCCTTCGGAGAGCCGACAACGGTCGACCACTTTGAGGACTCCTGTGGACGCAGATGGCTCATGGTGCGCTGGGACATTCCGTTTGCCGACTTTTGTGAAATCCTGCTCGCTTTGCCAACACCGAACGGGGCAGCCGGTATGATCGTGCAGTGTCCCTACGCTGAATGGCCTGCGTACGAGTTCGACATCCGCTTTCTGGCTGACTTCCTGGTTCTCAGCTATTCGGCGAGCCTCAAGGAATGGGAAGAGCTCTTCGCCTCTCCTGAGCTCAGGCCCCGGCTCCTTGACTCAGTTCAGCTCACGTATATTCCCGGCAGTTCGCTTCTTTTGAACACTCCGAGGCTGAGCCTCACCTGTGCCCCATCCCTCATTGGCATATCGGACGGGAGTCGGCTCATTCTCTCCACGGCGTACTATCGCGACGGTGCGAAGGGCACGTGGGACATCCAGAGCCTGGCGGTTGGCGAGTCGGAGACAGGAAAGACGTATCTCACGATCAGCAAAGTCCTGCGGCCTGAAAGCTCTGCTTCAGATCAGGTCAAACAGACGTGGATGGCGCTTTCGAAGGACAGCTATCCCTTTGACGGCAACTCCTACCAGGCGAATGGCGTTACCTCAACGCTCCGTGCGCATCATCCGACGGTCGACGGAAAGACCGTTGCCGATCCCGCTTTCCTTTACGCCACGATTCTCACGATCGAGGGTTCGATAAAGACGGCGGACGCACAAACGCGCTTCAATATCCTCAAGAACGGGTTCTACCTGAAACCTTCGGAAGGGGCCTCCGCGCAGTCAAGCCCGCAGACCTCACAACCCCTTCAGGAGCTTGCGCTCCAGAATGGGAAAACGATCTTTCAAGCAATCGCCACGGGGGACGAAGCAACTCTCAAGGCTTTCATCGGCGCACGAGGTGACCTCGAAGCACTCAATGAAGACCATCGCACGCCTCTCCTTCTTGCGCTGCGCCTGGGGAGTAAGGAGATCGTTGGGGACCTTATCTCGGCCGGTGTCCAATTGAACGGAGTCGACCGCTTCGGCAACACGCCGCTTGTTCTTGCCCTGCGATATGCAGATCTGGGGACCGTGCGGACTTTGATTGAGAAGGGGGTCGACATGGGCCGCGCGGACCCGGACGGCTTCACGCCCCTGATGATCGCAATGGGCTCGAAGTTCGAGGACGTGCCTGAGCTTCTTGTGAATCGCGGTGTCGACGTCAAGGCCATATCATCGCAAAACACCTCTGCGCTCACGTTTGCCCTGGCCAATGGACGAGGCGCTCTTGCCGCCGAGATTATCAAGCGCGGCGCCTCGTTGAATCTGACGGACAGGAACGGCTGGACACTGCTCATGTATGCCCTCCGTTACTGCGACGGCGCAACTGTTCAATTCCTCGTCGACCGAGGATGCCCCCTCGATGGGAAGACCAATGACGGCTGGAGTCCCCTTCTCTTTGCAGCGCGGTACAGCACCGGTGCCATCACCTTGCTTCTCCTGCGCTCTGGTGTGGTCGATATTAATGCCCCGAACAAAGGGGGAGGGACGCCCCTTATGATGGCGGCAGAATACGGCACGGCGGAAGAAGTCCAGGCGCTTGTTGATAAGGGAGCAAACCCTCAGGCCAGGGACGATCAAGGCTGGACCGCGCTCTCGTATGCTCTTCGTTATGGCGATGAGGCGAGAGCTCAGGCCGTTCTCAGGCAGCTCACCAAAGCCCCTGATCAGGACAGCAAGGGGTGGACGGCTCTTCATTTCGCCGCTCGCTACATGCCCCAGATGATTGCCCCTCTCGCAAAGCTCGGAGGCGTGTCCCTGAACGCACGCAATTCAGGAGGCTGGACTCCTCTCCATTTGGCAACGGAAAACGGTTCCCTCGAGGCGGTTAAATGGCTTGTCGAGAATGGAGCCGACCCTTCCCTGCGAAATGACGATGGCAAGACGGCGCTCGATCTTGCTCACTCGGAGCGAAAGACCGATATCGAAACCTTCCTGCGGGGGGGTTCGGCGCGAGCCGGACAGGACAAAGCGCCAGTGGTCAGTGGAATCACCCTTAGCGAACCAGGGGCGAGCCTGTTTGCCGGGAACACGCGCCAAATCATTGCCACAGCGCCCCCCATGGATGCCGCGAAAACCCTTGCGTGGAATAGCGAGGATCCCAGTGTCGCGATCGTGAATCCTTCAGGCCTGGTGACCGCAGTTGCAGTCGGCGTGACGACAATAACCGCCACCTCGAGCGACGGCGTGACTGCAAAGTACATGGTCAGCGTATGGGGGCCTGACGGAAACGGGTACGTGCAATTCAAAACAACCAATCCATCCGATTTGGGCGGCTGGTGGGACAAGTCCTTTCCGGGTGAAACGTGGATGCTTGCCGGAAATCCAACAACCGTGTACGTGAACAAAATAAGCGGTGTCA
>Ga0074045_10002357_pt1 | contig 17488 bp, 22 predicted proteins | sample BogForMeECP23OM2_FD_94442 | JGI IMG/M metagenome (GOLD analysis project Ga0074045, IMG submission 94442) | Bog forest soil microbial communities from Calvert Island, British Columbia, Canada - Bog Forest MetaG ECP23OM2 | ecosystem: Environmental > Terrestrial > Soil > Wetlands ...
GGGCTTGAAGGGTGGTGGCAACATCGCGGCTGCCAAGAACATCGGCAAGATCATTGCCGAACGCGCCAAGGCAGCGGGAGTCAGCAAAGTGGTGTTCGACCGCGGCGGTTACAAGTATCACGGCCGCGTCAAGGCGCTCGCAGATGCGGCGCGGGAAGCGGGGTTACAATTCTAAATGTCGAAGCAAATTTTGCGCGATAGTCTGGCGGTACGACGGCTCCTGGAAGTCAATCCTTCCGATTTGAAAGATGACGTGATCGCGATCAATCGTGTCACCAAGGTCGTTAAGGGCGGCAAAAACCTGAGCTTTTCGGCGCTCGTTGTGGTGGGCGACAATCACGGCCACGCGGGTTTTGGCATGGGCAAAGCCCGCGAAGTTCCCATGGCCATCAAGAAGGGCATTGAGCAGGCGAAGAAGAACCTCATCAAGCTCAACCTGAAGGGCACCAGCATTCCCCACCAGGTTACCGGCCGTTACGGCTCGGCGCAGGTTCTGCTGAAGCCCGCGTCGGAAGGCACCGGCGTCATCGCCGGCGGTCCCGTGCGCAAGGTGATGCAGGTGGCGGGCATCGCGAACGTGCTGACCAAGTCGCTCGGCACGTCGAACCCGCACAACGTGGTGAAAGCGACGTTCGCGGCGCTATTGAGCCTGAAGGACGCCAACCAGGTTGCGGAAACACGTTCCAAGACCTTGGAAGAAATCAGCGGCCGCCCGCCAAGAGTCGAGAAGGTGGAAAAGGCGGCAGGGGAATAATTCATGGCAGGCGAAAAGAAAAGCGCGGGAACCGTAAAAGTGAAGTGGGTAGTGAGCTTCATCAGTTGCACCGATGATATGCGGGCGACGATCCGCGGCCTGGGGCTGCGCAGATTGCATCAGGTGGTCGAGCGCGAGGATACGCCGGCAATTCGCGGCATGATCCACAAGGTGCGCCATCTCGTGGAAGTGGTGAAATAACTTATGGCTGACAAAGGCAAGAAAGAACACAACGCCGTTTCTCTTTCGGTGCTTCACCCGCCCAAGGGCTCGCGCAAGCGCAAAGTGCGCGTGGGCCGCGGTATGGGCTCGAAGCTGGGCAAGACCGCAGGCAGCGGCAACAAGGGGCAGAAGTCCCGCCGGGGATATTCGCGGCGCCGTGGATTCGAAGGCGGACAGATGCCGTTGCATCGGCGTATACCGAAGCGCGGCTTCCACAATCCGTTCGGGGTTTCGTATTCGGTAGTGAACCTAGAGGAACTGAACGTGTTTCCCGCGGGCGAAACGGTCACACCGGAACTGCTGCGCGCGCATGGTTTCATTCGCCGCGCCACGGATCCCATCAAGGTTTTGGGCGACGGCGAGTTGAAGACCAAGCTCACCATTCACGCTCATGCATTCAGCGCCACCGCCAAGGAGAAGATCACCAAGGCTGGCGGCACGTTTGAGGTGGTAGCGTAATCGGGTTACCCGAGGAATCCGCATGAACCGATTCTTAAACGCATTCGCGAATCTCTTCCGGATCGAAGATCTGAGGAACCGGCTGTTCTTTACGCTGGGACTCCTCGCGGTCTATCGGCTTGGTGCGCACATTCCCACGCCTGGGATCAACACCGGTGTGTTGACGGAATTATTCAAGCAGGCTGCCGGCTCCATGCTGGGCATCTTCGATCTGTTCAGCGGCGGCAATGCCCGTCGCATGACGATTTTCGCGCTCGGCATCATGCCGTACATCACCTCGTCGATCATCCTGCAGTTGATGACCGTGGTGTTCCCGTACCTGGAGCGTTTGCAAAAAGAAGGTGAACTCGGCCGCCGCAAGATTACCCAGTACACGCGCTATTTGACGATTGTTCTCAGCATCGTGCAGTCCACCACCATCGCGACGGCTTTGCAGTCGCAATCCTTGGCCGGCCAGTCGCTCGTTTATCATCCGGGCTTGCCTTTTGTGCTGATGACGATCTTGACGCTGACCACCGGCTCTGCCTTCATCATGTGGTTGGGCGAGCAGATCAGCGACCGCGGCATTGGCAACGGCATGTCGCTCATCATTTTTGTCGGCATCGTGGTGGGCCTCCCCCGCGGCATCTTTGACCTGTATGAAAAGGCCAAGACGCAAGCCTGGGGCGCGTTTACTCCGCTGGCTATCATTCTCCTGGTCATGTTGATGATTGCCGTTGTGGCCTTCATCGTGTTTGTCGAAGGTGCGCAGCGCCGCATCCCGGTGCAATACGCCAAGCGCGTGGTGGGCCGCCGTATGATGGGCGGGCAATCCACCTATCTTCCTCTGCGCGTGAATTCCGGCGGTGTAATTCCGCCGATTTTCGCCAGCTCGTTGCTGGCATTTCCGGCCACCGCCGCGCTGATGCTGGGTACGCGTTGGCCGTTCATCAAGAACATCGCGGAAAGGTTGAAGTGGGGCGAACCACTGTACACGGTCATCTACGTTTCGCTGATCATTCTGTTTGCGTTTTTCTATGTCGGCATCGTGTTCAATCCGACGGAGCTCGCCGACAACATGCGCAAGAACGGCGGATTCATTCCGGGGATTCGTCCCGGGCGCAGCACCTCGGAATACGTCAGCATGATCCTGAAGCGGCTGACGTTTATCGGCGCGGTGTACCTTGCGCTGGTGTGCTTGCTTCCGGAATGGATGATTGCCGGTATCCACCTGAATCACCTGCCCACATGGCTGGGCGGCAACTGGTTCGACCGTTGGCCGCAGTGGATTTTGAACGGACTTGGCGTGCAGTTTTATTTTGGCGGTACTTCTCTCTTGATCGTGGTCGGCGTGGCGATGGATACCGTGCAGCAGTTGGAGGCACAACTCGTCATGCGCAACTACGAGGGCTTTGCGCGGAAGGGCCGTTTGCGCGGCCGCCGCTAGGGAGACGACATCGTGGCGCTGGAAGAGCGTCCCGTCGAAAAACTCGACCGCGCGGTAATTTTTCTTGGGCCTCCGGGCTCCGGGAAAGGTACGCAGGCGAAGGAGCTGGCCAAAAAGTTTGGCATTCCGCATCTTTCGACGGGCGACATGCTTCGCGAACACGTCGCCAAGGGCACGCCGCTGGGATTGAAGGCCAAGCCGCTGATGGAGCGCGGCGAACTGGTGCCGGACTCGGTGGTTTTGAAGATGACTGCGGAGCGCATCGAGCGGCCCGATTGTTTTCACGGTTTTGTGTTCGACGGTTTTCCGCGAACCGTTACCCAGGCGAAGTATCTGGGTGAGTTGCTGAGGCAGAATGGTTTGCATCAGCCGTTCGTGATTCACATGATCATCGGTCACTCGGTGCTCATGCGGCGGCTGACCGGGCGAAGGATCTGTAAGAAGTGCGGCGAGATCTACAATATTTTCGATCGTCCGCCGAAGGTCGAAGGAATTTGCGATATCGATGGCGGCGAGCTGTACCAGCGGCCTGACGATCGCGAAGAAGTAGTAAAGCCAAGGTTGCAGGCGTACGAGAAACAGACGGCGCCCCTGGTGACGTATTACCGGCGGCTCGGGTTGCTTCACGATGTCGATGCACGCAAGAGCGTTGAGGAAGTGCAAGCAGACATCCTTCAGGCTTTGGCTGGCATTATTCGCGGAGCGCGGTAACGAAAGATGGCCATTCAATTACGGAGCGCCGCGGAGCTGGAAAAGATGTACCGGGCGGGCCAGGTAGTTCACGAAGTTCTGAACACGCTTCGTGACGCGGTCAAACCTGGAATGACCACGATGGACCTCGAACAGCAAGCCGAGGAAATCATCGCGAAAGGCCCGGGCAAGGCGGCGTTTAAGGGTTATCGCGGGTATCCCTGCGTGCTGTGCACTTCGGTGAACAGTGAGATCGTACACGGGATCCCGTCGCCCAAACGCAAGTTGCGCGAGGGCGACATCGTATCCATCGACTTTGGCATGGAGCTCGACGGCTACTTCGGGGACTCGGCGGTTACCGTGCCCGTGGGACATATCGGACCGGAGCTGCAGAAGCTCCTCGATGTGACTCGCGAATCGCTGGATCGCGCGATCGACAAGATGCGCCCGGGCAATCGCCTTGGCGATGTTGGCCACGCGGTGCAGAGTTGGGTGGAGCTGCACGGTTATTCGGTAGTGCGGGAATTTGTGGGACACGGCATCGGCACCAAGATGCACGATGAACCCAACCTCCCAAACTATGGTGAGCCGGGACGCGGACCGCGTTTGCAAGAAGGCATGGTGATCGCCGTCGAACCGATGGTGAACGCCGGGCGTCCGGAAGTGCAGATGCGAGGCGAGTGGGTGGCGGAAACGGCCGATGGCAGTCCATCGGCGCATTTCGAGCACACCATCGCGGTAACCGCGAACGGGCCCTGGATTTTGACCCGGCCGAAAGGAACCACTGGGCCGAGTTGGTAAAACCGTTCCGGGTTGCAAGTTTTGAGTAATTAGTAAAGCCGATTTTACTTAAGACTTGGAACTTGGGACTCGCGACAACAGGAGCATATGGCGAAGCAGCCGTTTGAAGACAAAAAGAAAGGCGACTCTGGAAATCCGAAAGAGGACGCGATCGAAGTCATGGCCACGGTGATTGAACCGTTGCCCAACGCGATGTTTCGCGTGGAGCTGGAGAACAAGCACCAGGTGCTGGCGCATGTCTCCGGCAAGATGAGAAAGAATTTCATCCGCATTCTTGCGGGAGACAAAGTCGCTGTGGAGCTTTCGCCCTACGACCTGACCCGCGGGCGGATTGTTTACCGCTACAAGTAGCGGCAAGGGTTTGGCGATTCGAGTTTTGTAGCGGCCGCTTCAGGCGGCCAAACAGGAGCTAGCAGTATGAAAGTTCGCGCAAGCGTCAAAAAGATTTGTGACAAGTGCAAGGTGATCCATCGCCGCGGTGTGGTTCGGGTAATTTGCGTCAACCCGAAGCACAAACAGCGTCAGGGATAGAACAGTTGTCAGTTATAAGTTTTCAGTAATAAGTAAGGACAACGTCCTAGTCAAACCTTGAAACTTGGATCGGGCTTGTAATAGTTTTTGAAAGGAACAGAAAAACATGGCACGTATCGCAGGTGTTGATCTTCCGCCGCAGAAGCGTCTTTGGGTCGGGTTGACGTCGATCTATGGCATCGGGCAGGTGCGCGCGAAGAGCATTGCCGAAAAGGCCAATGTCGATTTCACGAAAAAGATACGCGACTTGACCGAGGACGAAGTCAACCGCATCCGCAACGTCATCGAGCAGGAAGGCCGTGTCGAAGGCGATCTCCGGAAAGAGATCCAGATGAACATCCGCCGCCTGATCGAAGTCCAGGCGTATCGCGGGATTCGTCACCGCCGCAATCTTCCGGTTCGCGGGCAGCGCACGCACACCAATGCGCGCACGCGGAAGGGGCCGCGCCGTGGCGCCGTTGCCGGCAAGAAGCAGATTAAGGGCAAGAAGGGCTGAGAATGAGTTTTCAGTGTTAAGTAAATAAGCAAAAAAGAGTGGAGTGAAACGTGGCTAAAGAGCAGAACGCAGCACCCGACGCAGCAGCAGTACCAGCGAAGCCGGCAGCAGCTGCGGGTAAACGCAAAAAGGAATTCAAGAAGAAGAAAGAGCGCCGCGTGGTGCCGCACGGGATTGTGTATGTGGCTGCGTCGTTCAACAATACGCAGATCAGCATCACCGATCCGGATGGCCGCACGCTTTGCTGGTCTTCGGCGGGCGCCATCGGCTTTAAGGGTTCGCGCAAGGGCACGCCCTACGCCGCGCAGCAGGCTTCGTTGTCTGCCGCAGGCACCGCTCGCGACCAGTTCGGGATGAAGAGCGTAGAGGTGAAGGTGAAAGGGCCCGGCTCCGGACGCGAGTCCGCCGTACGCGCTCTCGCAGCGGCGGGATTGCACATTGTGGCCATTCGTGACGTTACGCCGATGCCGCACAATGGCTGCCGTCCGCCGAAGCGCCGCCGTGTATAAGAAGGTTTCAGTTCTAAGTCTTCAGTGTCGCAAGGATTTGACTTAGAACTTTAGAATTTGGGAGCGAGTTTGAAGAGATTTGGGAAGGGAGAATAGAAGTTGGCAAGACATCGAGATGCAGTCTGCCGCCTGTGCCGCCGGGAAGGGCAGAAACTATTTCTAAAAGGCCTGCGGTGCTTCACGGACAAGTGCGCGATTGAGAAGCGTAACTTCGTACCGGGACAGCACGGGCAGTCGCGGCGCGCCAAGGTTGCCGGTTACGGCCTGCAACTGCGCGAGAAACAGAAGACCAAGCGCACCTACGGTCTGCTTGAGCGCCAGTTCCGCAATTATTTTGAAAAGGCGGAACGCGCCAAGGGCCCCACGGGCGAAAACCTGATCATCATGCTGGAGCGACGTTTGGATAACACGGTGTGGCGCGCGGGGTTGGCGTCCTCCCGTTCCCAGGCGCGCCAACTGGTGCTCCACGGTCACGTGCGGATCAACGGGAAGAAAGTGAACATCCCGTCGTACCAGGTGAACGTGGGCGAAGAAATCGCCATCAAGGAAAAGATGCACCAGAACGCCATGGTCCTGGAAGCGCGCAACGTGGCGCAAAGCCAGAGCGCTGTGCCGTGGCTGGAACAGGACCGCGAGCAGTTCAAGGCCAAGGTGGTGGCCTTGCCGAAGCGCGAAGACGTGCAGACGCCGCCAATCAACGAGCAGCTCATCGTCGAGCTGTACTCGAAGTAGTTCTAAGTTTTAAGGTCATCGTCGATTTTGCTTAATACTTAGTACTTATCACTTAGAACTTTGGGAAGTTTTTGGCGGTTAGTTACAGCTAACCGCAGAAGGAAGGAACACGATGTGGAAGGGATTTCAAAAACCGAAGCGTCTCGCATCTGAGCCGGAATCGCTCACCGAGCAGTACGGGCGGTTCTCCGCGCAGCCATTCGAGCGCGGCTGGGGCACAACGGTTGGGAATGCACTGCGGCGCGCGCTGCTGAGCTCCATTGAGGGTGCGGCCATCACTGCGGTAAAAATCGAAGGCGTGTTGCACGAGTTCTCTTCGATTCCCGGTGTGGTTGAGGATGCCACGGACATCATCCTGAACCTGAAGCAGGTGCCTATCAAGCTGAACAACGACCTGCCGAAGACCATCTACCTGAACGTGGAGCAGCCCGGGGTGGTTACCAGCGCGCAGATCGAGGAAGACGCGGATTTTGCGGTCCTCGACAAGAGCGTGTACATCGCCACCGTCAGTGAAGGCGGCAAGCTGCAGATCGAAATGCGCGTGAAGAACGGCCGCGGGTATGTGGCCGCGGACCGCAACTACGATGAAGATCTGCCCATTGGGTACATTCCGGTGGACAGCGTGCACTCGCCGGTGCGCAAGGTGAACTACTCGGTGGAATCGGCGCGTCTTGGCCAGATGACCGACTACGAAAAGCTGATGCTGGAAGTGTGGACGAACGGAGCGCTGACGCCGCAAGATGCGATTGGCTACGCCGCGAAACTGGTGAAGGATCACATGACCATCTTCATCAACTTCGAAGAGCCGGTCGACAATGTCGAGCTGCCTCAGGACGTCGTTCACGATCCGCGCCTCGAGCATCTGGATCGCTCCGTGGAAGAGCTGGAGCTTTCCGTGCGCAGCTACAATTGCCTGAAGAACGCCAACATTCAGTCCATCCGTGAGCTCGTGCAGAAGAGCGAAAACGAAATGCTGAAGACCAAGAACTTCGGCCGCAAGTCGCTCAACGAGATCAAAGATATACTGGTGAAGATGGGCCTCAGCCTGGGTATGAAGTTCGATGAGCACGGCCGCATTATCTGGCCGCCGCTCCCCAGCCAGACCGCTATGCCGAGTTCCGACGAGTCAGTCGGCCTCTAGGAAATCTTAAGTTATCACTCTTCCGCAATAAGTTTCGGACGCTCAGGATTTCGAGCGGATTCCAGGGAACAAGGGTTCTTCGTTTGACTCAAAACCTAGAACTTACAACTTACAACTTACAACTGAGAACTTTTTAAAGGGACAAACGATGCGACATCTGAAGTCAGGCTCAAAACTCGGACGCAACCCGTGGCATCGGCGCGCGACGTTGCGTAACCTGGTCACCAACCTCTTCGAGCACGGACGGATCACCACTACGCTCACGCGCGCTAAGGCTACGCGGCCGGTGGCGGAAAAGATGATCACCCTCGGCAAGAAAGACACTTTGCAGGCGCGGCGCCAGGCAGCCAGCTATATCATGACGCCGGCCGTCACCAAGAAGCTGTTCAGCGAAATCGCGCCGAAGTTTGCGGATCGCGCGGGCGGCTACACGCGGATTATTCCCGCGGGCATCCGCGTCGGCGATGGCGCGAAGGTGGCGATTCTGGAACTCGTTACCTACGAATTCAAGAAAAAGGAAAAGAAAGAGAAGAGCAAAGTCGAGGAAGCCGTCGAAGCCAAAAGCTAAGCGGCCTCCACAAAACAACATTCGTCAGCCCGCTTAGGGAAACCGCGGCGGGCTTTTTGTTTGGAATGCGGTGGCTCGCCACCGCTTTTGAAACCACCGTAATCACCACGGGCTTAATCTTCGGTATTCCGTTCATATACAACTCGGCCATGGCATTCGACCCGAAGTTGCGTAAGCCCGATTGGCGCTGAACCTCATCGAGACGAAGCTAGCTGGAGGCGAGGCTGCGCTCCGCTTGGCCAAGACACGCGCCCAGGAAGTTTTGCGGTCAAACGCGGATGTCCTTCGGCGCGTTGGAGACCTCCACTGCCATTGGGTTCAGGCTGACTATTGCGATGAATTGCGCGATTACGGAAGCCTCGGTGAGCAGGCCTACGTGGCCCGTTACATAGGGCAAACTGAGACCGAGATCCGCACTTGGGTCCTGGACAAGTTTAAGAGATTGGCTTCCGCCTGATCTTTGGAATCCCTGCGCAACGTCTCAACTCAAAATCCCGGAGGACGCTGCGAGACCACGTCAAACGCGCGTTCCAGTGCTATTCCTGCTTGTGCCACGGTGCCTTCGTCGAACAGGCGGCCGATCAACGTAACGCCATGCGGCACTCGCCTTGGCGGCGAGAATTTTGGCAGCGGATGGCGCGGATCAGGAGCCCAATCGCTGCGCGCCTCGCCAACTTCAACAAACCCCGCGCGCAGCGTCAGCGAAGGATGCCCGGTGTTGTTGGTGATGGTGAGGATTTCGTCGCGCAGCGAGGGAACCAGCAGCAGATCCACTTTCGTGAACAGCTCCGCCATTTGTTCCGCCACTTTGCGGCGAAAACGGTCGGTCTGCACAAAATCGACGGCCGACAGAAATCGCGCCTGCCGGAAAAGATTCGGCCAGGAGTCCAACGTCTGCATTTTCAGTTGATCCACGTCATGCCTGAGCGTCAGTTCCTCGAACGAAGCAGCGCCTTCCGCGAACAAAATCAAATTCAACGTGCCATAGGGCCAGTCGGGAAGCGCCACTTCCACCGGAATCATGCCGAGCTTCCCCAGTGTCGCCAGGGCAGCGCGATCGACATCCGTTGCGAGATTTTGTTTCATCCAGGCAGGGAAGTAGCCCACCCGCAGACCCTTCACCGGCGCTGCCGCATCGAAATCCAGCTTGCACGGAACGCTGGCAACGTCACCGGGATCCGGGCCTGAAATGGCTTGCAGCACGAGCATCGCATCTTCCACGCTGCGCGTCATCGGGCCCAGCTTGTCCAGCGACCAGCACAGCGTCATCGCGCCGGTGCGTGGCACGCGCCCATACGTCGGGCGCAATCCAGTCACTCCGCAGCGCATACTCGGGCTGACGATGCTGCCTCCGGTTTCGCTGCCGATCGCGAACGCCACAAGTCCCGCGGCGGTGGCCGCGCCCGGCCCGGCGCTGGAACCCGATGAGCCTTCTTCCAGCAGCCACGGGTTCATCGTCTGTCCGCCGAACCAGATATCGTTCAGCGCCAGCGCACCCAGGCTGAGTTTGGCGATCAACACCGCGCCCGCGTCGTTCAGCCGCTTCACCACCGCCGCATCGTGCTCCGGGACGCGATGGCGATAGGGCTCGGCTCCATACGTGGTAGGGATTCCCGCAGTGTCGAGCAAATCCTTTCCGCCCCACGGTATTCCATGTAGCGCTCCGCGATATTTTCCCGCGGCGATTTCCGCGTCGGCCTGTTTGGCTTGTGCCACGGCGTGCTCCCGCGTCAATGTAATTACGCAGCGCAGTTTGCGATCGTACCGCTCGATGCGGCGAAGATAAATTTCCGTCAAGCGCGTTGACGTGAGCTTGCGCGACTGAATCCATCGCGAAAGTTGCGCCACGCTGGCGAACGCGATGTCGTCGTCATTCGCTGGCAACGGACCAGGATCGGCGATGCTGCGCACGAATCGATTGTTCGCCGGTCCGGCCTTTTCGCCGGGCAACGCCGAGTCGACATGCGAATAGGGCGCGAGCGTTGGCTCCAACGCCAGTTTGCGCGGCCCGCTGCGCCGCTCGTACAGCGCCGCCATGGTTTGCCGCCAACTCTCCGCAGCAAGCTGGCGGTCTGCGGGCGTCAGTTCCACCTGAACCAGCTTTTCCGCTTCGGCAAATGTTTTGGTACTTACTTCGGGGCCAACGCCAGGGCCTGCGCCAAACGCCGATGGCGCGCCGGGGGGCAGCTTCGTGGGGTCTTGCGGCTTGGCGTGAAGTTTCGCCGAAGCGGCGGCGCCGATCAGTCCCAGAAAAGTCTCGGTCAGGAATTGCCGGCGGGATGTGGACATGTTTCCTCCGCACAGCATTGTAGCCGAGACTGCAATTTCGGTGCTTCTTGTCTCCGGGAGTGATTATTTCTCCGGCGCGGTATCGGCCTTCGCGGCGCCGGTTTCTTTCACAGGCATCTTGGCGGCAACTTGCGTTGCTACGGCTGTTGGTGTCGCTTCGCGATTCAGCTCCAGCAATAGCATTCTACTGTCGGAGTAATAGGGCTGGCCAGTCTCCGTTTTCGCCCTGAATACCGGCGTTGCGTTGGTCATGTACTCCTCGCGTGCCAGTTGACGCGTTTCCGCCAGATTCCCGGCGATGAACTCGCGCTCCGCATCCACGTTCGGGTCAATTCGGTGAAACAACCGAAATTTGCGCTTCACAAATTCAATCGAAATGTCATGCGTCGCAGCCGCAACCCACAGCGGAACACCGTTCACGAGCCGATCCGTCTTCCAGATGCGCAGGTGATGCCGCTGCGCCACGATGAATCGCGGGTCCGGCAACGAATAGGAATAATCCTGGGCCCTGCCAAACACGTACAGCTTGTTCATCGGCAGTTTCGTGTAGTGCTTTCGCTGGCATAGCAGGTGCCAGATAATTTGTGGTTTGGATTTCTCCACCCGCAGCCAACCACCGCGCGCAAAAGTCGCTTGCAACTCATCTTCCCGGGCCACGAAGAGTAAATTCAGCATATCGCCTTCGCGCCCTTCTCCATTCAGCGCGCGTGGAGGCAGCAGAGCTATCACCTCGCTCAGAGCGGAGCTATTTTCCACTGCCAGCGGTAAGTCCGCCGCCAGCAGCAAAGAAGTGCGCTTGGTGTACGCCGTCAGTTCCGTGCCTTTCAATACCGTGCTGTCGCGGCCGCGAGTCAGCAAAAACGCGGGCGCGGCAGGCAAGTAAAACGCGGCGGTAACGGCAATTCCCATGGCCATGCGGATGGTGTGCGACCGCCCCTTGAACTCTCTGCTGGCCTCTAACTCGATGCGCTCGCCGGAAGTCAGCTCGACGGAATCCAGCTTCAGGATGACGTCGCCGCCCATTCCGAACGGGCGCTTTCCTTTCACGGCGACCACCGAGCCCTCGGCCGGTGTCCCCGCACGGATCACGGTGACGCCGTCCACTTCGACATCCTTCACCACGACGAACTGCAAACGATCGCTCTTGTGCGCATGTGCAGAGGAGATCGTTTCCGCCAGTTGCAGTTGCACCGGAGTGCCGCTTCCCATCACCAGCTTCGGTGGGCTAGCGGGCAATTCCTCGCCAAGAATTTCTTGGGGCAACAGCAAGAGGGTTGCACAGAGGGGTAGGGCTAGGTGTTTTGCGCAAAACATCTGGCATTGCCTTTCTCGCGAAGAGAAACCTCTACTCGCGCAACCTCCGAAGTGGCTGCCAGAATGTCGCGATGGGTTTTTCCCTAATTACATTAAATCGTAGTGGGCTCGACAAAGCTGTTCACAATTGTACACGCCGAGCGGATAAATGCAGCACACCATTCTGAGAGTGATCCCAGACCAACACCGGCCGCTCGGACAGTCCGTCTCCCTGTTTGATGCGCCGGGTCCACGTCCGCGCTGCCTTCCTGCGTTGCCCTTTCTACAGGCCTTTGCCGGCGCGGAACTGACGCACGACTTCGGCGGGGTCCTGGAGCTGGCCTTCGACAGCGTAGTTTAGCCGGCGAATATCCGAATCTGAAATTTTGCCCGCTAGCTCCGCAAGCGCTCCGCGAAGTTGCGGAAACCGGGCAAGGGTCGATTGGCGAATAATGGGCACCGCATTGTAGGGAGGGAAGTAGTGCCGGTCGTCTTGCAGTGCGACGAGACCGAGCGAGTCGATCAGTCCATCGGTGGAATTCCCGGCGACGATGTCCACCTGGTGATCGACGAGCGCACGATAAATTAAGCCCAGATCCATCACCTGCGGCTGATCGGCAAAGTGAAGCCCGTAACGTTCTGACCAGCCCCGGAAACCGTCGGGCCTCTCCAGAAACTCGTAACCAACCCCGGCGCGCCATTTCGGAGCGATGGGCACGAGATCCGACATGGTGCGGAGATGGAGTCGCTGAGCATCATCACCGCGAATTACCATGGCAAAGGTGTTTTGAAATCCCAGCGGTTCGGTAACTTCAAGGTGAAATCGCTCGGCGTAGAGCGATTTGACGCGCTTGTACACAGCAGACGAGTCACCGGAAGGCGCCTCGTTCAGCACAGAAGTGAGCGCTGTTCCGGTGTATTCGACGTATAAGTCCAGCTCCCCGGCAAGCAAGGCCTTGTGAACCAGCAGTGTGCCGCCCAGGTTTGTTTTTCGTTCGACGGGTATTCCGGTGCGCGCTTCAATGTGTTGCGCCAGAAGCTCCGCCAGAATCACTTGTTCCGTAAAAAACTTGGAACCAATGGTGATCTCGCGTTCGGGCGCCTTGTGACAGGAGCAGAGCACGCAAGCGATGCTAAGCAGTAGACACAAGCAAAGGAGCCGTTGCGCAGAATTGCGCATGTCACGTGACCTTCAGCCGGCGTTCCATCCGTCCCAAAAGAAAATCGGCAAGGATGGCAAGAAGCGCCGCGGGAATTGCACCCGCCAACAGCAATGCGTCATTCACCAGTGCGACTCCACGAAAGATGAACGAGCCAAGGCCGCCGGCACCAATCGCGGCGGCAATCGTGGCGACGCCGATGGTAAGGATCGTGGCAGTGCGAATGCCGGCGAGTATCACCGAAAGCGCCAGGGGAAAACGCACCCGGAACAGGATTTGCCGCCGGGTCATGCCCATGGCTTCGGCGGATTCAAGAATCGCCGGGTCGATCGTGGTCAGACCAACGTAGGTGTTGCGCAGTATAGGCAGCAGCGCGTAGAGAACCAGCGCGACGATCGCAGTGCGTTTGCCGATGCCTCCAATGAAGGGAATGGGAATCAGAAATCCAAACAGGGCCAGGCTGGGAATCGTCTGCAGAATGCTGGCGATGCCAAGGGCCAGGGTGCGCAGAGTCTTGTGATATACGATGAACATCCCCAGCGGCACGCTGATGGCGATGGCGATGAGCATGGCGATCAGCACCAGTCCCATGTGATCCAGGGTCGCCGAAAGAATTTCTCCACGATGCTCGACGAAAAAGTGCCAGGCGGTCATGCGGGCTCCCCGGTACCAAACGGTAAGCAAGCAGCGAAGGATCGTACTTCGGGATGTTCCAGTTGAAGAAACTCATCCGGGGGCGCGCTGGCCACCACGCGGCCGGATTGCAGCAGAACGATCTCAGAAGCCAGTAACAGCGCTTCTCGCAGGTCGTGCGTAACGAAGACAATCGTTTTTTCAAGACGGCGCGCGAGCGAGCGGAATTCGCGCTGAAGTTCCGATCGCGTGACGGGATCCAGAGCGCCAAACGGCTCGTCCATCAAAAGAATCGGTGGATCGGCAGCGAGCGCACGCGCCACGCCCACGCGCTGGCGCTGTCCACCGGAGAGTTCGCGCGGGCGCCTGTGGGCGAACTCCGTGGGCTCCATGCCAACAAGTTGCAGCAACTCTTTCACACGCGCCTCGATGCGCTTTCTAGGCCAGTTTTCCAGAGTGGGGACCAAGCCCACATTTTCGGCAACCGTAAAATGGGGAAACAATCCGGCTTCCTGAATCACGTAACCGATTGTCCGCCGCAGTCGAATGGGATCCCATTGCCGGGTTGAGCGTTGCTGAACCAGAATCTCTCCTTCCGTGGGAACCAGCATCCCATTGATTAGCTTCAGCAAGGTCGTTTTACCGCTTCCGCTTCGCCCCAGCAGAACGAGAGTCTTGCCATGGGGAACTATCAAGCTGACGCCGGAGACGATCTCCCGCCCGGCAGTCTCATCAACGCGAAAGGAAACGCCGCGAAAATCGATTGAATTCTGCTGGGAACTGGTCTCTGGTTTGGTCATTTCTATCAGCAAGATCCGGCCTGGGAAATGTAGTTTAATGGAATTGGGTAAATTACGCTGGTTTTAGTGCGGGTTTCGCCCGAGCGGCGAAGTAACTTTCCAAGGCCCAAAATCATCGAATGGCAGATTTGCCTTGTTTTCGAAGGTCTCGCGATTTCGTTCGCCGGGCCATGCGTCTCGAAGGGGGTAGCCGTTGCAATCCTGCAAACATCTAGATCAGATCAAGCAAGTCACCCCGCACACGAAGGGCTGCGAAGAGTGCCTAAAGATGGGCGACACGTGGGTGCACCTGCGGCTGTGCCTGGAGTGCGGCCATGTCGGTTGCTGCGACTCGTCGAAAAACAAACATGCCACCAAGCACTTCCATCGCACCAAACACCCGATCATGAAATCGATCGAGCCCGGCGAGACGTGGGGCTGGTGCTACGTCGACGAACTCGAACTGGATTTTTCCTGAGCGCCGCTCGACCGCACAGTCCCGCGCGCATGCGCGGTGAGGCTGATTGGCGCTGCAAAAATCCAGGGTGGCAATTTATGGCAAACATGGCATGGTAAATCACCCACAGTATCGAGACCTCCGCGAGTCCCGCTTTCTCGTGGAAATATTGCACGACTGTTTCAGTTGGGCTGACCCTGCTGCACGATTCGAATTACAAGGACCATTTGCAGCAGGTTCCTCCGGAATCACCCGATTTCCCGGGCAGCCGCGGATCGAATGGTTTCTCCGGGAAGTCTGTCCGCCAAGTACGGCGACGATTGCCATGCCACTGGCACAAGCCGTTCTTTCTTTTGAATGGCGATTTGATGAACTACGCGATGGGGAACACGCCTTCCGCAACGAATCACGCTTGCAGGTGAAAACGCGGAAGCTCATCGATCGCAGATGGCTACGTTCGCAGCCAACCTGCCCGACGGCATGAACAAGATTGCCGGAGCGATGGCCGCGGCGCATACGTTCCAGATAAATACACACTTGTAGCGTTGTAGCGCGGCCTCAACGCCTCGCGGGTCGCAATTTGTGCTGTCGCGGCAACCGCCAAAGTACTATGGTGATTGGAACTCCTGGCGCAACCGAGGCGGCGCAGGGAGCGCCGCGAGCGCGAGTTGGTGACCTCGCGTTAATCCTCAACTCCTTCCTATGTTATCTGTTTGTAATGACTTAGCATGGCCGACCGGAACGTAATCCAGGCCCTTTCTTTCCTAATTTTGCGCAAACGTTGGTAACTGTCCGGCTGGAACTCAGGGACGGGTGACTTCGCACTGCTCCGAACCAGTCCCTTTGTCCAGTTGTTGCGCTACAGATGAATGCGTTACAGATGCGGTAGGACTGTATACCGGCAGAGAGGGTGTACCCGGCGCAAAACGCCGTCTCGGCTCTTTCTTCCGGCCCAAGGGCAAGTCCAAAGCGTACTGGAAGCGCGCGGACTCGGCCGGTGCTTTTATTCGCGGTCAGTTCTTGCGGTCAAAAGGAAGTTGCCTATGAGACGTACCAGGAATCAACAGAACGGCTTCACGCTGATCGAATCCGTGGTCGTCATCGGGATGATGATGATCATCATGGGTTTCGCGATCTTTAAGTCCACGAACATGATGCCCAACTATAAAGCGGATACCGCTCAGGACGTCGTCGTGAGCTCGCTCCGCCAGGCACGTCAGTTGGCCATCACAGAGCGTCGTGACGTACAGGTGTGGTTTGACCAGTCATTCACGGGAGCAGCTCCTGTCCAACACATCAACTATCAGGTCGTGGTCATTAGTGGAGATCAACCGCAAGCCGTGGTGAGTGTCGGGCTGCCTACAACCACACAGTTCGTGGTTGAGGGTGGTGTTCCCGACACCCCTATGCTCTTCGGCAATAGCGCGCCTGTCTATATTGGCAGTAACGGCGCGATGGTCAGCGGAGGCCCGGCGATCATGAAGTTTCGTTCCACGGGCGCCTTCACCGATTCGGTCTATAACCCTCTGAACGGCACGATCTTCGTCGGAGTTCCCAATCAGGCCTACACGGCTCGCGCGATAACCATTATTGGTGGCACCGGCCGCGTGCGCCCCTACACGTGGTCCGGCACGGCGTGGAATGAATGAGGAGATGCGTATGAACCATATCCGCTCGAATAGCCGCGACCGAGGATTTACCCTGATTGAGACTATGATCGCCATGGTTATTCTCTCCTTTGGCATCCTCTCAGTCGCCGCCGTCTACACCCAGGGTATTCAAGCTTCCAGTATCAACCAGATGTCCTTCATCGCCCAACAGAAGGCCCAGGAAGCGATGGAAACCATTTTTACCGCCCGCGACTCCGGCACGTTGACTTTCACCAACATTGCCAATGTCAGTCAAGGCGGGGTGTTTCTCGACGGCGCCCAGCAGCTATGCGATGCCGGTCCGGACGGCGTTCTGGGGACCGCGGATGACAACTGCAACATTCCGGATGTGATTGTCACCGGGCCAGGCCCCGACAATGTTCTTGGTACGGCCGACGATACGGTCATTAATTTGAATCCCTGGATGACGCGCACTATCGCGATCGTCCCGGTCCCAAACACGGCAGAACTAAATCAAGTGACGATCACGGTGAAATACACCTACCTAGGGCGAACTAGCCAGTTTGTCCTTGTCAGCTACATCTCAGGGTGGGCATGAGGAATCCTATGAATCGCAAATCAAAACGCGCAGTTGCCGGATTCACACTCGTCGAACTGATGATCGCCATGGCCGTCACCATGGTGCTCCTCTATGCCGCTGTCCGGGCCTTTAAGGACGCTTCGCAATCTAGCAAGCAGATCTCACTTGCCTCGGACATGACCGATAACCTGCGTGCTGGTCTGAACTTCATTCAGCAGGACCTGATTCAGGCAGGCACGGGGATCCCGACCACGGGGATTCCTATTCCCAACACCCCGAACGGTACGGGGACCTGCAACGCGGGCCTGGCGCTGAATCGCCCTTCCCTGCAGGGCGGTACCACTTTTCCGCAATGCAA
>Ga0074045_10002359_pt1 | contig 17486 bp, 18 predicted proteins | sample BogForMeECP23OM2_FD_94442 | JGI IMG/M metagenome (GOLD analysis project Ga0074045, IMG submission 94442) | Bog forest soil microbial communities from Calvert Island, British Columbia, Canada - Bog Forest MetaG ECP23OM2 | ecosystem: Environmental > Terrestrial > Soil > Wetlands ...
GCATCGCACGACAATTGAACCAGACACTCTGGCGGGATAGGCCGTCACGCGATTTGCAGAGTGCAAAAGGTTCATTGGGTTCTCCGTACCCGGCAGTGTTTTGAGTCATTCCGGGCAGCATGCCAGAAGTGTCCCGCAGCACAGTCGGAAAGGAAGAAAGTCTATGCCTCTTATTCAGATTCTATTGGCCCTGATCGTGGTGGGCGTTCTCCTATGGTTGGTAAACCGCTTCATCCCCATGGCGAACAGCATCAAATCCATCTTAAACGCCGTTGTTGTCATTGCCGTGGTTCTTTGGCTCCTTAACGTCTTTGGCTTATTCCATTCGCTCTCCAATATCCACGTGGGTACGTAGGCATTTGGCGATGATCGGTGCAGTTCCGCACCGCGATTCGCGCACCAAACCCCCAATCGGCAAGCAGTATCGCGTTTCCTTCGCACGGTGACGCGATCACGGATTCGCGATAAGGAAGGCAACATCATGAAATCTTTTGGAACTATCAGTACAACAGCACTGTTTCTGCTTCTAGGACTTGCTGTTCCGGCCCAGGCACGCCAGGAGAAACAAGAAGAGAAGGCCAGCGCCCCAAAGCAAGAGCAACAAGCTAAGCCTCAAAAGCAGGAACAGGGCAAGCCCGAAAAGCAGCAACAGGCCAAGCCCCAACAGCAGCAGAAGCAACAACAGCAAGCGGCCAAGTCGGAGAAACAGGAAGAGCAGAAGACCCAGGAACAAGCCAAGGGTCAACAGAAAGAACAGCAGCAACAAGCCAAGTCCGAGAAACAGCAAGAGCAGAAGACCCAGCAACAAGCTAAGGGGCAGCAGAAGCAACAGCAACAGACTGCCAAGACGGAGAAACAGCAAGAACAGAAGACGCAGCAGCAGGCCAAGGGCCAGCAGGAACAAGCCAAGTCCGAAAAACAGCAAGAGCAGAAGACCGAGCAACAAGCCAAGGGACAGCAGAAAGAACAGCAGCAACAGGCCAAGTCCGAGAAGCAGCAACAGACGAAATCCAGCAAACAACAGCAAGAACAAGCCAAGTCGACGAAACAGGACCGACAACAGCAAGCCAAGTCCAGCAACCAACAGCATCAGCAACTGCAAAACGTCTCTTCACATGGCGCTCCCCAGCGTTCCGAGCAAGCCATGGCCACGCAACGCTCTCAGCCTGAGCTTCGACTCAGTGAACGGGGCAGCGGCCGCATCCCCGACGATCGATTCCGCTCCCACTTTGGCAATGGGCACCGCTTCCACATGGGCAACCCAGTTATGGTCGGCGGATATTCCCGCTTCCAGTACGGCGGCTATTGGTTTGGATTCGTTGATCCCTGGCCGTCCGATTGGTACTACACCGACGCCTTCTACATCGATTACGTCGATGGTGGCTACTACATGTACAACCCCTACTATCCCGGCGCTCGTTTCGCAATCACCGTCGTGCTCTAGCAAGTTATCCGGTTCGTTGACCGAGTACGTCCCAGCCCGGCGCGCAATTCTGCAAACCATTCAGAATGCCGCCGGGGCGGGGAACTTGAATTTCATTCGATGGATTCGCTTGAGAAGGAGCTAGCCATGCTTGGAACTCTTCTGATCGTTCTTTTGATCTTGGTGCTTTTGGGAGCTTTGCCGCGCTGGCCTCACAGCCGAAACTGGGGTTATGCCCCATCGGGGGGCCTGGGCCTCGCGCTCCTGATCGTTGTGGTTCTCGTCCTTCTCGGTCGCCTTTGAACCTTGGCCTGCGTCCATCTTTTTCCGACTCGGCCCTGTCCGCTCTCCTGGAGGTTAGCCATGGATGACTCGAATCGTCGTGTGGTCAGCTTTCTCGAGAAGGAAATAAAAACGTACGCGGCCTTGTCTCTATTCTTGTCGAAGCAGGGCATCGCCGAACGCCTTCGCACCGGAAACAGAGATGTCCTGGTTAGTCCCGCGTTCTACAAAGAGCGAATGAAAGAAGCAAGGAAGCTTGTCCATGAACTTGGAAAATCCATTTAGCGCTGGCGTTTTGTTTCGTTCCGCTTCCCGAGGTTGCGGCCCATGGCGTATCCGCGTTTTGGCCGCGTTCCTCGTCTTGCTGCTCTGCGCCGGTGGTTCTTGCGCTTACTCCGTTCTTACCCACGAGGAAATCGTGGACCTGCTGTGGACCAGTGATCTTCGTCCACTCCTCCTTAAGCGATTCCCGGCACTCACCGAAGCTCAACTTACCGAAGCCCACGCCTATGCCTATGGCGGGGCCGTCATCCAGGATCTTGGCTACTACCCCTTCGGCAGCGTCGAATTCAGCAACCTGGTTCACTACGTTCGCAGCGGCGATTTCGTCAGCGAGTTGTTCCTGCAGAGTCAGGATGCCAACGAATACGCCTTTGCTCTCGGTGCACTCGCTCACTACGCTTCCGATATCTCCGGCCATCCCGCCGTAAACCAGGCCGTATCCCTCCAATACCCCAAGCTGCGCGCCAAGTTCGGCAAGTCCGTCAGGTACGCCGACGACCATTCCGCCCATCTCAAAACCGAGTTCGGCTTTGACATGGTGCAAGTCGCCAAAAACCGCTACGCCTCGCAGCAGTATCACGACTTCATCGGATTCAAGGTTTCCAAGCCTCTTCTCGAACGCACCTTCCCCCTCGTCTACGGGCTCGAGTTAAAGGACGCGCTGACTCACGAAGACCTCGCCATTGGTTCCTATCGCTATGCCGTCAGCCGAATGATTCCCCAAATGACTCAGATCGCCCTGCGGACCCACCAGAAAGACATGATGAAAGAGACTCCCGATTTTGCGAAAGAGAAGTTTCTCTACCGTCTCTCCCGCTCCGACTATGAAAAAGAGTGGGGCAAGGACTACTCCAAACCCGACTTTGGCACCCGCATGTGGTCCGCGATTTTGCACTTCATGCCCAAGATTGGTCCCTTCAAGGCTTTGGCCTTCAACAATCCCACCGCGCAGACGGAAGATATGTATTTCAAAAGCATAAATACCACCGTTGACCAATACGCTGCCGATCTCCACCAGCTTCGTTCCGATTCTCTCCAACTGCCCAACTTTGATTTTGATACGGGCAAGCCCACCAAAGCCGCCGAATATCCCCTGACCGACGAAACCTACGCAAAATTGTTGGGCCAGCTGGAGCAGCGCAAATTCGATCTCACCTCGCCCGCCCTCCGCGAAAATATTCTCTCCTTTTATTCTGACCTCTCGGCTCCCATCGAAACCAAAAAGGACTCTGCGCGTTGGCAAATTCTGCTGTCCTCACTTGAACAGCTAAAGCTTGCCACTCCAGCTCCCATTCTCGCTGGCACCCCCGCAAACTGACGCCGATCGTACCTCTGCTTTTCATTTGCACCAAGCGCAATCTACGAAATTCAGTTTACGTGAAATAGCGTGCCTGCAAATAAATCAACTTGTGTGCTCAAAGGGACAGACTCTCTTTCTGGGAACTTCTAAGATGAGCACGTAGGTTAAACGAAAAAGACTTTCGCGCAGACCCCATCACCCGCAATCGGATCGTCTCGTCTTCGTCCTACGTAACCAGCACCGGAAAAGTCTCGCAAATTTCAGGAGGAAATTCGGATGAAAATTGTAAAGTCATTAATCTGCTTGCTCGCTCGCTCTCACCCTGTTCGGCGTCATGCTGCTTCCCAGCGCCCGAGCGGATGTATCGAGTAAGAAGACCGTAGTCACCTTCAGTCAAGCCGTGGAAGTTCCCGGGAAAATTCTCCCCGCCGGAATGTACACCTTTCTGCTCCTGGATTCGCCTTCCGACCGTAACATTGTTGAGATCTTCAACGCGGACGGTAGCCAGATCATCGTCACCACCCTCACCATCGCTGACTATCGCCTGCACACCACCGGCAAAACGGTCATGACGTTTAATGAAACACCGGGCGATGCTCCGGAAGCTCTTCGCGCCTGGTTCGCTCCTGGCGACAACTACGGGCAAGAATTCGTTTATCCAAAGGTCCGCGCCATTCAATTGGCCAAAACAACGAATGTGGTTGTTCCTGCCATCGCAGTTGACACGCTGGACGAAAGTGCAATCAAGACGATTCCGATCCTCGCCATCACCCCCGACGAGAAAGAAGTGGAAGTAACCTCGGTCATACAGACCACCCCACCCGTCGTTGCAGTCCAGACTCCTGCGCCGGTCCCGGTTGTCCCGGTTGCGGAAGCACCAGCTGGCGTGACTCCGGTTGCGGAAACCCAGGAACTCTCGCAAACAGCCAGCTTTCTGCCGTTAATCACACTGCTTGGCGCCTTGGCCATCGGCCTTGCCGTCGGCTTGAAGCTTTTCCTCAAGTTCTCTCTGTAACCGAATGCAGCTGTTCCGCGCCGCGGACGTGATCTCAAACTCACGTCCGGCGTCGCGAGAAGGCCCTTTCGTGACTCTTACTCCGTACACTCGCAAGCATCATCTGCGCAATGGACACTTGTTCCTTGCTCCTTTTTTGTTTCTCCTCGGCCTCATCGGCTTCTCTCCATCTCACCTGACGCAGCATTCGCCGGCACCCGTCGACTCTCAGACGAAAATTGCCCTGTCTGTGAATCTTGTTCTGCTTCCCGTAAATGTGACTGACGCGCATGGCACATCCATCGCTGGTCTCAAGTCGGACGATTTTCGCGTTCTTGAAGACGGGCAATTGCAGAAGATCACGGTATTCGACGAAGGAAACAACCCTGTCACGGTTGGCCTTGTTGTTGACCACAGCAGGAGCATGGGCCCAAAGCTTGCCGGTGTCGTTGCCGCGGTGTCCTCCTTCGCGCATTCGATTAATCCGCAAGACGAAATGTTCGTTGTGGATTTCAATGACGATGTGTCGATCGAACTCATGAATGGAAAAGCTTTTTCCAGCGATGCAAAGGAACTCGAGGAAGCTCTCGACGCCGTCTCCGCGCGCGGACGGACCGCGCTCTACGACGCCGTGAGTGAGGGACTCCACCACCTCCAATACGGCCGCTGGGGCAAAAAAGCGCTCATCATCATCAGCGATGGCGGAGACAATGCCAGCCATCTCAACTACTCTCAGGTGCTAGTTCAAGCTCGCCAGTCGCAAACCCTGATCTACGCCATAGTCCTCCTTGGTGCTGGCGACAGGGAAGAAAACCCGGGTCTTCTCCGGCGGCTCTGCAAGGATACCGGTGGCATCGCCTACTTCCCGGAGGAAGCCGAATCGGTCACCAGCGTAGCGGCACGAATTGCCCGCGATCTTCGCGAGCAATACACACTTGGCTATGTGCCCCAAAACGTTCAAGCTTCTATCGCCTTTCGAAAGATCGAAGTGAAGGTGACTGCTCCAGGGCATGACAGGTTGCATGTGCGAACTCGCCAAGGTTACTCGCCGTCAGCGGAGAAGCAGCCCACCGCCCAGTTGGCGCCGGGCACTAAATGAATCGAAATCCTCATCCAGCGAGAACAGCCTCGTCAACGCGAACCTACATCCTTCGTGGCGCCTGCTATTTTTTCCTGGCCTTTGGCCTTCTCGCACTGAGCTACGCAGGCTTCGTCGTCGCTGATTCGTATGCCTATCAGACCCTCGAAATGAAGAAATTCGATCCACAGAGCCTGCTCTACGAACCTCACATTTTGGCCGAAGGTGATATGATCGGCGAAATTCAGGTGCCCCGCCTGGGTCTGAATGTCATGGTCGTCCAGGGCGATTCCCGTGTTAACTTGCGCCGGGCCGTCGGGCACCTCTCAAAATCGGCTTTGCCCGGCGAATGGGGCAATGTCATATTGGCTGGTCACCGTGACACTTTTTTCCGCCCACTACGCAATATTCGCCTGGGCGATGAAATCCGATTCAAAACTCGAAAGCGCAGTTTCGACTACCTCGTTCAGTCGATTGAAGTCGTTGCCCCTACGGACCTTCGCGTGTTGGAATCTTCGACCGGGCACGATCTGACCTTGCTCACCTGCTTCCCCTTTTACTATGTTGGCCCCGCGCCCGAACGTTTTGTTGTGCGTGCCCGTGAAGTTAACGGAATGCCACAGGAGCAACCCGCGGGAGAAAATGAAGTTAAGGCTCCATCAACCGGCCATCGGCCGTCCCGTGGGAACCCCCAGACCGGCACCCCGCAATAATAAAGATCATTCTGCCAGCCATCACCTTCTTCCAGCCATTCACACACTCGGAAACAATCGGATATGTGCTCAAGTGAACAGACCTGTGATTGCAAGTCACCTACTATAAGTCATCCGGGAAATATCCAAATCTATCTCCTGGTGTGGCACAAGCGTTCTAACTACCGGCCACTTGTGAGATTGGATCGGCAATGCTTTGGACTGTTTGCATCGCGTTGTTTGCCATTTGGCTCCTCGGCTTGCTCACGGCGCACACTCTCGGTGGGTTGATCAACATCCTGCCTCTCGTGGCTTTGGCCATCTATGTGTTTCACGTGATTCAAGGCCGAAAGCGCGTGGCTTAGTTGCGAAAGAGATAAATATGAAACCTTTCGTTTTGATTGGAATTCTACTGATTGTTCTGGGCGGTCTCGCCCTCGCCTACCAGGGTTTCACCTACACGCATCGGGAGAAAGTTCTTGATGTCGGACCGATCCATGCCACTGCGGACAAACAGGACCACGTTTCCATTCCTCCCCTACTCGGAGGCCTGGCGCTGGTGGGTGGCATTGTCTTGGTTTTCCTGGGCGCAAAAAAAACTTCTTAGTTTCTCAAACCTGGAATTTATCCCGCCGGAGAGTCGGGTGACGCATAGCCCTCTTCTGCTGTAGACGCATTGAAAGTTTTTCCGCCAGAAATCGATGCGAATGTTCAAAAGAGCAGTTTGACCCTGGAGGTTAATGATGAAGAAATATTTAGTAGCCGCAGCATGTCTTTCGCTGGTAGCAGGTGCGGTGTACGCCAATAAATTGAACAAGGAGCAAAAACGCCTCGAAGAGGCTGGCGTCGTCATGCACGAAGTACTCAACATCCCAGACAATATTCCCCATGATCTCCTGGAAAAAGCCGAGTGCGTCATTGTGTTCCCGTCCACTAAAAAGCTGGCTTTCGGAGTCGGCGCGGACTACGGTCGTGGTGCCATGGTTTGCCGCACCGGCGAGCATTTCCGCGGACCTTGGGGAGCCCCCGCCATGTACGCGCTGGAAGGCGGCAGTGTTGGCTTCCAAATCGGCGGCGAAGCTACCGACTTGATCCTGCTGGTCATGAACGGCAGGGGCATGGATTCCATCCTCAGCAGTAAGGTTAAACTGGGCGGCGACGTTTCGGTTGCCGGTGGGCCCAAAGGACGTGATGCTTCCGCCGATACCGACGCCTGGATGCGCGCAGAGATCCTCAGCTACTCGCGTTCCCGCGGTTTGTTTGCAGGCGTTTCCCTCGAAGGCTCCACGATTCGCCCCGACGATGACGCGAGTGAACAGGTCTATGGCCACGCCATCAAGGCTAAGGACATTGTGAGAGGAGAACATACCGGCGTGCCTGCAACAGGCCGCCATCTCGTAAACGTTTTGCAAAAAAGTGCACCCCGCAACGAATCGGAGCGCGCCTCGAATTAGTAATTTGAAGTTGCCAGCTTGCCGGGGTTTTCTCGCCCCGGCAAGCTGCCTTCTTAAGATTGTTTTTCAGTCCAATCGGAGTGCTGCCATTTCTCAGGCGGTGCGCGGTAAGCGGTAAAGGGGTGTGCTTTTTCCGCTCTACTCTGTGAATTCTTCGTTAGTGATCCTTTTGTCCTTCTCTTCAATAGCGCAAGCTCGTTTCAATTTATCGTGACACGTGAGTGGGTGAACCGCGGACGATGAGCGCAAGAGCTTCGTTACGCGAAAGGCGCTGCGGAAGGACGGCAATTCAAGACACTTTGCAACCACTGTTTCGCCCTCCTCACGCGAAGCGTCCGTTGCGGGACGGCTTTGTGCAAGTCTCGTTGGAGGAAATGCGGCCCTGGGGAATGCAGTTCACACTGGGGTCTTCTTGAACGCCGTTTTGTGGACTGCAAGAAGCAGATGCCCGGTGTTCCTACTGATCGGGCCTTACCGCCTTCCAGAGCGTAGTGACCGCTATGCTGCCGGGCGGTCGGTGTGCCATACGGAACAGACAACTTAATTCTCAAAGTGGTATCAACTACTTCAAGGATATCGGTTCTTTTCAGTCTCGTTTCTCCAGACATCCTCGATCGCAAAATGGAAGTTCCAGACAAGGAGTAAGGATTCATATGAAGGTGCACCGGCTTATTCCGTTGCTGTTCGCGGTCTTGGGACTGGGATTTCTAGCGCCCGTTCAAAGAGCCCAATCAACCGTCGATTCAAGTTCCTCCTCCTTCTTCATGGGTGACTCACCTTTACCCGCGATCAAATACTCGCGGGCGGACCTGTTGTACAAGCGTCCCACGGAGAGAATGAAGCTGCGGACCTACTTATTCGATGCGCTCGGTCCGTACCCAATCGCGGGGGCTGCAATCATCGCGGCCGCGAATCAATCAGAAAATACTCCACCCGAGTGGGGACAAGGCTCTAGAGGCTACGGCCAGCGATTTGGTTCCAATCTCGCCATTGCCGCAGTAACGACGACGACACGTTATGGTTTGGCGGAAGCGTTTCGGGAAGACACCGTGTATTACCGTTGCGAGTGTCAGGGGCTCTTTCCCAGGTTGCGACATGCCATGATTTCGACGGTGACGGCACGCCATGGCGAGGACGGGCGTCGCCGCTTATCTTTCCCCTCACTCGTTGCGCCCTATGCGGGCACTATGACGGCCGTGTATGGGTGGTATCCCGACCGCTACGGCGCCAAAGACGCCTTGCGCATGGGGAATTACAACCTCCTCGCGTTCATGGGAGAAAACTTCGCCCTTGAATTCATCTATGGAGGGCCGCACACCCTCTTCAGCCATCTTCATCGCCCGGCTAGTTCGGGAACGGACTCGACAAGTGCCTCGACACACTAGGCTAGCATCATGAGCCCTAACGCCAGGATCCCGCCGCGCTGGAACAGCCTGGATGCAGGCCAGGCTGCATTCTCCGTTCCATCGCTTCTGGTTTCCGTCTGGAGCGTGATCAACCAGTTCCTCGAATGGTTTGGGGATCTGGGCCTCTTTGCCTGGCAGGTGATACGCGCGGCGGTGCGACGGCCCTTTGAAGGCCGTGAACTGATTCGACAGCTTGACGAAGTAGGTTCCAAATCGTTGCCCTTGGTCGCCTTGGCCGGTGCCGCCATCGGCGCCGTCCTCTCTCTGGAAAGCCGGAGCAGTCTGGTCCGTTTCGGCGCCAAGTCCATGCTTCCCGTCGCCCTCGTGTATTCGATCATCCACGAAACGGGTCCTATCGTAACTGGCCTGGTCGTGAGCGGCAGGGTTGGCGCCGGTATCGGCGCTGAATTGGGGTCCATGAAAGTGACCGAGCAGATCGAGGCCATCGAGGCCTCCGGGGTAAATCCCTACAAGTTTCTGGCCTTCACACGGATTGTGGCATGCATCCTGATGCTCCCGCTCCTTACTCTTGCCGCCGATTTCTGCGGCGTGCTATTCGGCTGGGTCGCGGAGACTCTGGTCGAGCCGGTTTCGTTCCACCGATTCATCAGTGAAGGATTTGCGGGTGCTAGCTTCAGCGATTTTCTGGCGCCAACTCTCAGAACGGCTGTCTTCGGCCTGATCATCGGGATGATTGGGTGTTTCCAGGGAATGCGCACGAAGGGCGGCACTGCGGGTGTGGGCTATTCGGCAACGAGTTCGGTCGTCCTGGCTTCACTTTTCGTTATTCTGGCCGATGTCATCCTGGTGAAATTTATCCTGGTGTTCTTTCCATGATGCACCTTGGACAAGAAGCCTTACTTGCTGTGCAGGAGAGCGCCATTTCCCCGTCGATGGAAAGCTTGGGCAGGAAACATGATGGACCAGCCGTGATTTTGCGCGGCTTACATAAGTCGTTCGGTAGTCAGATTGTCCTGGACGGCATTGACCTGACAGTGGAAAACGGCGAAACGCTGGCAGTGCTCGGGCAAAGCGGTACTGGCAAGAGCGTACTGCTCAAGCTGATCATCGGCCTGCAAGAGCCAGACTCCGGCTCAATTTTCATCCATGGGCAGGACATCGCCATTCTCCAGCTTGATGCCCTGAACGAGATCAGGAAGAAGATGGGGTTCCTATTCCAACAAGCGGCGCTCTACGACTCCCTCACGGTCGAACAAAACGTGGCCTTCCCCTTGAAGCGACATACAAATATGACGCAGGCAGAGCAGCGAGATCGCATCAAAGAGCTGTTAGCCGAGGTGGGCATGGAAGGCGATCTCAAGAAAATGCCGAGCGATCTTTCCGGCGGCATGCAGAAGCGGGTAGGGCTCGCGCGCGCGCTAGCTCTCGATCCCGGCATCCTTCTGCTCGATGAACCGACTGCGGGGCTCGATCCTATCACTTCCGGTGAGATCGATGAGCTGATTCTCAAGTTGCAAGCGGAGCACGACATGGCCTCCATTGTGGTCACTCATGACTTGCATAGCGCAAAAACTATCGCCGATCGGCTGGCACTGTTGCACAAAGGTAAGGTGCAGATTGAAGGCAGCTTCAAGCAGCTTGAGGAGAGCGATAACGCATTTGTCGCTGAATTTTTGAAGCGAGATTACTAGGGAGCGCATATGTCAAGAGCGGCGAGACTCGGAGCATTTATCATTGTGACGCTAGCGATTCTAGCGGCAGGAATCTTCTTTATCGGGAGCAATCAGTATCTTTTCACTCCCACCTATCGATTGAAGGCGCAGTTCGCTACGGTAGTCGGCCTCGATCCTGGCGCCGAAGTGCGTGTGGGTGGCGTGCACAGCGGCAACGTGCGCAGCATCGAGTTGCCGACCAAGCCGGACGGTAGGATCACCGTGCTGATGGATCTTCAGCGATCTACACACAACATCATTAAACAAGACTCTGTAGCGGCGATCGAGACCGAGGGCCTTCTGGGCAACGAATATGTCTCCATCTCCTTTGGTTCCGCGCAGGCTTCAAACGTGAAGGAGGACGACACAATCGTCAGCGAACCTCCCCTTGTCATTGCCGACCTCATGAAGAAGGCGGATGGCATTCTGGACACCAGCCAGCAGGCCCTGAACAACGTCACCGTGGTCACCGCGAACCTGAGTTCCATCAGCGGGAAGATCAACCAGGGTCAGGGATCCATTGGGGCTCTGGTGAACGATAAGAAGATTTACACACAACTGGACCAAACGACCGCCGGTTTGCGTGACACGGTCAACCATGCCCAGGTAGGAGTCGTTGCCTTCCAGGAAAACATGGAAGCAATGAAGCAGAATTTCCTGTTGCGCGGGTATTTCAAGAATCGAGGCTACGAAGACTCTTCCGAGATGGCGAAAAACGAAATTCCACAACTTCCCCAGACGGCGCCTCTGAAAACTTTCACTTTCGACTCGAAGCAGCTCTTCGATAAGGTGGATACCGCAAAACCGAAGAACCAGAAATCATTGCGTGCTGCCGGCCAGTTTCTGGCTGACACGGAATTTGGAGTTGCCGTCGTCGTCGTTTCAACGGGTACAATGGGCGATGCGCAGAAGGACTTGGTGCTTACAGAGGCGCGAGCGATGGTGGTGCGAGACTACCTCGTCGGCAATTTCTCCTTTGATGATACACAACTCAAGACCCTCGGACTCGGGAAGGGTCAGAGCGTGAACTCTGATTTCGGGTGGGGCACCGTCCAAATCATTGTCTATCCGGCTGATACGGAGGCTACAACCCAAACTAGCGCAATTAGTCCGAAATAGATTTCAGAGAATTAAAACGCTTGTCGATTGCGCTTGTAAAAGCCGATCGTTGATCGCAGCCACCAGTCATCGTACGCTGCGCGCTGTCCCGTAGCGCTGACCGTTAGGGTGACTTTAGGCATTTCTGCTTCCCTCCCCAATATTGAGCTCGGTCAGAAAAGCAACGGAAAAAAGTAAAAAGGATTGGTAAAAAACGCCAATACCTCTTGCGCTCCCCTTTGTTCACGGCGTTTCTTGAAGAGTTGGTAGCGATACCGGGATTCGAACCCGGGTTTCCGCCGTGAGAGGGCGGCGTCCTGGACCCCTAGACGATATCGCCATTGCGGCCAACCGCCGTTTGGGAAGGCGCAGCCACAGCTTTTTATTTTCGCACGCCCTTAAGCCCTTCGCAAGCAAACCTCCAACGCCGTTCATTATTTCTACTCAAACTAAACTGGAAAACGGTGCCGCCCGATCCAAGCAGATCTTGTGGAATCCGCTGAAATAGCTGAGTTGTTCAAAACAGAACACGATCGGTCACACGGCCAAGTTCATTCGTCACAAAGGGCTTGCGGCGTCCCATGTTACTCTGGTGTTCCAATCTATGAATCCGCAGAATCCGAGCAGTAGCATCACCCATCCCAGAGGTACGCGTGCGCGTGTGCTTCTAAGCTCCGTTTTTGGCCCGTATGCCCAGGACGACGAATTCGGCAGCCGCGCCATCAATCCCATGGAGCTGTACCACAATCAGGTGACCCGCGCGCAAGGCGCCTTTTCCTTGCGCATGTTCCATCGCTCGTGGGGCATCATGATGATCCAGTCCAATATCTCCGCGCCCTGCACGCTCTTGGATTTCCCAACGCGCGAAGCCTTTGCGCGTGAATTGACCTCGCACGAATATGAAATCGTTGGCATCTCGTCCATCATCGTCAATATCGGGAAGGTCCGTGAAATGTGCCGCATGGTGCGCAAACTTTCGCCGCATTCCACGATCATCGTTGGCGGCCACGTCACCGCAATTCCCGGCATTGAGCATATGGTGGACGCCGATCATTACGTTCGCGGAGAAGGCATCTCCTGGATGCGGCGCTATCTGGGCGAAGACGACTCTGCGCCCATTAAGCATCCCGCCATCGTCTCCGGAATTCAGACCCGGGCCATGGGCATGCGTCTGCCCGAGCGCCGAGGTTCCACCGCCGCCACGATCATCCCTTCGGTCGGCTGCCCCATGGGATGCAGTTTCTGCACGACTTCTTCGTTCTTCGGGGGCAAAGGTAATTTCCACAATTTCTACGAAACCGGCGACGAGCTCTTTGACATCATGGAGGGTTTTGAAACTTCACTTGGCGTGCAGACCTTTTTCATCATGGACGAAAATTTCCTGCTGCACCGCAAGCGCGCCATGCAACTCCTGGAGCGCATGAAGGCTGGGGGCAAGAGTTGGGGCATGGCTGTGTTCGCCTCCGCGAACGCCATCAAGAGCTACTCTATGCAGGAGCTCGTGGAACTCGGCATCTCCTGGGTGTGGATGGGACTGGAGTCCCCGCACTCGGTGTACAGCAAGCTGAAAGGTACGGACACTCGCGAATTGACGCACGAAATGCGCAGCCACGGCATTCGCGTTCAGGGTTCCACCATTATCGGTTTGGAACACCACACGCCCGCCAACATCACCGGCGAGATTGAACACGCCTGCAGCCACGAAACCGATTTTCACCAGTTCATGCTGTACACACCGGTGCCCGGCACGCCGCTTTATCGCGAAATGAAGGATCAGGGGCGCTTGCTGGACGCCGTGGACTTTGCCGACATCCACGGCCAGTTCAAATTCAATTTCCAGCACGCCGCCATTTCTCGTGAAGATTCCAAGCGTTTTCTAGACTGGGCTTTTTGGCATGACTTCGAGGCCAACGGACCCAGCCTCTATCGCATGTGCCAGACCATGTTGCAGGGTTGGCGCCGCTACCGGGACTACCCTGATCCCCGCGTTCGCGAGCGCTTTGAACGCGAGATGCAGAAACTCCGCACCGGCTATAATGCCGCGCTTTGGGCGATGGAGCACCAATTTCGCTCTGTCAATCGCAGCGTCAGCGAAAAGATTCAAGCCCTGCGCAAGGAAGTGGAGAGCGAGTCTGGGTTCTTCGCCCGGCTGAGCGCGCGTGCGGTTGGCCCGCTGCTTCTGTGGACCTCGCGCCGTGAAGAACGTCGCCTGGCTAAAGGGAAGACTTACGAGCCGCCCACGTTCCTTGAACGCACGAACTGGGCCTCTACCTGAGGAATTTTGTTTTGAGACTTGCCTCGCCGGCTATTCGTCGGCGCCAATCTAAATTCAGTTAAAACTTGACCAGGATGGACATATCGATGAAGGACTCATCCTTGCGAAGATCCGGGAACCACACGCTGCTGATTCCACCGCCGCAAGCTGTTTCCGCAGGGCCCAAGCTCGTTTGTCCGGAAGAAGCGCCGCTGCTGCAAACATAATATTGTGGAGAACCGCTATTTCCACCCGGAGGCGTGATGCCGCCCCGGCCCGTCCAGTAAGGCACGCTGGCATGGCGGTAATCGTACTCCCAACGGAACGTGATGTACTGCTTGGGCATGTAGTCGAACGTAATGGAAGAGTCCCAGGCTTTGAAGGGGTCTCCGGGATTCCCCGTAAAGTAGGGCGAATTCGTAGCTGCAGAAATGGCGCCTTCGCCGTTAATGGGTGGAATCAGGACTAGATAGCGCCCCGGATTGTTGATCTGGCCGCCGCCAATCGTCAGTCCGAACAAATCCCTGCGGAACCAGAAGCGGTTGTAGACCATGTAGCCGATGAAACTCTGCTTGGGCCCACCCTTCTTATCGCCGTAGCAGCTCACCCCCGAACCATATTCGCACCCTATGTCGCCCGTCAGCGAAAAGGCCATCTTATCAAGGGTTTTCCCCGGTTTGTCGTAGTACTTAATCTCAAGGCTGTTGTCGGAGTGAATGCGGCTGCGGCCTTTGATGAAGAGGTCGTCTTCCCCCACTCCGTAATTGTTTGAAATAATGTTGATCCACGGCTTCGGAGTCCATTTGATCTGTCCCCCTACACCCGGCATGTGATTGGCAGAAGCGTAGGACTGCCAGCCATTAATAAACCAGGGCTCAATCTTCAAATGTGCGGTCGGGAAAATCTGCACACGCACGCCGTTAAAAAACCATGGTGTGTTGGAGGAAACATACGACGGCTGGTAGGCCCAATTATCGAAATTGTAGTAGCTGAACAAGCCGATGTAGGACATGAAGATTCCTGCGTCAACGTTGATGCCGTGCAGGACATTGAAGTGATATCCGCCATACGCTTCCGACAGGTAGCGGTACGCGGTAGCTAGGTCCCACTGGCCGTGACCTGGACTGGGGTCATTCCGGGGTGTGGTTGCGGAATACATTCCGAACTGGGTCATGATCCTCGCGCGGACGTTATCAAAGTGGAAGTCGCCGCCCACGCCTAACTGTTCCAGCTGGACTTCACTCGAACGAAAAAGCTCACTCGACCCGCCGATCGAGTGATCCGTCGGATGGTTAAAGTCCGAGACATAGTTGGTGTCCGCTCGGATCTCCGGAGTAAAAAACTTCGAGTCCCAATAAATATCTTTAGTGCGCGGATTGCCATTCAGCCAGGTCCAATCCGCATCGGAAAATGGCTCGATCGGTTTCTTTGGCTCGCCCGCCGGCGCTGTCCCCGCAACCGCGCCCGAAGGTTCCTGTTTCGGCGTCACGGAGGGAGCGCCTCCCGGTTCGACAGTTCCCAACCTGGAACCAGTTGCAATGTTGCTGCTCTCCGCTGTCGCCGCGGTGCCCGACGAGTTATTCGGCGAACTTGGCGCGACTTCCCCAGCCGCATTCGAGGATGCGGGAGTCGCAGCTAGGCTCCCCGCATGTTCCTTTGCTTCCAGCTCCTCCACGCGTTTCTCAAGCTGCTCCACGCGTTCGAGCAGCCAGCGTTCCCTTTCGGTCAGTCCGCTATCCGCTTTGGTTTCCGTGCTCGCCTTTGCCGCCGGTGCTGCCGCTGCGCCCGTTCCCTTTTCGTCGTCCGCCGAGCGGCCCACGCTGCACAGCCCCAGGTTCCACAACAATAACCCGGCAAATCCAAGCATGCATTTACGTGTGAACAGCGTGCTCATAGCTTCTCCTCTTGGCACCTTCGGCAACGAATTTATTGGAGAATGGCAGTTACAGGCCGCCAAAATGAATCCGGCGGTTCATCTCTCGTTGCCAAAAGACGATAGCCTCGCGGGCGTAAGATTTCCGTAAGGTCGCGGTGAGCGTACCATAAGCCGCTACGAGCCAAGCATGCAAACAACCGCATAGGATTGAGGGAAAAGAAGATGGGTAGAAGACCGCTGACTCCCGGGCAGTAAATGGGTTGATCGCCCGGGACAACCGCTAATTCGCCGCAAGTTCCTCCAGCGCCGCGATGTCTCGCAGTACGAGTGTTGAGCCGTTCACTTCCACAAGACGTTGACGCTTGAATTCTCCCAACGTGCGGCTCACCGTTTCACGCGAACAACCGATCAACTGCGCCATTTCCTCGTGGGTCAGGGTAAGCTTGACGCGGACCATCCCGCCGCTGAGACGTCCGTCGCCGGCCCACTCCACCAGAAAACGCGCCAGTTTTTCCGCGGCCGAATTGCTCAACCCGATCGAACGGATAACTTCATAGGCCATCTGGCAATCGCGTCCCAAGTGCTGCGCCACCTGGAATGAAGCGTCGTTATGCTCCTTCATGAACCTCAAGAACTCTTCGCGCGGAATAAACGCCAGTTGGCAAGGCTGCAGCGTTTCCACCGTGATGTCATATGGCATGCCAGTAAGGATGGGGTTCAGGCCGATCACTTCACCTGCGCTGGCAATTTTCAGGATGAACGTCTTTCCATCACTGTTGGTGGTCAGCAGTTTCGCGCGCCCCTGGCAAAGCAGATGGACACCCCGTGCCGCCTCGCCTTCCATCACGATCAGCGCACCTTCGGGATAGGTGCTCACATGCATGATCGGGCGCAAGGCCGCTCGCGAGCGCTCCGAAAATCCGCAAAAAAACTGCGTGCTGCGGACTTTGCAGGCTGCGCAATCGTCTTCAATTGGCAAGCCGTACGGCGTCCGAGTTCTGCTTCGGAACTCTGTCGTCTGTCGCAAACTGGAGACTTCTGGTCTTTCTGCAACCATGGAATTCGGCATTTGGTCCGTCCTTCTTCCCGCCTTATGTCACGCTACGGGTGAGGGAAAAGGCAAGTCAAAGGCCGAAGTGGACAAATTTGGCCGATTTAATCTTTTCCTTGTAATATGCACAAAATGAATGCCTTGCTCAGAACGAAATTTCTGAGCAGCCCGCGAACCCGACTCTGGATTGGGGCCCCCATGAGTGATTTCCCGCAAAACTGTGTGATCTTTATCACTTTTCGTTGTGACATATAACCGACGCCTTGAAGCGCACTTTAGCTTCTCCCCACCCGGTATGGGCGCGCCGTTACTGAGGGAATCTCCTCTTGACATTAGATTACTGTACTATATAATTGTTGATGAGTTATTTTGCGTTTAACCCGCGATGGACGAAAGCTCCTCCCTCATCCCCCATCGGTAGCAGTCCACAAATGTAGCGAGGAAGATTCGGCCATGTACTCTAAAGCGGCGGCATAGGGCGGTCGGCGATCTCTACGGCAAGCTGCTTCATTTCCGTGTGAATCAGCCCATTGGACGCAAGGATGGTCTTGCCGCCAAGAGTATACGGCAGCCCTTCAAGGTCGCTGATTGTGCCTCCCGCTTCTTCGACGAGCAGGACGCCC
>Ga0074045_10002361_pt1 | contig 17482 bp, 12 predicted proteins | sample BogForMeECP23OM2_FD_94442 | JGI IMG/M metagenome (GOLD analysis project Ga0074045, IMG submission 94442) | Bog forest soil microbial communities from Calvert Island, British Columbia, Canada - Bog Forest MetaG ECP23OM2 | ecosystem: Environmental > Terrestrial > Soil > Wetlands ...
GCACCGGGGTGCCCATAGAGAGCCCGCCTTCGGTGCTGACGGGTGCGGCCATCAGGCGTTTTATCATGCCCGCATAACTGACGTAAAAGATTTCCTTGCCGTCGGCGCGCCACCGCGGCTCCCTGCCTCCGCCGTGGGACACCTGCAGCTTGCCGCCGGTGCCGGGAAGCGGAGCGATGTACACCTCCCAGTCCCCGGATTCGTCCGAGGCATATGCCAACCACTTGCCATCGGGCGAGACCTGTCCCTGGCACTGGCTGCCGCCGGAGTTGACTGCTGGCTTGATCGTTTGATCAGCGAGGGAGAGTAACTGCAGCTTCGATCCGCCGGACACGGGTTGTTCCTCGAATATAATTCCGGTGTCATCGCGAGTCCAGGACATGGGGACGAAGTCGCCCATGTTTCTTTGGGCTCCTGCACCACGTTCCGCCTCCAGCCCGCTGGCGTTCTTGAGCCGTATAAACTTGCCCACCGCCGCCGAACGGTAGGCGATGGTCTTACCATCATGCGACCACACGGCATTGGTTTCCTCCGCGGGATCGAAGGTAAAGCGTGTGTAGGTGTGACGCGGAAGATCGTGGACCCAGATATCGATGTTCTTGTCCTTCCCGTCGGTGACATCCACGGCCACCCTCTGGCCGTCAGGCGAGAGGCTGGGATTCGCCATGATGGCGCCTTCGCCGAGCTTTCCTAATTCCTTCCCGCTCCGGTCGTACCAGGTCAGTTGAGAAAGAGGTGCGGCAGCCCCCAAGTGGTACACCAGTGTGCCGTTTTCGGCGACTGCGAAGGCCGTCCAGTAGGTGGACGGATTCCGCCCGACCTGATTCACGATGACCTGTGGCCGGTCGAGCAGCTTGCCATTGTCAGGGTCAAGAGGGACAGCGATCAGTGACTGCTTGTCGTCACGATAGAAAAGACGGCCCTCGCCGTAACCGCAGCTCGAGCGGGCCGAAGTGACCATGGTTTTCTGTTTAGCGGAAAGCGAGCTGAAGTAAATTCCGCTGTGGTGGTCGTCCTTGCTTTCGTTGAAATCTCCGGCCCAGAAGAGAAAGTGCTCCCCATCGGGCAGAAACACCGGCCAGCGATGCGAACTCTCATCGGTGGCGATTAGCTTGTCGGTCACGGGCGCGGCATCGCTGCCGTCCGGATTCACTCTCCAAACCGGCCCCGCGGCGCTCGGCGTGTAGAGAATGACGTTCTTCTTTCCCCAGGTGCCTCCACGGCCGTTTTCTGCTTTGGCGATTACCTCCGGCACGCCGCCCGGAACCGCCATCTTCTTCAACTTGCCGTAGGCAAAGAACGCGATGTACTTCCCGTCTGGCGACCAGAATGGATAGCTCGCGCCATCGCTGCCATCCAAGTGGTTGGCGGTGGCGGAGCCAACCCGCTGCACGTGGATGAGACCCTCTCCAGTGGTCTCCTCCGGCGAGACATAGGCCAGCATGCTCCCATCGGGCGACAACGCCAGGTACGTCACTTCACCTTCAGTGGGAATGGCGAAGTCCATTCGCTGTGCTGCCGTCGGGGGTCTGGCAGCGAAATAACCAATCAGTCCCGCAGCCACCAGCGCCACAGCCGCAAGGGCCCACATCCAGCGGTTCCGCTGACGCGCGGCTACAACCGCCTTCAAGGCCGGAGATGATTCCGATCCCGATAACGCTCCCAGCGCAAACGTCAGGTCACGCGCCGACTGAAAGCGGTCGGCGGGATTCTTCTCCAGGCAGTGGCGCACAATGCGATCCAAGCCAGGAGAGATTTTTACCGTGCTCGGATCAATCTCCGGGGGATCGGATTTCAGGATCGCGTTCATCGTCTCGACCGACGAGTCGCCGGCGAAGGCGCGTTTGCCGGACAGCATCTCGTACAGCACGGTTCCGAAGCTGAAGATGTCAGCCCTGTAATCTACCGGCTCGCCGCGAACCTGCTCCGGCGCCATGTACGGCGCGGTACCCATAACCACACCGGGCGCGGTGCGCATGCTGAGCGTTGCGATATTCGATGAACCAGCAATCGCCCCAGCGGACTGGTCCTTCGCCAGTCCGAAGTCGAGCAGCTTCACGTGGCCGTCTTTGGTCAGGAAGATGTTATCGGGCTTGAGGTCGCGATGAATGATGCCGCGCTCGTGCGCTGCTGCCAAACCGTAAGCGATCTGGATGCCGATCTCCACCGCCTTGCGCACCGGCAGAGCGCCGGGGCTCAGCCGTTCGCGAAGGGTCTCGCCCTCCAGCAGCTCCATGACGAGGTAGGACGTGCCCTCCTGCTCGCCGACGTCATAGATGGCGAGAATGTTGGGATGATTTAGCGCCGCGATGCTGCGCGCCTCCTGCTCGAAGCGCTGCATGCGTTCGGGATGGGTGGCGATGGCCTGCGGCAAGACCTTGATGGCAACTGAACGGTTCAGACGCGTATCGCGAGCACGATACACTTCGCCCATCCCGCCTTCGCCAACAGGACCAAGGACCTCGTAAGGGCCGAGTTTTGTGCCCGGAGAGAGCGCCACAGAGCCAAGATTATACAGCCTGTTGACGGGCATACGTTGGCTCAGCAGGCCCTGCTCGAGACCTGTCGCTTCTTTCTCGATCTTTACAAACAACCAACTGGCAACTGACTACTGACTACTGGCAACTGTTTGACTAAGCTATGTGGCTGCGAGAGAATGAATGAGACGCGGCCCTCTCGGGCGGCGTTCTTTCCGCAATGTGGGCCTGTGGCGCAGCTGGGAGCGCGCTTCCATGGCATGGAAGAGGTCGTCGGTTCGATCCCGACCAGGTCCACCATTAAATCAAGCCTTCTCCTGCAGGCTGTGATGTCTCATCCGGGTTTCGAATTTTTCCGCGCTTTGAGCAAGTTAGCTTCCTTACTCTGGGTATTGCGTCACCCGAAATTCTGTGAAAACAGTGTGAAGAACTCTCGGGATTCCGCCAATGAGGATTGCAAATCATTCATATTCAGTAGATTGCAGGGAGACGCTAGCAGTCCGAAATTATCTTTGGATTGCACCAACCTCGGGCATTGACAAGGCGCAGTTCTATATTAGGATTCGTTGCGTCGACGGTCGAAAGGGCTGGCTTCCAAAAAGATAGTCAGCTCCAAAGTAGGCTGGGTGATCGGTTCGACGAGGTGACTCAGAGAACCGCCAAACCCGAAAAAACCGACTGCAGTGCGAGATGTCAGCCGGGGTTTGGAACTGCGAAAGCGGTGATCGCATCAAGGGCTGTGACGGTACATGCATCCACGCCGGGTGACTCTCTCGCGGGAGTTGCCGGCTAGAGCATAACCAAGGTCACAGCCTTTTCCTTTTGCTGGCGAACCGACATCGATCTCCAATCCCTGATCAACGTAATTTGTCTCGCGCAGCCAGAGGACGCCCTGCGCAAGATGGCGTCGCGTACGTGCTGAGCAGCAGTAATGGTAGATTCCGACTCGAGCCTTGCGCGGCATCAACACAGCCGAGCTTGATTATTCGTTTTTTGTTCGCCTAACATGTGCCGGAAGAACGTGAACGTGGTGCTCTACTGATTGCCGCCATTCGGCTCCGGGGAGAGCCGATCAACCCCAGTCCCAAGTTGAAGGCGACCATTTACGATTCCGTGCAGCTTGCCGTACTGGTCTGGCGGGAGATACAGGGACGCGGCGTCAGCCAGTAAACTGACGTCTGCTCGGGACATTGCGATGGCTGACACGGCCTTCTTTAGCCCGGATGTGTTTGTATTTCTGCAGCCCAGATGTGTTTGTATTTCTGCGGCAGCTAAAGCGGAACAACGACCGCGAGTGGTTCGCAAAGAACAAGGCGCGCTATCAAACGTCCATTGTCGAACCGGCGCTTTCGTTCATTGGCGGCCTTGCACCTCAGCTGGAAAAGACCAGTCCTTTCTTCGTCGTGATCGGCCTCAGCCGGAAGTTCGTGGACGAGCACTTCGAATCCTGTAGGCCGGTTACACCTGGAATCAATACCGGATCAAGAACGAGGACACGGCCGATCACCCTGACATTTTCGTCTGCGGACCGCCGAAAGTGGGCTGGCCGGAATTCTGGAAGGACTTCCGGTACTACGGTTAAGAATCTCTTCGGCCGTGGTTACCGCAGGCCGATGAAGCGATCAGCCGCCGCTCATGGGCGGCGTCCGGTTCAGGAATCGCGGCACAGCCCAGGGATGCCGCATCAGGTACCGCGCGAATCGGCGGCAGCGCCGGCGGACCGAGCGCGAGCTTTTCCGTGGACGTCCACTCGAACGGCAGGTACACCACCGCGCCTGGCTCCACCATCGCTTCCATTGCTTGCAGCGTCGCGCGCAAGACTGCCAGTTGACCCGCCGTGTCGCCGGGACGGCCCAGCGTCATACCGAACGGATGCTCGATCGCTGCTATTCTCGGCGCTCCCGCGCTCGTTCCATCCAAACCTGACCCCGGCCCAGCCAAGGAGGTGCAGTGTTGACAGCTCATGAGAGACTCACCGCTCGCCAAGTCGTTATCTGCCCACCACGCTGTCGTGCTAGCGCACACAATAGCCGGTGTGCGCTTTTGCTGCGCCCACGACCCGCGCGAAGCGCATTTGCAAGCGCCACTCCGGCCTCCACTTCCGCCGAAACCAGAGTCCGCATAGCACGATTCGTCCCACCTCCCCGATCCAACACCCACAAAATCCGTCTGGCGCCGATCGAAATCCCATAGGTAGATCACCGCGTCCGTCGCAAACACCAGCGACTTACTTCAAACGACCCTATCGAAACTGCCCCGGCGAGGAAAGCCGCGCTCAATCTCGCCTCATCGGTCAGGGCAGTCCCGATAAGGACCTATCGTTTTTCGTTACTAATGAACCTTCGCGATGGGCTTCCCGACCGTAACTTTAAGCTGCCGCCAGCCATCGTCAGTCAGAACGCCATGATGACGGATTGCCGCAGGGCGATGACACTTTCGTACTGATTGGCGGTGGGCGGGCGACCGTGCAAGACGGGAACCGCTCACGTGCGGCGCTACTCCCCTGCAACTTCCTGATTTACAATGTGTTTTCTGCTTACATGGTTCTACGTTCCACGGAAGGTCGTGGCCGTTTTCGACGGGTGAGGCTGGCACAAGAGAACAGAGCGGATGTTGAAAGCACGGGGAAGTCCATCCGACGATTAGCTTTCTTGCCCCAAGGCTCTGCACTTTAGACTTGAGTCCTATGCGTCCGCTACACTCCCGGATGAACGTCCTGGCGGCTCTGACTTGGCTCCTGCTCGTGCCCGCCGTCGAGGGACAAAACACGGCCCTGATCACCCTTGATCAGGCAATTGACTTGGCGCTTCTGCACAATCACTCGCTAAAGGCGACTCGCACTTTAATTCTCCAGAACCAGGCGCAGGAGATCACCGCGAACTTGCGCCCCAACCCGACCTTTAATTTTGATTCCCAGTTCCTGCCTATTTTTTCCCCATCCGACTTCTCGTCCAACAATCTCAGCGAAGTTCAGCAATTCGACACCGGAATTGGATATCTGTTTGAGCGTGGCCACAAACGACAGCGCCGCTTGCAAGCTGCCCGCGATCAGACAGCTGTCACACGTGCCCAAATTTCGGACGCTGAACGCACCCTGACATTCAACGTGGCCCAGCAGTTCGTCGCTGTTTTATTGGCGGAATCAACCCTGCGGTTTGCTCTGCTGGACCTGAAGAGCTTTCAGGAGACGGTTGATATCGCCCAGGCGCAGTACAAATCGGGCTACATCAGCGAAGGCGATTACCTCAAGATCAAGCTGCAACTGTTGCAGTTTCAAACCGACGTCTCTTCCGCCCGTCTGGCAAGGGTGCAGGCCCTTGTCGGATTGCGGGAATTGCTTGGCTATGACGCAGTTCCTGCCGATTACGGAGTGGTTGGCGATTTGTCGTATCAGCCGGTTCAGACGAAGTTGGAGGAATTACAAGCCAGGGCGCTCCAGGAGCGCCCCGACTATCGCGCTGCCGAGTTGGGGGTAACCGCTGCGCAGAGCCAGATCCTGCTGGCTAAGGCGAACGCCAAACAGGACGTGGATGCTTCCGTTGATTACACCCACACTTCGGGCCAGAACAGCGCTTCGTTTTTTGTGAATTTCGGCTTGCCCATCTTCAACCGCAATCAGGGTGAAATCGCACGCACCGGCTATGCGCTGACGCAGGCCCAGGAGATGCAGGCCTCGACGAGCGACACCGTACTGTCCGATGTTACCGATGCCTATGAAGCGCTGCGCAGTAACGACGAAGTGGTACAACTTTATACTTCTGGCTACTTGAAACAGGCACAGGACTCACGGGACATCAGTGAGTATGCTTATCAACGGGGGGCAACGAACCTATTGGATTTTCTCGATGCTGAACGCAGCAACCGGGCGATTCAACTGGCCTATCGCCAGGCGTTGTCCTCTTACATGACTGCACTCGAGCAACTAAAGGAAGCCGTAGGAACGAGGAACCTCCCGTGACCCGACCCATCGATCACTGGCGCAACCTGGCCGCGCTGACCGCCCTGTCAGTGCTCGTGCTGACGTTCGCCAGTTGCAGCGGGGCAGGTTCTAATGGTGCCGCTAAGAGCAATGAGAATAACTCCAACACTGCTGAACTCTTTACCATCCCGCAGGACCAGATGGCCCACGTGCAGGTGCTCACCGTCCAGCCAACCAGCCTGACGCGGACCTTGCGGCTGACTGGAAGCGTGGCCTACAACAGCTTTCATACAACACCGGTGATCACGCAAGTCAGCGGCCCTGTGCGTCGGATCGTGGTGGTTCCCGGCCAGATTGTGCAAAAGGGCGAGCCCATGTTGTACGTGTCAAGTCCTGACTATTCCCAGCTTCGCACGAATTACCTGAAGGCCAAAGATGCTTATGCTCTGGCGCAAAAGGCTTATGCGCGTGCGCAGGACTTGTACCAGCATCATGCGATTGCCCAACAGAATGTGGAGCAGGCTGAATCGGCCGAGGTGCAAGCGGGGGGGGATTTGGCGGCGGCGGGAGCCGCTCTGAAGGTACTGGGCATCACCGACCCTGATGCCCTTGTGAAGGCGCCCCCCACTTTCGAGGCCCTGGTAAGAGCTCCTATTGGTGGTCAAGTGGTCGAGCAAGATGTCGCTGTGGGACAACTGCTCCAAACCGGCACCACACAGTGCTTCATGATCTCCGACACCAGCACCGTGTGGGTGCTGGTGAATGTTTATCAGAAGGACTTGCCATTTGTGCGCGTCGGCGATGCGGTCACGATTCAGACAGACAGTTATCCTGACGTCTTTCATGGCCGTATTTCCTACGTGGCGGCCTCACTGGATCCGAACACGCGCACTCTGCAGGCGCGCATCGAGACGAGCAACCCCGGCCAGAAGCTGAAGAAGGACATGTACGTAGTCGCAACGGTGGATGCGGGGACTATCCAGAACGCGATTGCCGTGCCGGATTCTGCCGTGTTGCGCGACAGTGAAAACCAGCCCTTCGTGTACGTCGAAGTGTCTTCGAATCAGTTTGGAAGGCGGGCCATCACTCTGGGCGAAAGTCTCAAGGGACAAACCCAAATTACAACCGGACTAAATCCCGGTGATCACGTCATCGGAAATGGCAGCCTGTTCCTGCAGTTTGCGAACTCGCTGCAGCGTTAGCGCATCGCGGCTGGATTTGAGAAGAAACCGGAAGAAGGACAATGCCGTCCACATCTGAATGATCCATCGAATCGTACAAGCGGCGCTTCGTCAGCGGTTTCTGGTGTTGATGCTGACGGCCTTTATGATGGCGGCCGGAATCATCTCGTTCCGGCGCATGCCGGTGGATGCCTATCCCGATCTTTCTCCTCCACAAGTCGAACTGATCACGCAGTGGCCGGACCACGCCGCGGAAGAAGTGGAACGCCTCGTCACACTTCCTCTCGAACTGGAGATGAATGGCGTCCCGCACGTGGTCGTGATGAGGTCCATCTCTCTCTATGGACTCTCCGATGTGATCCTCACCTTTGAAGACAACACCAACGACTACTTTGCGCGGCAAATCGTCTTCGAGCGCATTGCCCAAGCTATTCTGCCCACTGGCGTGACGCCGACCATGGCTCCGCTCTTTAGTCCCAGCGGGCTGGTGTACCGCTACGTGCTGGAAAGCCCCGACCGCAGCCCACAGGAGTTGAAGACCATCGAGGACTGGGTGGTGGAGCGGGCTTTCCGCTCCGTTCATGGCGTTGCCGATGACTCCGGCTTCGGCGGCACTGTCATGCAGTATCAGGTATTGCTCGATCCTGCGCGGATCTATGGATATCACCTGACGGTTCCGCAAGTCATGACTGCGTTGTCCGCGAACAACGCCAATGCGGGCGGTGGATTCTACTCCCAGGGTGGGCAATTTTATTATGTGCGCGGTATTGGACTGGTACGCAACACCAGTGATATTGGGAACATTGTCGTTGGCAGCAACAATGGCGTGCCCATCCGAATAAAGGACATTGGCGAGGTCGTGATCGGCCACGCGCCACGGCTGGGTGAATTCGGCTTTCAGAAGAACGACGATGCGGTTGAGGGTGTCATTCTTATGCTTCGCGGGGAGCAGACACAGAATGTCCTCAAGGGTGTAGAAGCGAAGACGGATGAATTAAACCGTACTGTCCTGCCGGCCGATGTCAAAATCCACCCTTATTACGATCGCAGCGAGTTGGTAAAGCTCACCACGGACACGGTGGAAAACAACCTGCTCCGCGGCATGGTGCTGGTGCTGGTCGTCCTGATCTTTTTCCTGGTCAGTTTTCGCGCCGCCATCATCGTGGCGCTCACGATTCCGCTTTCTCTCTTGTTCGCCTTCATTGTGCTGCATGCGCACGATGGCGCCGCCAACCTGCTTTCCATTGGCGCAATCGATTTCGGAATCATTATTGATGGCACGGTAGTCATGGTTGAAAATATCTACCGTGAGCTTGCGCTGAGAGAAGGGGAAAACTACAAGCTGCACGAAGTTATTCTCACAGCGGCAAAAGACGTAGATCGGCCAATCTTCTACTCGGTGGCAGTGATCCTGGCGGGCTATCTACCGATCTATGCCCTCAGCGGGCCTTCGGCGAAGTTGTTCCATCCCATGGCCGAGACCATGTCGTTCGCGCTGATAGGCGCGCTGATCCTTACGCTCACGCTGGTTCCGGTCCTGGCATCGTACTGGTTTAAGAGCGGCGTACGCGAGCAGAAGAACCGTGCGTACGAATGGATGAAGCGCAAGTACGCGACTCAGTTGGATTGGGCGCTGGCACGTCCCAAACTTACCATGTTGATCGCCGCCCTGATTTTCGGAGCCACCCTGTTGCTGGTTCCGTTTATCGGCGGCGAGTTCATGCCCCACCTTGACGAGGGCGCGCTTTGGGTGCGCGCCACCATGCCTTACACGATTTCGTTTGAGGAGGCGAGCGGCATCGCTCCTCAGATACGCGCCATTCTGATGTCGTATCCGCAAGTCACCGTGGTCGCCTCAGAGTTGGGACGGCCGGATGATGGAACCGACCCCACTGGCTTTTTCAATTGCGAGTTTTATGTCGGGCTGAAACCTTACAAGGACAAGGCTTGGATCGGCGACATCAACACGAAGCCGGAGTTGATTGAATCGATCAACCGGAAGCTAAGTGCGTTCCCCGGGATCATCTTTAACTATACCCAGCCTGCCGAAGATGCCGTGGACGAGGCCTTGACCGGACTGAAGAGCTCGCTGGCGGTCAAGATATACGGGGAAGATTTGACCGTGCTCCAGGACAAAGCAATCCAGATCAAGAACGCGCTGGCCAAGGTGCCGGGATTCACCGACTTGACGGTAGTTCGCGAACTAGGCCAACCGAGTTTGCTGGTCGATGTGGACCGCGACAGAATTGCGCGCTACGGGATTAACGTCGCCGATGTGGAAGCCGTGATTTCGGCCGCAGTAGGCGGACAGGCCGTGACCCAGGTCATTCAGGGGGAGAAGTTGTTCGACCTGGTGGTCCGCATGCAGCCTCAATTCCGCAGCAGTGCTCACGAGATCGGTGAGCTGTTGGTCGGTACTCCGGACGGGAAGCAGATTCCGCTGAGCCAACTCGCCGACATCCGGCAGGGGAACGGCGCATCGTTTATCTATCGCGAGAACAATTCCCGCTACATTGGAGTGCAATACAGCATTGAAGGACGGGACTTGGAGCGCGCGGTGAGAGATGGCCAAAAAGCAGTCGATCAAGCTGTCGCTCTACCCCAAGGCTACTGGCTGAGTTGGGGCGGCGAGTACAGCCAGTTTCTGGAAGCCAAAGCGCAGCTTACATTAATTGGCCCACTCGCGGTCGTGCTCATCTTCATGATTCTGTTCGCACTGTATGGAAACTTTAAGTTCCCCGTCACCATTGCCTTGGGCGTCATCATGACGGAGCCGGTGGGCGCGCTCATAGCGCTGAAGCTCACGCATACGCCTTTCAGCGTTTCCTCGGTTCTGGGGTTGCTGGCGCTATTGGGCGTGTCGGTTGAAACGGCTGTGATTCTGGTTTCCTACATCAACAAGCTTCGCAACGAAGGAATGGACATCCCAACCGCAACCCGGGAGGCCTCACTCCTACGGCTTCGTCCGATCATGATGACGGCGCTGGTCGCATGCCTGGGGCTGCTTCCGGCCGCACTCGCAACCGGAATCGGCTCCGATACTCAGAAACCCTTCGCCATTGTCATCGTGGCAGGTTTGATCTCCCGGCTCTTCATCGGATTCTTCGTCAATCCGGTGTTGTACCAGATGGTGGCCCGTGAAGGTGATGTGCTTCAGGTATAGCCCTCCTTTTGGACGCAACTGGACTCGCGTGCAGAAGAGGATGCCCGGCTTCTACCTCGTAATTCACCAACCGCTTCGATCATGCGCAAAACTCAGGACGCGCTCGGAACTCCCCTGTCGAGCTGGCCGGAAGTGATCCAGAGTGACATGCGGATCGGTACCGATAAGTCGGCTTGTGGTCCACAACCCGCTCAGGTGCCTTCCAGTTCAAGTCCGAGGTTGTCGTTCACCGCTTGGCTGAGTTTCTGCTTGCATCCGAGATAGCGTTCGGTTGTCTGAACCGACGTGTGCCCCAGTAGAAACTGAATCTGTTCAAGTTCTCCGCCCGCCAAATGGCATAACCGTGCACAGGTGCGGCGCAAGTCATGGGGAGCGAGGTCCCTGATGCCGGCACGCTTCGCGGCCGCTTTCACAATGTGTCAAATTGCCTTGGGCGTGATTCCATCACCCCAAATATTCTCCATCCGACTTACTCGCCGGAAGATCGGCCCACCATCGATGGCAGCCTCCGTTGTCCACTCATCGACGGCGCGTTTCGCCCACACTGGAACCGGAACGGTGCGGATATGTTTTCCTTTGCCAATCAGGTCAGCAATTACCCAGTGCTCCTCGCGGACCTGGAAATCTTTGGTTCCGAGTCCAACCAGTTCGGCCCGTCGCAGGCCGCATCCGATGAGCAGCGCCAGCATCGCCCGATCACGTTTACCTCGAAGGCTGCCTGATGGTGATCCGCCGAGCAAGGTCCTGGACTGATCTACAGTTAACCAATTGCCAATCCGAACGCGGAGTCACTTTGCCCCTTTGACGCGGCGGATTCCCGCGGCCAGTTCAAGGCTCAGAAGGCCAGTGTCGGAGGCCTCATAAGCGAGCCGCCTCACGGCGGCTAGCCGCACGTTGATGGTGGAGGGCGCGAGGTTCTTCTGTTCGAGAAAGAACCGGTAGCGAAGGACGACAGTTCGGTTAAAGGCCAAACGCGGTTCAGCTTGGGCTGCACACACCGGAGTTGTATCCGTCACCGGGCAGAAGCGAGTGGGCTTTCGCGAAGGAGGAGAAATCTTGGTGCACGATGTCCTCAACAAACTCCTCGACGACATCCAAGGTCTGTTCGGCTACGCTTTCATTGTCGATCACCTGGAAGTCGCTGGTGATGAATAGCATGGTCCCAACAGGAACGTAGTTCCAGTCTCTGGCGCTGTCGAGCATGTGGGCCAGCCTGCGCCCCGTATGTGTGATTTTTATTAGTTCAAATCCCCGATGGTTTACCACCCCATCGATGAAGTCCAGGGACGGAGGAAGCAACGGGACAATGTCTTTGAAATTCTCGTAGCGGGTCTGACTGAGCACGCTCTCGAAACCGGTCTTGAAGCCGACATCTCCCGGCCTGGCCGAGGCAAAGGTCACCAGGGGCTGCACATTTGGAACGCCGAGATTCTGGCTCAGGATATACGCGCCGATACTCGCCATGGCGCCTCCTTTGCTATGCCCGGTGACGAAAACCGGATTGTCGGGCCCCGGGTTGAAGCCCGACACCAGGGTGTGCACCTTCTGGATGATGGATGTCGTCGCATTGAAGAAGCCACTGTGCACCTGTCCTGGCACCTTGTTTGGGCCGCTTGGGCTGGACGTGGGCACGGCAAAGAAATTCTGCAGCCAGTCGAGCCAACTGTCGGGATCGTTGAGCGAAGGCGGCAGTGTACCCCGGAATGCTGCGACGATGCCGAATGGGCACTGTCCGACCGTGGCCGCGTTGATCAGGCCTTCGCCTCCGCAGGCAGTTTGCGGGTCCTGAGTGTAAGGGACATTCGGGCTGTACTGCGGTTTCGCCGTGTAGGTGCAGGTGCCGGGAGCAATGCCGTAGGCTGCGCCGCAAGCATTCAGAAGGATGCAGTTCAGATTGGCGGGTGGCGGGGTGCTCATCTAAGACCTCCGTGTTGCTCTTCTGGAAAATGGCTTTGTGGACTGAAGGCCGCTTTCGCCGCGCAAGGTTGACGGCGGGTTCACTGAGTCTGGCCCAAAGCAAATCCATAGTCAATGGCTCACAGGTGGCGGTGCTTGGAGGAGTTACAGAAACGCTTGCAGGGTCGGGCCGAACCGGACCACGTCTCCCCTGCCGTGACCGGCAATTTTTAATCTGATACACTGCCCACACCGACCTGCCTTTGTAGCACAATAGAGTTTGCAACCATCTCAGACCCGTTTTTGGGGGGGACAATGCCACACGCTCAGAACCGCCACACGAATCAATCGTCTATGGAGCTTCGACCCTTTGACCGCTTGACGCTTGGATTGATTGGAATGGGAGTGATCTTCGCTTCCCTTGGCCTTGGCGAAGCCGTCTATCGGCTCGCGTTTTTCGATTTCGATGGAGCGACCGATCGTCTGCCACTCGAAATGTTGTTCGGACTGGCGTTTGCCTGGATGGCGACGAAGCTGGTCAAAGGGATTTACCGTAACCGGATGGCGACCTCCGAGAGAATCAACTTGATCTGGGACCGCAACCACAAGATTCGTCACGCGGTCGACGCCATCACGCCCGTGCCCTTTCCGGGCAATCAGCAAGCGATTCGCGTGATCCGCGAAGAAGTCGAGCGTATTGAATGGGCGCTGACCGAGATTCTGCCCGAGAGGCGCGCGTAGTCGTCGCTGGCTGAGCGTTGTCTTTTGCCATCCCGAAGACCGCGAGAACGCCGCGGTCTCGATGTGTTCTCGTCACCCCCTCGATTCCCCACTGACATCGTCGCGCTCACGATTACGACTGCGGACCCCAAACGCCCCCGCAATACTGCTCAAGTCCTGTCCTGTTCTTCCTCACAACCATCTGTGATTCGGGTCACAGAAGATTGGGTACAACTTTGGCATAACTGCTAAATGAAAAATGCGGGTGGCAGGGCCAATATCCTTAAGGCTTCGGAAAAGTTGCAGAGCAGCCTGGAAGCCGCGGGCAGCAATAAGCGTTATCCAGCCGCGCATGCGCTGTTCTGCGAGGACGGAAAAAGCGCCGGCGTTTTCCTTGTGCGCAAGGGAAAGGTGCGCATGAGCGTGCGCAACCTGCCGGAGCTTGACCGCGATTTCGCGGCGGGTTCGCTGCTGGGACTGCCGTCCTCCTTTACCGGAAGGCCGTACAGCCTGACCGCGGTGACGCTTGTGGAGTCCGACATTGTGCATGTGCCGCGGGACCAGTTTCTTGAGTTAATGCACGAGCGGCCCGAGCTCTGCCGCGAAGCCACCGACATGCTGGGACGCGAGGTAACGTTCATCCAGTCGGCGCTGGCCGAGCGGCACCGCCAACTCGCCGTGGCGATCTGACATTCTCCCGCCAGGAACGGGGCCGGCCGCCGGGTCTGGCCTTTTTCGCAACGCTACGCGACAAGACCGATGCATGCCCCTTGAATGTGCTACTTTAGCCCGGAGAGCCAGTTTTCCGGCGCGTGCGCCTGGAGCTGTTTTCGCCGGAGAAGTAGGCAAGCCATGCACCGTCTCACCATCAAGACCCACAAGAAGCGCGAGATTCTGGACATCACCGAGCACCTCGAGCAGTTGCTATGGAAGCAGCACGCGGACAAAACCGGCATCTGCCAGTTGAACTTGCTGCACACCACGGCGGCGCTGGCCACCGCCGATCTCGATCCCGGCACCGACCTCGACATGCTCGACGCCTTCGAGCACATGGTTCCCAAGCTTTCCTACCGTCATCCGCACAACCCGATGCATGTGCCCGACCACATCCTGTCAACCCTCATTGGGACCTCGGTGAGCATGATGGTCGAACGCGGCCTGCTTCTGCTGGGCACGTGGCAGCGCGTCATCCTGGTGGAACTTGACGGCCCGCGCGAGCGGGAAGTGGTGGTGGGATTCGTGGAAAGCAGTTAGCAGCGAGCAACTAGCAGCTAGCAGCTAGAGCTGTCTCATAAATCGCTTTGTATCAGGGCACGGCTTTCAGCCGTGCCGCAGCTCAGTCAACAAAGAACTTGGGCTTTAGCCCCTGAGGGAGCTGGTTTTACGGGTGCAGGGGCTAAAGCCCTGATCTTTTCTGCGTCCTGCTCGGCACGACTCAAGTCGTGCCCTGGTACGAACCGTACAGATTTATGCGATGAGCTATAGCAACTAGTTGGCGACAGGGTGGGAGCGGCGTGCGGCTCTAATGACCTGATCAATCTGCCTCGAGGTGAGGACATCGGTACTCTTGCGTTTTGATTCCTCTCCGATAACCCTGAGGACTTCGGGCTCCGGCGCAGCCAGCCGCACATAATCCCGGATGCTGAGCAGCACTGCCCTGCGAGTACCGCGTTTTTCGATGACGAGGGAACGGCGCTCGTTTTCGACCCGTTGCAGGAGCTCGCCGAAGCCGGCGCGAGCGCGTAGGGCGGAGACAACAATGCTTCCATTTCTGCCAGTTCTCAGCATCGATGAACTCTTCAGTTCGATTGTCCGAACTGTACAGTCGAATTGTCAACAGTGTCGAATCTGTGCTCTGAACAATCTGGCTGCCCACCCTCTCGCCAAGTGCGGGCGAGAAGGGTTGGGCGGGCACCCACGGTTGAAGCGCGAGATAGAGCCTCGTGGCGAAAGCACGGGCCACCCGCCTCACTCGTGTACGCCTTCCAATTCGAGCTGAAATTCGCGGTGTTCGCCCGGTGCGAGGGTCACTTCCGCGCCGCCTTCGAAAGCGGTCATTTTGTATCCCGGCGCAGCGGCTGTTATCAGGAGGGGCTTGCTGGGAACTGTATAGTGAAAGTGACCAGCAGGATCCGTGAAAATCTCGATGTAGGCGTCTGAATTCCGGGCGTCCTGAATTCGAATCTTCGCGTCAACAACGGGTTTGGAAGTGTGAGCATCTTGCACTTCACCGGAGATAATCCCCCCTTGCGCACCCAGGATTACTTCGAGGTCAGTAATCTCTTTGTCGCCGACTATGACGGTGGGGAACGTCGCATTAGGATCGAGGCTCAGCCAGAAAGATGGATCAGGATAGCCGTCCGTCTCATCCTTGGCCCGGATCCTATATTTGCCCGGACGCAACGTGAGGGTAAACCGTCCGCGGCTGTCGGCCGCAATCCAAGGATTCGGGAAATTCCCAACTGTGCCGCTACCCTGGTCCGCGATTACAGGAAGAGCTTCGACGTAGGCGTGCGCCACGGAATTGCCCGCCGCATTACGCACGCTGCCGCTGACTCTGGTTTCCACTGCAGTCGCAGCGGAGCTGCCGGCTAAGTACAGCGCTAAATAGACCGCTGTGCGCAGAACTACGACTCCGAATTCCATATCAGTATCCGTCGATAGTGATCGAGGTGCATTTGTAGATAACGCCGTTGACGTGGAGCAGAGGAACTCCGTTGACAGTCCAGTTTTGTGATGCGTCGGTTTCTCCCGTGCTTCCTGGACAAGCGGCGCTGCAGATGGAATAGCCATCGTAAAAGGTGCCGTCGGAGGCCGTCTGTTCGCTTCCGGTGGATGTGCCGCTCCCCAAATCATGTCTTGCACCTATCGTAATCGTGTCGGCAGCGGTAACAGAATAAGGGTATCCTGCACCGGTAATAAACTGGACCTGGTTGTTCACAGCTCTAAGGTATCCCGGGTACTGCCCTCCGGTCGGGCACTCCCCGGCAGGAAACGTACCTTGGGCGATGGTGCTTTTCGGTTCTACCCCTTGTGAAACACGGGCGGGGGCGTCACAGCACGGACGAAACTCACTCCGTATTGCGTAAATGAATACTCCGACCGGAGAACGATCTGGCTTCGCCCAGCGGGAATTTTGGTCGTACCAACTCCAATATATCGGTCTGGTTCTGCTCTCTGAGTTTGGGTAATGATTCCCAGCCTCTCCAAGTCCTGAATAACCAGCTCGGCTTGGGTTAGTTTGTCATAGTTCTTCAGCTGCTCTTCGGACATTTTTTCTTTGAACAATTCGCGCTCGGCAGGATTGACCCCTGTGTTGATCGACGGGTCGTACACCTTGATCAACGCTGCATACTCCATGGGTTCCCTGCCGGGGCGGTGTTCCGACAAATAGCCTTTGGGCTGTGAAACGAATGCAAAAAGACGGTCTAAGAATCTTGCCTCTTCTGAGGTCAATTGCGAGAGCGTTTGTCCGAATGATGGGAGGATTCCATCGGTTGTAGTAACCGTGTTTTCTAGCAGGGCTGCCCATCTCGTTTGCAGCTCCTCGTCGTTTTGCACCGATGCAAGCTGAAGCAGCGGCATGACCTTTCGGAAGTCCTCTTGGTTAAGAGGCGGTTTGTTACCTCGCGACTCTGCCCATTTTGTGAATATCTTCTCCAGAAATTCGCGCTGGTAAAACCGGTAGATGTTGCCTAAGTCGCCCAAAGAAAGCCCAAGTTCCTCGGCTAAAGGCAACATCAGTTTCTTGCCAGCATCCGATTTGAAGAAGGCCGCTAGTGCCATCCCCTCCACCAATTTCGGGTCGATCATCATCGCTCCTCACCTATTATAAAAGTCATGCGTGTCCTCAGAAGAGGTTTCGTTGTTTGGCATCTAACTCGACAACGCGGCGGGTGGCCTGCCCTTTCGGTTTGGGATTAGCATCACTCTTACCCATGGGTGCTCTACCCTTGTCGCCGTCTCTTGGCGGACAGGAGCCTGCCCTGAGCGCAGCCGAAGGAGCCTGCCCTGAGCCAGCGACGGTTTTGCAAACCGTCCGTGAGGTCAGAAACTGGTGATGAGTGGCAGACTGGGGGAGGCAGGCTCGGCAGCTAAGACCGACATTCGATTGGCGCCTGAGTGC
>Ga0074045_10002362_pt1 | contig 17481 bp, 12 predicted proteins | sample BogForMeECP23OM2_FD_94442 | JGI IMG/M metagenome (GOLD analysis project Ga0074045, IMG submission 94442) | Bog forest soil microbial communities from Calvert Island, British Columbia, Canada - Bog Forest MetaG ECP23OM2 | ecosystem: Environmental > Terrestrial > Soil > Wetlands ...
GCGCCAGCAATTCAGCGCGCTGGCGAGGCGAAAGAAACCCGCCGCGAATCATGCCTCCAGCCGAATCCGAAAACCCTTCCGACGCAAGCCCCTTTTCGCCCCCTCAATGAGTCCGGGTATAGGATGTCATCCTTCGCCCCTCGGCGGCGTCTGCTTGCACGAGCAGCCAGGGCGCGTGGCAGATGGCGGCGACCAGTCTGCCGCTGTCCAGGAAAGCCCGAACGACGCGCATGGCGCTCTCGTCGACGCGGAGCTTGTCGGGATTGATGACCCCGCCGGGCAGGACGAGCGCATCGTAGCCCTCGGGCCTGGCGTCGGCGATCTTGAGGTCGGCCGGCGCGGTCTCGCCCCAGTCGGTCTTGTTCCAGCCGCGGATGGGTGATCCGGTCGGCGTCGCGACGTCCACCTTCGCCCCGGCCTTGCGGAGTGCGTCGCGAGGAACTGTCAACTCGAGCTGCTCGAAGCCGTCGGCAGCGAGAATCAGGAAGCGGGCGTTGCGAATGTCGGGCATGGGGATCTCCAGGTGAGGCGCAGCCCCCGGGCGCCCAACTGCGCATGGCGGCGATTGTTCCTGGATTAACCGTCCCTTAACCGTCCGCCCCCTTCGGGACCGGCTGCGGTCGGACGCGAGGAACAAAGGACTGCCGGACGCATTGCTGTGAGAGAGATGGAGACTTTGATGCCCACCCAGAAGCCCGGCGAGGGGATTCCGACCCCGGAGCCCGACGTCATCCGGCCGCCCGCTCCGCCGGAGACGCCTCCGCCGGATTTTCCGGCCGAGGTCCCCGCGCCCGAGCCCGACGTCATCTCGCCGTCGGACCCGCAGGAGTTGCCGCCGCCGGGCCCTGAGGTAACACTGCCCGACGGACCCTAGGGCCGGTGCAGGAGCAGTCCCTCTTTCTAATTGAGCAACCCCTGATGAACCGGATCGTCGGAGGGTTCGTCGTGGCGCGCCCGGGCGCCCGGCTCTCGCGTGGTCGTTCGGCCGCGGGTTCGGGTCTTCACAGGGCCGAATCGAGCGGCGAGAGGAATCGCGAGCGGAGGCGGGCGCGCCGCGGCGCGACCCAGGCTTGCTCAGGCGGCTGCTCTCGCCCGCCGGTCGAAGAACAGGGCCTGGCTCACCGCCGAGCGCACCGTATCCGCATTGAACGGCTTCGACAGAAGGAAGACTGGCTCCGGCCGGTTCCCCGCGGATCCGAGGAAGATGCCCGGATGCTCGGTGACGAACACCACCGGCTTGCCTTTCTTGCCGACGATTTCGTTGACCGCGTCGATGCCAGAGCTGCCGTCGGCGAGCTGGATGTCGGCGACGATCAGCTCGGGCTCCCGCTCGGCCGCGAGCGCGACGGCCTGGCGGCGAGTCCGGACCACCCCCACGACCTGATGGCCGAGATCCTCCACGATATGTTCGAGGTCCATCGCGACGATCGGTTCGTCTTCGATGATCATGACCCGCGCAGCGAGCTCGCGCGCGAGGTCGCCGGCGCCGCGCGCCAGCAGGCTATTTACCCGACCGCGACCGACGTCCATGATCGCCGCGACCTCTGCGACCGAGAAGCTCTCGACCGTGTGCAGTAGGAAAGCCTGGCGCGTCTGCGGCGAAAGCGCTGCGAGTTTGCGATCGACGGCCGACGCCAGCGCCGCGTCGTAATCCGGATCGTCGCGGCAGGTCGCGGGCCATACCTTCAGAAACGCATGGTACAGCGCCATCCTGGGCGGGATGTCGCGCCGGAACGCGCGCGGCTCGGCGATGAGGTATTCGAGGGTCGCAGCGACGTAGGCGTCTCCGCTCTCCTGGCTTCCGTTGAGAGCGCACGAAAAACGCCGGAGATAGGGGAGCGATTGCCCAATTTCGTTCGAGATTGGCATCGATTCATACCCTCCTGGCCAGCCGAGCCGTCGCATGACGGCGTCCCCGCCGGCTTCCCCGCGCCTACTTAGCTTGCCACTAGACTGGTAGTAAGCAATTGTGGAAAATACCTAGGTTCCGCCTCTTGAAGTCGGCGACACCGAAGTGACAAGATTCAGGGCTTCAAGCGCTTCGCGCCGGACCTATCGGTCGCTGACCCTGGTCGACCGCCACTGATGAGGTTTCGAAGAGGACAACATGGCCAAGTCGAACGCCTTGGAAGATCGGTCTGCTGCTCCGCCGGCGCTCGACGCGGCGCCGCTCGACGCGATCGGGCGCGCCCTGAAGGCCCATTATGACGACCTTCTCCAGGCGCCGCTCCCGGCCCGGTTCGAGGAACTTCTCTCCGGGCTCGACGCGGCGGGCGAGGCGCGAGGCAAAGCGCGGGGGCGCCGCGCGTCGTTAGGGCGCTGCTTTTGCCCAGCCATTGGCTGCGCCGCGCGCCTCACCATGAAGGCAATGCGCATGGCGCTCTTCCCAAGATCAACACTGTCGCCTGAATGGAACCGTAAGCGGCGACGTGCGTTTCTTTGCTCGGCCCCCGACCGCGCCGGCGGCCTCTGGCGATCTCGGGCGCGGGAGACGCTCTTGCATGAGAAGTGGTGGAGCGCGTTCGGCGTCGACAGACTTGTCGAACCCGTGAAGAGGCTCTGAAGCCATGGCGCCGCGCGCCTTCTGGAAGGGCTATCTGAAACTGTCGCTGGTCACGTGCCCCGTCGCGCTTTCGCCGGCGACAAGCGACAGCGAGAAGATTCGCTTCCACACCCTCAACCGCAAGACGGGAAACCGCGTCGTTAGCCGGTACGTCGACGAAGAGACCGGGCGCAGGGTCGAGGAGGACGACGAGGCGAAGGGATATGCCCGCGGGGAAGCCGATTATCTCATTCTGGAGGACGAGGAACTTGAGTCCGTCCGGCTCGACAGCGCCCGCAGCATCGACATCGAAGGCTTCATGCCGCGCGACAGCATCGACTGGGTTTGGTGCGACACGCCGTTCTACCCGGCGCCCGACGATCCGGTCGGCGAGGAGGCCTACTGCGTCATCCGCGACGCCATGCGCTCGACGGGGACGATCGGCGTGTCCCGGCTCGTTCTCTATCGTCGCGAGCGCGCGGTGATCCTGAAGCCGCGCGAAAAGGGGATCGTGCTTTGGACCCTGCGCTACGGCGAGGAAGTCACGGACCCTCGCGACATCTTCGCCGGCGTTGGCGACCGCGACGTCGATCCCGGCCTCCTCCGCCTGATCGAAAAGGTGATAGAGGAGCGCAAGGCGCCCTGGAGCTCCGAGATGGTCCGCGACCCCGTCCAGGAACGGCTGAGCGAGCTTATCAACGAGAAAAAGAAAGGACTTCCGCATAAAACCGCGTCCAAGCAGGAGCCGGACGAAACGCCGTCCAACGTGGTTAACATCATGGACGCCTTGCGCCGCAGCGTCGCCGCCGAAGCCAAAGCAAAAAAGCCGCCGGCCAAGCCGAAACGCTGACTCTTTAGGCCGCTTTCCGCCGGCGGCGTTTCCCCGAGCCGACCGGCGCGGCAGCCGCGCGAAAATCGGCCCACGGATCCCGGCGCAGCGAAGCGAGGCGAGCGGGCGTATTGGCGACCGTGAAGAACGCCGGCCCGATCCCCGGCCCCAGTTCGTCCCATTCGAGCGGCGCCGAGACGGCCGCGCCGGGGCGCGCGCGCGTCGAATAGGCCGCGACGGCGGTCATCCCGCGCTGATTGCGAAGATAGTCGATCAGAATCTTTCCCGTGCGTTTCGCCTTGGCGATGGTGGAGACGTAGCGTCCGGGACTGTCCGCCGCCATCGCGTCGGCGATCGACTTGGTGAACGCTTTGACCTCCGGCCAATCGGCCGCAGGGGTCAACGGCGAGACGACATGCAGGCCCTTGCCGCCCGACGTCTTGACGAAGGCGGCGAGGCCCCTGTCGGCGAGCCGCGCGCGCACCTCCCGCGCCGCCTCGATCACGCTCTCCCACGCCACGCCCTCTCCGGGATCGAGGTCCATGACGATCGTCTCGGGACGCTCCCAGTCGGCGAGCGTCGAACCCCACGGATGAATCTCGAGCGCGCCCGACTGGACAAGGTCGATCAGGCCGTCGAAGTCGCGGATCGCGATCAGCGGCTCGCCGGGCTCCTTTGGGTCGCGCGCCAGCATGATGGCATCGCCGTGGCCCTTCCACGCGTGCTTCTGGAAGAATTTTTGGCCGTTGATCCCATCGGGGCAGCGCAGGAGCGCGAGCGGCCGCTCGACGACGAAAGGCGCCATGCGGCTCCACACCTCGGCGTAGTAGTCCGCAAGGCCCTCCTTGGTCACTCCGTCGTCCGGCCAGTAGAGACGGTCGGGATGCGTGAGCGTCATGGCGTGCGTCCCCGGTTTCGGCTGCGCTTCGGAGCGCGGCTCCTCGCGCACGATCTCTTCAGCGGGCTTGTCCTCGCGCAACCCTCGGAACGAGGCGTGGCGCAGAAGGCCGTCGGCCGTCCAGGCGCGGAAGTCGACCTCCGCGACCAGCTCTGGCCGGACGTAGCGGATTTGGCGCGCCTGGTCGGCGCTGAGCCGGTCGGCGAAGGGACTGGTCGGGCTGCGAATCGTCTCGAGGCGCTGAAAGAGACCCTGCGCCACGGCGGCGCTGAAGCCGGTTCCGACCCGGCCGACGTAGCGCAAGGCGCGCTGCTCGTAGACGCCGAGCGCAAGCGAGCCGATCGACTTGGCCGAGGCGGTCGAAACCGTAAAGCCGCCGATCACGAATTCCTGTCGCGCGGCGCATTTGCACTTGAGCCAGCTCCGGCCGCGCCCGGCTCGATAGGGGGAATCGCGGTCCTTCGAGATCACGCCTTCCAGCCCGAGCCGGCAGGCGTGACGCAGCACGATTTCGCCGCTCTCCTCGAAATGGCCGCTGAAGCGCAGCGGTCCTGCGTCCTCTCCTAAGATGGCCTGAAGCGCTTCCTTGCGGCGGATGAGCGGGGTCCCGGTCAGGTCGTAGCCGTCGAGATAGGGAAGATCGAAAGCGTAGTAGACGAGCAGGTCGGTCCGCCCTTCACTCAGCGCCTCCTGCAGCGCCGAGAAGTTCGAAGCGCCGCTGGTCTCGACCACGAGCTCGCCATCGATTACGGCCTCGCGCACGGGCAAGGCTCGGAACGCCTCGACGATTTCCGGCCCGAATTTTCCCGTCCAGTCGAGTCCGCCGCGCGTGATCAACCGCACGCGGCCGTCGGCGATCCGCGCCAAGATGCGATACCCGTCAAGCTTGACCTCATGAATCCAGCGCGCGCCGTCAGGCGGCGTTTCGGCCAGCGTCGCGAGCATCGGCTCAACGACCGAGGGCGTCGGGGCCTTTTTCGCGCCCGGCAGGGACGCAGGGTCGAAGGCGGCGCCGCGCGTGGCCTTCTTCGCCCAGGCCCCGATCGGACCCTCCTTCGACCACCCCGGCGCGTCCTCAGCAACCTCGTCGATCGGCCTTCCGGTCGAGACCGATTCCGGCCGCTCTTCGAGAATGTCGGCCTCGTCCTTTTCGCGCGCGTATTGGTCGTGGCTCTTGATCAGGAGCCAGTTCAAGTGCTTGTCGCGAGGCTTCGGACGCATTCGGACCAGCATCCAGCGGCCCTGGAGCTTCTCCCCGTGAAGCTCGAATTCAAGATGACCCTTGGCGAGCCCGGCATGGGGGTCGCCGATCGGCGTCCAGAATCCCCTGTCCCAGAGGAGCACCGCGCCGCCGCCGTATTCGCCCTTCGGGATCGTGCCCTCGAAGGCGCCGTATTCGAGCGGATGGTCCTCGACCTCGACGGCGAGGCGCTTCTCGCCGGGAACGAGGCTCGGCCCGCGCGTCACCGCCCAGCTCTTCAGGACGCCGTCCAGCTCGAGGCGGAAATCGTAGTGGAGCCGGCGCGCGTCATGCTTCTGCACGACGAACAGGTGGCCGTCGTCTGCGCCCGCCGCCGTCGGGTTGGGCTCGGGCGTCGTCGAGAAGTTGCGCTTGGCGCGGTATCGCTCCAGCGCCATGCGATCAGCCTGCAGCCTTCCGCCGGCCGCCGCGCCGCGGCTCCGACCTTTCCGGCGTTCGAGGCGGCGGCGCCTTCCCGCCGAGCCCGGCGCTCTCGCGCAACGCGGCCATGAGATCGGTTGCAGGCGTCGGTTTGGCCCGCTTCGGCGGCTCGATCCGGCGGCCTTCGAGCTTGGCCTTGACCAGGTCCGCCAGCGCGGCCTCGTAGCGGTCGTGGAAAGCGCGCGGGTCGAATGCGCCGCGCTTCGTCTGAATGATGTGCTCGGCGAGTTCGAGCATCTCGCCCTTGATCTCGATGTCGGGCACGTCGGCGAACGCGTCCCGCGCCGACCGGACCTCGTAATCGTAAGCGTGATCGCCGCCAGTTCTGGTCCGCTGGCGCGGATCAGCACGGCGCGCGCCCGCCGGAAAAGCACCGTCTCGGCGATCGCGACCGTGGCGGTTCGACTAAGACCGCCGTGGATTACCGCGAAGGCCTCGTAGGCGCTCCGGTCGGACGGCGCCAGATAGTAGGGCCTGTCGAAATAGATCTCGTCGATTTCCGCCTCATCGACGAAGGCGGAGACGGCGAGGGTCTTGTCGCTGCGCGGAACCGCAGCGGCGATCTCCTCGGGTTCGAGCGCCACATATTCATCCCTGCCGACTTCGTATCCCTTGACCTGATCCTCCCGCTCGACGGGCTCGTCGGTCACCGAATCGAAGAATTGCCGACGCAGCCGCGAGCCGCTGCTCCGGCTCACGGAATGAAGAGCAATACGCTCCGAACGCGACACGGCCGCGTAAAGCGCGACCGGGCAGGTCAGCTCGGCGATCTTGAGATAGCCTTTCCAGCTCGCTCTCGGCTGCGCCACGAGTTTCGACCCCTCTTTGGCATTGAGAAACGTCATCCCATCTGTATTGTTCCGGAGCGTACGCCGTTCGGAAGTCACGACGCGCGAACAGCGCATTGGCGATCCAAGCTTAGAGGCGGCGAACGACGCGCATCGCTCCTCGTCGAAGGACCTACGAGCAGATGTTTACGTCACTCAACATAGGCACCCACGTATTCTGCCGCCGGAGCGGCGACCCATGAGCAACGTCGATCAACCGGTCCATCCGCCGCCGACGGGCATGGGGAACGGAGGCAATGTTCAGGCGCCAAAGCGGCTGGAAGAGGGCGGCCGGGCCATCCGCGAGGCGCTGCATTATGCGGCGATCGTCGAGTCGTCCGACGACGCCATTCTGTCCAAGGACCTCGACGGCGTCATCCTGAGCTGGAACCGGGGCGCGGAGCGCCTGTTCGGCTATTCCGCGGCGGAAGCGATCGGACAGCCGGTGACGCTGATCATCCCCAGGGAGCGCCACGAAGAAGAGCCGAAGATCCTCGATACGATCCGGCGCGGCGAGCCCATTCATCATTTCGAGACCGTGCGCCAGCACAAGCACGGCAATCTGATCGACATCTCGCTCACCGTCTCGCCGATCCGGAACGCGAGGGGCGAGATCATCGGCGCCTCGAAGATCGCCCGCGACATCACCGAGCTCAAGAGGGCGCGCGACCGGCAGCAGCTGCTTCTGCGCGAGATGAGTCATCGGGTGAAGAACCTGTTCGCCCTTTCGAGCAGCATCGTGGGCTTGAGCGCGCGCTCGGCGCATTCGGTTCAGGAGCTCGCGGATGCGGCCCGGGAGCGGCTCGCGGCGCTGGCGCGAGCGCATGCCCTGACTTTCGCGCATGGCGTGGTCGAATCGTCGGACCACCCCGCGACGCTCCAGTCCCTCATTCGGACGATCGTGGCGCCGTTCGACGGGCAGGGTCAGGACGGTCGCTCCCGGATTGCGGTGTCGGGCGCGGATCTCCCGGTCGCGTCGGGATCGGTCGCGAGCCTGGCGCTCCTGATTCACGAATTCGCGACCAACGCCGCCAAGTACGGCGCGCTGTCGACGGAAGTCGGAACGATCGACGTCGTCAGCGTCGAGGACGGCGAGCAGGTCGCGCTGAACTGGACGGAGCGGGGCGGCCCCCCGGTCGTCCAGCCCGCCGCGGGGCGCGAAGGATTCGGGGGCGTGCTCTCGCGCATTGCAGTCGAGAAGCAGCTCGGCGGCGAGCTTTCCCGGGAATGGAAGCCGGATGGCCTCTCGATCCGCCTCATCGTTCCCATGTCCAGCCTGACGGGTTGATCCCGACCGCAGGCGACGGCGCGGCGGCGGAATTGGCCGCCTCCCCGGGACGCATTCAATCCCTGTCCGCACCCGAGCCGGACGATGACATCGCGGTCATGAGGGCCCTGGCGATGCTCTTTTCGTCATAGGGCTTTTGGAGAACCACCGCGTCAGGGACCGCGTCCGCGCGGCCGGCGCGCGTCCGCATCTCGTAGCCGGTGGCGAAAACGACGCGCAGGTCCGGGCGGCGCTCGACGGCGAGGGCCGCGAGGTCCTCTCCCGACATGCCCGGCAGTGCGAGGTCCGTCACGATGACGTCGAACGCGCCCGTGTCGAGCCTTTCGAGAGCCGCCGCGCCATTCTCCGCCTCGGTGACCGAATGACCGAGACTCGCCAGCATTTCCGCGGTGGAGAACCGGATCAGGGCGTCGTCCTCGACCAGAAGAACCTGGAGCGGCCGCGCCGGCAGGCGCAGGTCGCCGGCGGGGCGCCGTTCCTTGGAACGCTGGGGCGACCGGGCGACGCGGCGCTGCTGCTGGTTGCGCAGGACATAACGGATTTTGCGGGCCAGCGCCTCGCGGCTGTAGGGCTTGCTGAGAAGCTCGATGCCTTCGTCCAGACGGCCGCCGTGAACGATGGCGTTCTCGGTGTATCCAGAGGTGAAGAGCACGGCGAGATTGGGCAGGCGTTCCTTCGCTTTGTGGGCAAGCTCCGGGCTGCGCAGGGGGCCGGGCATAACCACGTCGGTAAACAAAAGGTCGATCGGAACGCCGCTCTCGACAATCGCCAGCGCGCTTTCGGCGTCCTTCGCCTTCAGGACGCGATAGCCGATATCGGAGAGCATATCGACAACGGTCCCCCGCACCTCTGCATCGTCTTCCACGACGAGAACGGTTTCCGCGCCGCCCGTCGCGGGGCCGACCTCGGTGTCCGTTTCGACGTCTTCCAGCGCTCGCGCCCGAGGCAGATAGATGCGCACCGTCGTGCCGTGGCCCACTTCGCTGTAGATTTTGACGTGTCCCCCAGACTGCTTCACGAACCCGTAGACCATGCTGAGCCCGAGACCGGTCCCCTGGCCCTCCGGCTTCGTCGTGAAGAACGGCTCGAAGACCTGATCCATGATGTCGGGAGGGATCCCGACGCCGGTGTCCGAGACGGCGATCATGACGTACTGACCCGCTGACACTTCGGCGTGGCGCGCGGCATAGCCGTCGTCGAGATAGGCGTTGCCGGCTTCGATCGTGAGCTTTCCGTGCCCGTCCATCGCGTCGCGCGCGTTGATCGCCAGGTTGAGCAGGGCGTTTTCGACCTGGACCGTGTCGACGAAGGTGTTCCACAATCCGCCGGCGACGATAGTCTCGATTTCAACCCCTTCGCCGAGCGCCCGGCGGAGCATGTCGTCGATGCTGCGGATCAGGCGGCCGAGATTGACGACCTTCGGCGCGAGCGGCTGCCGCCGTCCGAATGCGAGCAGCTGCGCGGCCAGTTTGGATCCGCGCGAGATGGCGGAGATGGCCGTCTGCAGACGCTGCTCGGCGCGCGCGTTGCCGGCGATGTCGCGGCCGATGAGCTGCAAGTTGCCGCCGATGACCTGCAGGACGTTGTTGAAGTCGTGCGCCACGCCGCCGGTGAGTTTGCCGACGGCTTCCATCTTCTGCGCCTGGAGCAGCTGGGCCTCGGCCCGCGCGCGCTCGGCGATCGCAGCGGCGACGCGCTGCTCCAGCGACTCGTTGGCCTGGAGCAGGATCTGTTCGGCTTCCTTGCGGTCGGCGATGTCGATCACCGAGCCGATATATCCGAGGAATTGTCCGTCGTCGTCGAAGCGGGGTCCGGCGGCGCTCAGCGCCCAGCGATATCCGCCGTCGCTGCGGCGCAGCCGATACTCGATCCGGAACGGCGCGCGACCCGCATTCGCCTCCAAGAAGGCGCTGCGCGCCCGCTGACGGTCCTCGGGATGCAAGGCTTCCCAGGCGCCGAACCCCAGCGCCTCCTCCTGAAGCTGTCCGGTGAACTCCGTCCACTGCCGGTTGAGGTAGGTGAGAGATCCGGTCGGATCGGTCATCCACATCATCACCGGCGCGTGCTCGGCCAAGTTGCGGAAGCGCGCCTCGCTTTCCCGCAGGTCGCGCGTCGCCTCCCGCCGAAGGAGCGCCGTCTCGAGATTGGCGTTCACGCGAGCGATCAGCTCCCGCGCCGAGAAGGGCTTCGTCAGGTAGTCGTCGGCCGAGGCGTCCAGGCCCTCCACGCGGGCGTCCTCGCCGGCGCGCGCCGACAGGAGGATCACGGGAAGGTCGCGGAACGCATCCTCGCGCCTGAGCTCGCGCAAAAGGCCAAAGCCGTCGAGACGCGGCATCATGACGTCGCTGAGGACCAGGTCGGGCTTTCGCGCCCGGACGGCTTCCAGCGCCTCTTGACCGTCCGCGGCCGTCTCGATTTCCCATCGCGATCCGAGCAGCCGGCGGACGTAGTTGCGCATGTCGACGTTGTCGTCGACAACCAGGATGCGGGACCCGGCGGTCCGTCCCTCAAACCCGATCTCGACAATTTCGTCGGCGCGATCGTCTGGACTTTCACCCGACGCGTCGTCCGAGGGGAGCCACCGCAAAGCCTCCTCGACGAAGGCCCCGGCGCGCAGCGAGGTCGAGATACGGGAGCGTCCGCTGCCGATTTTTTCCGCCGAGAGATGCCCCGTCCCATACGGGATCGAGATTGTGAACGCCGTGCCCTTGCCTTCCTCGCTTTCCGCCTCGGTCGTCCCGCCGTGCAGCCTCACGAGCTCCTGCACCAGCGCGAGGCCGATCCCCGACCCTTCGAACGAGCGGCTTCTCTGCCCTTCGATCCGGTGGAATCGCTCGAACAGCTTCGGCAGCTCCGATTGCGGAATCCCGACCCCGGTGTCGCGCACGATCAGTTTTGCGAACCGGCGATCCGCCGAACTCCTCAGTGCGATCGTGATCCCCCCCTCGAAAGTGAACTTGAACGCGTTCGACAGGAGATTGAGGACGATCTTCTCCCACATGTCGCGGTCGACATAGACGGGCTCGGGAAGTTCCGCGCAGTCGATCCGCAGCGTGATGCCGGCCCGCTCCGTCGCCGACTCGAAGTTCGACGCCAGTTCGCCGGTCAGCCGCGCAAGATCGACCGGCTCGAAGCTGACGTCGGCGCGACCCGCCTCGATGCGAGAGAAATCCAGGAGCGCGTTCACAAGCCTCAGCAAGCGGAGACTGTTCCGATGCGCCGTCTCCAGACGGCCGCGATGGGTCGGATTGAGCCGGTTGGGCGCGTCCTCCAGCACGTCCTCGATCGGCCCGAGCATCAGCGTCAGCGGCGTGCGGAACTCGTGGCTGATGTTCGAGAAGAAGGTCGTCTTGGCGCGGTCGAGCTCCGCCAGTGCTTCGGCGCGCCGTCGCTCCTCCTCGTGGGCCTGAGCGTTCGCGATCGCCGCGGCGATCTGCCCCGCGGCGAGACTGAGAAAGCCGCGGTAGTTCTCGTCGAGCAGCCGGAACGGATTGAGGCCGACCACAAGCACGCCCGCGCGCCCCGTTTCGCCTGTCGGCAAGATGGGAATCAAGGCCGCCTGGGTCGGGGGAGTGGGCCACGGACCCGCGGGGATGGCCGTGTCCGAAAGCAGCGCCTTCAGGTCGGCGACGACTTGGATCGTCTGCGACCGCAGGACGTCCTTGAGAGGCCAGGGGCTCACGCGCTCGAACTCGATCGTCGCGGGCGCAAGCCTATGGCCGGGGTCGATGCCCGACGCCCCCGCGAGCTCCGCCGAGCAGGCGTCCCGGTCGGCGACATAGATCATGGCGAACGGGAGATCGCACGGGTTCTTTTCCAGCGCGGCGGCGCTCTGCCTGCAGGCTTCCCGCCAGTTGCGCGCGTGGCTCGCCTCCGTCGCGAGATCCCGGAGCAGCCCGAGTTGCCGCTCGCCGAGCACGCGCCGCGTATCGTCGCTGTTGGCGCAGAAGATCCCGCCAACCGCGCCGTCGTCGTTCGGGATCGGGCTGTACGAGAAGGTGTAGTAGGTCTCTTCCGGATAGCCGTTGCGCTCCATGATCAGGAGCTGAGACTCGACATACGTGCCCTGATCGCCGCCGAGCGCGGTATCCAGCATCGGGCCGATCTCAGGCCAGATTTCGCGCCAGACTTCGCGCGTGGGCCGGCCGAGCGCCCAGGGGTGTTTGCCGCCGATGATGGACTTGTAAGGATCGTTATAGAAAAAGAGGAGCTCTTCCCCCCAGCCGATCCAGATCGGCTGGCGGGACGTCAACATGATCCGGATGGCCATCTTGAGGCTTTGCGGCCAGAACGCCGGCGGCCCCAATGGCGTCTCATGCCAGGGATGGGCCCGCAACAGCGCGCCGAGTTCCCCGCCTCCGGACAGGAAATCGGGAATCGGCTCCTTCGGGCCCCCTCCGCCCGTCGTCGCAGACGCGCTCATAGACGTCATCCTGAGTGGCGGCTAAGTCAAAAAAACGGAAACAGGAAAACGGAAAACGGCGCGGAACTGATCGCGCGACGAATGACAGATAGGGGACATTCGTTTGCCGGTCTAGGCGCCCGCTCCGAGCCGCCTAGCGTCCGCATGCCGCTCAGCCGACGCGTCTTTTGCCTGCGACGAGGTCTTTGCAGACCGCGGAGCCTGGAATGCGGCGCCCTCAGTTCATTCCCAGCGCCGCCAGGTAAAGGTCGAGGATCGTCTCTTCCTCGATCCGCTTGTCGCGGTCCTGTTTGCGGATCGACACGATCTTGCGCATGACTTTCACGTCGAAGCCGTTGGCCTTGGCCTCGCCGTAGACATCCTTGATGTCGTCGGAGAGCGCACGCTTCTCCTCCTCGAGCCGCTCGATGCGCTCGATGAAGGCGCGCAAATGGCCGGCGTTGACCTCCTCGATCCCGGCCGCGATCTCGTCCTTTTTCGCCGGCTCAGCCATAGCGACTCTCTTCCTGTCTTCTCGGGGGCGGCGACAAGGACGCCAAACGCAAAGCGGCGTCAAGGCCGCGCGCCTTGTGGACGAACCGCGGCGAGGGTGTGGCTGACCCTTCGCCCAGCGGTAGAGGGGGTGCTATCGCGGGGCGAGGGGACGCGCCGGGCAGGCGCGGCTGCCAAAATCTTTCGGCGCCCGGGAGCCCGGGTCGGCGAGGATGGGCATGAGAAGCCGGCCGAGCCGGTCGGCCCAGGCCTCGGCGCCTGCCTGTTCGGCGATCAGGTCCTGGCGGACCTCGATCAGCGCGTTGGCGAGGCCGCGGGCGGTGGCGACGGCGTCGATCGTGTCGCCCGCAAGCGCCCCGTCGTAAGGCTCGTTGTCGCCAATGCCGTGAGCGTGGAGGTCCTCCTCATCGTGGAGGGCGGCGAGAAGCGGCGCGGGAATGCGGTCGTCGCGGTCCCACAAAACACCGATCTTCCACCGCCGCGCCGTCCCGCGCCAGACGGGGGTGAAGGAATGGATCGAGACGAGCCCCGGCGGTTCGCCGGTCGCCAGCATCGCCTCGATCGTGGCGGCGACCGTCTCGCGATAGGGCGCCCAGTAGCGCTCGCGCCTCAGCGCGATCTCGGCGCTGTCTGCCCGCGCGTTGCCGGGCACGATCTCCCCGTCGGAATAGCGCATGACCAGCGTCGGATCGTCGGCGCCGCGGTTGGGGTCGATCAGCAGGCGCGAGAAGGTCGAGAGCACGGCGGGCGCGTCGAGCCGCAACGCCAGCGCGCGGGTCAGAGCCGCCGCGCCGATGTCGTAGGCGATGTGGCGCTCGAGCGCCGCCGCCGGCAGGCCGAGCGTCCCATAGCCCGGCGGCAGGGCGTTGGAGGCGTGGTCGCAGACCAAGAGGACGCCCGCGGTGAGCGGCCCGGCGATCGTCTCGACCGGGGAAAGAGCAGCCGCGTGCGGCTCGGAAGCGATGTGCAGCGTTCGTTCCATGGGCGATGCTTGCCGTGCGGTTGGGGCGAGACTATGGACGAAACGCCCGACTCGGGCGTTTTGTCCATCGCCCGCGGACGGATATCCCCTTGCCGGTGAAGCCCAATTCCGCTGCAGCGCGCGGCGGCGTCCTCGCTCCCTTCGCGGCGCTCGTGGTCGGCGCCGTCGCGATGGGCGCCTCGCCCATCTTCGTCCGGCTCGCCGACGTGGGGCCGTTCACCAGCGCTTTCTGGCGTGTCGCCCTCGCCCTTCCGCTGCTCTACGCCTGGATGCGGCTGACCGAAGGTTCCGGGGCGCCCGCCGCTCGGTTTGCGAAGCCCGCGATCCTGTCGGGCCTCGCCTTCGCCGGCGACCTGTTCTTCTGGCACCTGGCGATCGTCCACACGAGTGTCGCCAACGCGACCTTTTTCGCCACCTGTGCGCCGATTTGGGTCGTGCTGTTCGGCTGGCTTCTGTTCCGCGAGCGGGTCAAGGCGAACGTGCTCGCCGGCCTCGCCCTCTGCCTTGCAGGCGGAGCGGCGCTCCTCGCCCAGAGCTTCCAGCTCAAGCCGGCCGGCGCGATCGGCGACATCTTCGGGATCGTAACGGGCGTGTTCTTCGGCCTCTACTTCCTCGCCGTGCAGGCTGCGCGCAAGACGACCTCCGCCGCGCGTCTCACCTTCGAGGCGACGGTCGTGACGGCGGCGATCCTGTTTGTCGTCGCGCTCGTTGCGGAACGGTCGATGCTGCCGCATACGCTGCGCGGCCTCGCCGCGCTTCTCGCCATGGCTTGGATCAGCCACACCGGCGGCCAGGGGCTCTTGTCGATCGCGCTCGGGCGGCTGCCCGCGGCGTTCTCCTCGCTCGTCATCTTCCTCGAGGCGATCGCGGCCGCCGGGTTCGGCTGGCTGATCCTCGGCGAGCGGGTCAGCGAGATCCAAGCGCTCGGGGGGCTGGCGATCCTCGCCGGCATCTGGGTCGCCCGGCCGCGGTAGAGGCGCCTTCCTTCCTGGTATGGCCCTGCGGATTCCCGTCGGCCCTGAACGGCATCGGTTATCGCCTGAGGCAACCTTCCGATTTCCGTCCCCATCGCCCCTATGAAACTCGACGTCGCCGGTCCGATCCGCGTCTTGACTTCATCTCTGGGACGACAATAGCGTTACGACCTCGGTCTGTATGTAACGTCGTTAACCCGTGTTGACTCGCGGAAAAGGAGTCCGCATCTGCAGGTTGTCGGCGTTTCGGCCGCCGTAGAGGGAGAAACGGATGCCAGGAGTTTTCACAATCTTCAATCACGGCACGAACGCCAGCCGGGACGGAGAGGGCGAAATCGTCGCCGAATTCGGACGGCTGGCGACAGGGACCGAATATCGGGACTTCCTGATCTGCGACGGCCCTGGCAGCAATCCCACGAGCAGCGTCACCCCCGGCCGCTTCAACCCTTTCACACGCGACAAGCAGGCAAAATCGACCTTCGGGAACAAGGAGATGGGGAACACCCACACCAACTGGAAGCTGACGGGAACCATGACGGGCGCGGGCTGGGACGACAACGTCATTCATGCGGTCGCCACGATCGCGGAACTCGATCCGGCCCCCACGGCCATCAACATGCTCGGCTGGAGTCGAGGCGCCGTCACCTGCACGAAGATGGCGTTCAGGCTGCGCGAAATCTTTCCGCAGATTCCTGTCAACATTTTCGCCGTCGATCCGGTCGCCGGAATCGGAAACAAGGGCGACGAGGACGCCAGCACGATCCGCGGCAACGTCAAGAACTACCTGGCTGTTTTGTCGATGCACGAAACGCGTGGCTTCTTCAAGCCTCAGGACATCAAGCGGGTGACTTTCACCAATCGAGGCACCAACGCGATCTACCTGCCGTTCCCGGGCAACCATGGCGGGCAGGTCAATCTGGACAAGAGCGTGAAAAAGAATCTGGGCGAATCGCCGCAACTGGTGTGGTATCTCGCGATGACGTTTCTTCAGCATTTCGGAACCGCATTCACGTCTCCGCCGTCCCCGGTCTACGACGGTCGGGAACAGTGCAACCTATATGCGAAGATGACGCTCAAGATGTCGGCCTACAAGAAGAGTAGCCCGGGCCCAACGCAGGCGCTCCTGGGCGGCAGAAAGACACGCGATTTTCTCAACAATAAAGTCGACCAGTACGTGAAGTTCTCCGATTTCTTCATCAACGAGCATCATCGTCGCATCTTCAAGCGCACCTTCCCCAAGATCTATGCCTGGGTGTTCGAGAACCAGGGAACCGACACGGCGGGGGTGTCGCAAGAATTCCGGAGCACCGAGAATCTCCCGGCCCTCAAACAGACACTGGTCGACATCGGCTTCGTGCCGGCGACGCCGGGGGTTACGACCATCATGCTGCCGATCCGCGGCGGCGGCGCTCAAGCGGTGACCGCCCTCGGGCAGCAGGTTTCCGCCAGCATGTCGGCCATGGGTCTTTACGTCTGAGGCGGCCGGCCCGCGGATGTCCGTTTCGCGATCGGACCGTCATCCGCCTTGGCGGCGCCGCCGCGACGCGGCGTGGGCGGCGCGTGAGAGGCTGCGCGCAATGGGCCCGGGGTCCCCATGCGGTCGGCGTCGCGGTTTCTTCTCAGCACGCGACCGACTGCGGACGTCGACTGACATTGTTCCATCTTCGCTCGAGTCCATCTGCACGACGAACGACGGGTCTTGACATCCTAAGACCGCGACGGGGAGGCGGCCCGGGGTCCCTGCGGTTCGGTTCTCGAGCCCCTTATGAGCGATCGAACCCGCAATCCGAGCCGATCGAGGATAAGATAGACGACCGGCGTGGTGTAGAGAGTCAGCGCCTGACTGACGATGAGGCCGCCGACGATCGAGACGCCGAGCGGCTGGCGCAACTCGCTGCCCTCTCCGAGACCGAAGCAAAGCGGCAGAGCGCCGAGCAGGGCCGCGGTCGTCGTCATCATGATCGGACGGAAGCGCATCATCGCGGCGCTGAAGATGGCGTCACGGCTGTTCATGCCATGCTCGCGCTCGGCCTGAAGGGCGAAGTCGATCATCATGATCGCGTTCTTCTTGACGATGCCGATCAGCAGGATCACGCCGATCAGCGCGATGATCGTGAACGGGAGCCCGAACAGCATCAGCGCCACGACCGCGCCGACCCCCGCCGAGGGAAGCGTCGAGAGGATCGTGACCGGATGGATAAAGCTCTCATAGAGCACGCCGAGCACGATGTAGATCGCGACGACTGCGGCCGTGACCAGCAGTTTCTCGGTACCGAGCGATTTCTCGTATTCGAGCGCGACTCCGGCGAATCCCCCAGGGATATCGGACGGCATGTGGATGCTTTGGGAGGCGCGCTGGTACGCGGCCGTCGCGTCGCTGAGCGACTTCCCCGGCGCCAGATTGAAGGAGATGGTCGTCGCCATGTGGCCGTCGCGATCAATGGCGATCCAACCGTCACGGAGCCGGCGCTGAGTTGAGTCGTCTGCGATCCGCTCGCCGGCGCGCCCGAGGTCGAAACCCAGATTTGGTTCAGCGTCGTGGGAC
>Ga0074045_10002363_pt1 | contig 17480 bp, 13 predicted proteins | sample BogForMeECP23OM2_FD_94442 | JGI IMG/M metagenome (GOLD analysis project Ga0074045, IMG submission 94442) | Bog forest soil microbial communities from Calvert Island, British Columbia, Canada - Bog Forest MetaG ECP23OM2 | ecosystem: Environmental > Terrestrial > Soil > Wetlands ...
AAACGTGCGCGTGAATGTGTTGGTCCCGGGCTTCTTCCCGGCGGAACAGAATCGCAAGGTGCTGACCCCGGACCGCGTGGCCGGCATCATGGGCCACACCCCGATGAAACGCTTTGGCGAGGCGCGGGAACTCATCGGCGCCACCCTGCTGCTGGCGGGTGGCGCCGGGTCCTTCATCACCGGGACGGAACTGATCGTCGACGGCGGTTACCACGCCATGACGATCTAGTTGGGCGGGCTGGCGTCACGGCGCGCGGCCGCCGCCATATATATTCTGACAATAAATAAAGCCTTGTCGCGACCGGGGAAATGACATAAAGTCACGAACAATATGGTTACCGACAAACTAAAACAACTGACAGCATATCAGACAAAGGTGGCGGAATTGCAGAGTTCAATTGACGCGGAACGGAAGAAGGCGCTGGCGCATTTGCATGAGGAATATGGTTTCAAGACGCCGGCCGAGCTGATCAAGGCGCTCCGGGCGGCCGCGGGCGCGGGGGGCGGACGCCGGGGCCGCGGGGCGGCCCGCCGGCGGAAGCACGCCCGGATCACACCGGAATTAAGGCAGAAGATCAAAGCCGCCCTGCAAGGGGGCAAAACCGGCGTGAAGGTGGCGGAGGAGTTCGGCATCTCCCTGCCGAGCGTTCATAATATCAAGAAGGAGTTCGGCCTGGTCAAGGCGCGCAAAAAGAAGTAGGCGCGTCCCCTAGCAGCCTGTCGGGCTTTGAGCCCTTCAGGCTGCTAAGGGCAAAACCGCTCCTTTCATTGAGCAGGGAATATGATTCGATCAGCCAATAGGACTCCAATTTGTGTAAAGATCGCCGAGATTCTGCCCGTTTCCCCGGGTTGGATTGGGCGGTTTTGGCAGTAGGAGGCTGGCCGGACGGAAGTCCGACAGCCTCCTAGGCACGAGAATCGAGGCCCCCGTCCGCGGGGGCTTTTTTTCGGATCTTCGCGCCGGGCCGGCGCGATCCCTCGGCCCGCTCAAGCCGGCCCGACGAGAAAATGATGAGTCGAAACCCGGGCGGAAACCGTTTCTGCTCCCCCCCGATGGCGCACGATTATATTCTGGCCAATACCAACGGGCGTTTGCATGACGCCCGGGAGCCGTCGATCGCCCCGTTGAACCGCGGGTTTCTTTACGGCGATGCGATTTATGAAGTCTGGCGCACTTATCATGGAGTGCTGTTTGCCTGGGAGGAACATTGGGAACGACTGGAGGGTTCTGCGAAAGCGCTGGCACTGGCGTTGCCGTGGCCGCGGGACGAGATGATCACGGAGATCCGGCGGACCGTGGCGGAATTTGCGGGGCGCAGCCGGTCCTCCGGGGAAGTCTACGTGCGCCTGCAGATCACCCGGGGTGGCGGGCCGATCGGCCTGGACCCGGCCCTCGCTGACCGGCCGGACTACGTTCTCCTGGTGCGGAAGAATCAGGACATTTCGCCGGAACAGCTGAGCGGTGGTCTTCGCCTGTCGCTGGCGCACGAACTGTGCCGGAACGACCGGCGCACGCTCGATCCCTCGTGGAAGACCGGCAATTACCTCAACAACCTGCTCTGTCTGCGGGAGGCCAAAGCCCGCGGCGCCGACGAAGTCGTGATCACCAACCTGGCGGGCGAAATCACCGAGGCCGCGGTGTCGAATATCCACTTTGTGCGCGACGGCGCGGTCCTGACGCCGGGCCTGGCCAGCGGCTTGCTCAACGGGATCACGCGGCGAGTGTTGATCGAGAGGGTCGCGCCGGCGGCGGGAGTGAAGCTGGTCGAGACTGGGTTGAAGCCGGCTGACCTGGGGGGGATGCAGGAATGTTTTCTGACCTCGACCACCAGGGATGTGGTGCCGGTTGCGGCGATCGACGCGCAGCATTTTGCCGTGGGCGCTGGGTCGGTCACCCGGCGGTTGAAAGCGGCCTTTGCGGATTATGCCCGCGCCTATGCGCAGGCGCATCCCGAATTGAGAGTGCTGCCGTGATTTAGTAACGGCGGATCGCCGGATCGATGCGTTCCGCCCAGGCGGCGATTCCGCCCGCCACGTTGCTGGCGGCCCGGAAACCCTGCGCGCGCAGGAAGCCGGTCACCTGGCGGCTCCGGCCGCCGTGGTGGCACAGGACCAGGATCCGATGGTCACGGGGCAGTTCGCCGAGGCGCGCGGCAACCTCGCGCATCGGGATGTGCCGGCCGCCGTCGATCCGGCAGATCTCCACCTCGGCGGGCTCGCGCACATCGAGAAGGAAGGCAGAGTCCGTTCCTGCGGTTAGCAGCCGCCGGGCCTCTTCCACGGAAACCTCGACCGGGATCTCCGTCGGGTCGGGATCGGGGGGCGCCGCCGGCGCGGCGCAGGAGAAGGCGTAGGCCGCGGGGTCGATCCGGCGGATTCGGGGCTGGTCGCCGCAGAGGGGACAGTGCGGGTCGCGCGGCAGATTGAGCGTGCGGAACTGCATCGTCAGCGCGTCGAATGCGAGCAGGCGGCCGCGCAACGATTCGCCGATGCCCAGAAGATATTTGATTGTTTCGACCGCCTGCAGGCTGCCGATGACCCCGCAGAGCGCGCCCAAGACCCCGGCCTCGCCGCAGTTGGGGACGCCGCCAGGCGGCGGCGGCGCGGGAAACAGGCAGCGGTAGCACGGGCCGCCGGCCGCGGGATCGAAAACCGCCACCTGGCCTTCGAACTTGAAGATGCTGCCATAAACCAGCGGCCGCTTCGCCAGGAAAGCGGCGTCCATGCATAAATAACGCGTCGGGAAGTTGTCCGATCCATCCACCACCAGGTCGTAGCCCGAAAACATCTCGATCGCATTGGCCGGCGTCACCCCGTCCCCGTACAGCCGGATTTGGACATGCGGATTCAGCGCGGCCAGACGACGCGCCGCCGACTCGACTTTGGGCTGACCTATCGCCGCCGTGTCATGCACAATCTGCCGTTGCAGGTTATGTTCCTCAACCCGGTCGAGATCGGCCAGGCCGAGCACCCCGACGCCCGCTGCCGCGAGGTACAGCGCGGCCGGGCTGCCGAGTCCTCCAGCGCCCACCACCAGGATGCGCGCGGCGGAAAGCTTGCGCTGACCTTCGACGCCGACTTCTTCAAGCAGGATTTGCCGGCTGTACCGGCTCCAGGCCGCGGCGGGAATTTCGGACAGGGCTTCAGGCATGGCAGGGACGCAGGGATCGGACCAGGTGATTCGACAGAGAGACTGCCGCAGGACTGCTCGCCATCCAAGCCGTGGCCAGGGATTCAGCTCGCATCGTGACATCAAATTCAAGCGACCTGCTCTTGCGATGGGACTGAATGGCTGTAGGGCGGCATCGCCGGATGCCGCCGCAATCCCCGGACGGAAACGGGGTCCGGCGACCCCGCCCTACAATGGCGGATGCATCATTCCCGTTAAGGCCGATGCCACACCGGGCTGACCACGGAGGAACTAAGTTCGGCTGCATCGACGCTGCTAATGCGTCCAAAGCGCCGCTTTTCGCAACTGCATTTGCGCCTCGACGGAAGCGGCAACCCCGGTTTCATCTCCCCCATGAACCATCCCTTCGCCCCGGTCTCCGGGCAGACCGCATGGCCTGCCATGGTGGTGCGCGTCCCAGGCTGAACTGCCTCATGCGCTGCCTGGGCATTGATTATGGGGAAAAGCGGATCGGCCTCAGCTACGGGGACGAGCTCGGCGTGGCGACACCGCTGCCCGCGCTCACGGATCCCACGCCCAAGGCGCGAATGGCGGCGCTCGCCCAGGTCATCCGCCAGCGGACGATCACCGATCTGGTGCTCGGCCATCCGCTCAACATGGATGACTCCGCCGGTTTCAAGGCCAGGGAGGCCGAGGCTTTTGCGGTTCGACTCAAGGAGGAGTTCGCCCTGCCGGTGCATCTGGTGGACGAGCGGCTCACCTCGTACGAGGCGGAGTCCTCCATTCCCAAACACCAGCGGCGGGCGCTGCGCGCGACCGGGCTCATCGATTCGCGCGCCGCGTGCATCATCCTGCAGGATTACCTGAATCTGCGCATTCCGCCAGGAGGAAGCCCATAAGCCGCTGGCGACGCGGCGCCCTCGTCGCGTGGATAGAACGCACGGGTCGCGCTGAGATTATGCAGTGGAATTTGCTTATCGAATGATCGGGAGCTCGTCGAATGATTGTAGGGCGGCCCCGCCCTACAAATTCAAGTTAATGATTCCGGCTAGGCGCCTCGAGAGGGCCCCGGGCGGATGAAAATCAGGTGTGGTCTAACCGGGTCCGGCCGTTTAATCCGGGTTGAAACAATCACCGTGTCTGCCGTGGTCAATCCCCCAGTCCAGCGTTGGAAGTGCGTCTGCGCCTACGACGGCGGCCATTTCAACGGCTGGCAGAGCCAGCCCGATGGCGGCGCCGTCCAGGATGTGATCGAGCGCTGCCTGCAATCGATCCTCGACCGGGAGGTGCGGATCCACGGCAGCGGCCGCACCGATGCCGGCGTGCACGCGTATGGCCAGGTTTTCCATTTCGACGCCGCGTGGAAACACGGCCCGGCCAAGCTGGCGGCCGCCTTGCGCGGAGGACTGCCGCGATCCGTTCAAGTGCGCTCAATCCGCCCGGTCCGGGGGGACTTCCACGCGCGTTTCTCGGCCCGGGGAAAGATCTACTTCTACCAACTGCACCAGGGCGGCGCGGCGGACCCGTTTCTCCATCCTTTCTGCTGGTCAGTCTCCCCGTCGCTCGCGATCGACGCCATGCGCACGGCGGCGCAGCGCTTGACGGGACGGCATGATTTCCGGGCGTTCTCGGCGTGCAATGGCAGGGAGAGAGAGGACACCGTGCGATGTTTGCGCCGTCTTGAAGTGACGGCGCGCGGCGCGCGGGTGCGCATCACCGCGGAGGCGGACGGTTTTCTCTACAAAATGGTGCGAAGCCTCGTGGGTGCGCTGGTGGCGGTGGGCCGGGGCAAGCTGACGCCGGCGCAGGTCGAGACGATCCTGCTTTCCACGCGCCGGACCCACGCGGTCCAGACTGCTCCGGCCCAGGGGCTCTTCTTGGCGCGAGTGCTTTACTGAGGTCGACCCATGAAATCGAGGGTCGATGGCCGACCTGCCTAATCCGGAACCATGCAGTTGGACCATGACTAAACAGGGAAACGTTCGCGCCCCTCCCGTGAACGTAGGGTCGGCCCTTGTGGCCGGACCGTTTGCGCCCGGCCAGCGGCCCGGCGACAAGCCCCTCGACACGCTCGGGGCCTTGAGCCTGCCGAAATGGCGACGGCCCTGCATTCCATTGCCTGGAGCGGCCTAAGCCATGAGCCTACGACTCGCCCTCCGCGACGGTTGGCGCACGGCCGGCGACCTCGTCTTTCCGCCGGTCTGCGTGCATTGCGCGGGTCTGGTTGAAGGCGGGCGGCTGCGGCACCTTTGCCGGCCCTGCGCCACCTTGGTAACCCTTGTGCAGCCGCCGTGTTGTCACATCTGCGGTCATCCGTTTTCCGGCGATGTCCACGGCGAGCGATGCTGCGCCCATTGCGCGGAACTCGACCCCGCGTTTCGGCAGGGACGGACCTGCATCCTGCTCAAGGGTCCCGGACGTTCGCTTGTCCACGCCCTCAAGTATCACCGCGCCCTGCAGGTGCTGGAGGACATGGCCGTGCTGATCCGGGCGACCCCGGGCATGGTCGATTATGTCCGAGGCGCGGTGCTGGTGCCGGTGCCGCTGCATCCGCGGAAGGAACGCGAACGCGAATACAATCAAAGCTGGCTACTGGCGCGGCTCTTCGCGGCGGCGGGTGGTCCGGGCACGCGGGTGGCGGAGCCGCTGCGGCGCGTCGCGGACACGCCGACCCAGACGGCGCTGGACCGGCGGACCCGCCAGGCGAATTTGAAAAATGCCTTTGCGTTGCGGAAGGGCGCTGACATAAACGCCGCCGAACGCTACGTTCTGATTGATGATGTCTTCACGACAGGCTCCACCCTCAACGCCTGTGCGACCGTGCTTCGCCGGGCCGGCGGTCTGAACCTTGACGTGGTCACGTTTGGCCACGGCTGAATCCCATGGTGCATTTCAACAAGCCGCAGTATTCCACGAGTGCCGCCAAGAAAAAGGACATTCCGAAGGGGGTCTGGGTGAAGTGTCCTCTTTCCGGCGAGATTGTCTTCAACAAGGACTTGGAAGCCAATCAGATGGTGGTCCCCAAGAGCGGCTACCATTTTCGGATCGGGGCGGTTGACCGGCTCAAATACCTCCTCGATTCCGGCACCTTCCAGGAGTTCGGCGAAAAGGTGCGGGCGGCCGATCCGTTGAGTTTCGTCGATTCCCAGCCTTACCCCGAGCGACTCAAGAAATACGAGAAGGACAGCGGTCTGACGGAGGCGGTGGTTTGCGGCACGGGCCTGATCCACGGCATCCGGGTTTCCCTGGCCGTGATGGACTTCCGTTTTTGCGGCGGTTCGATGGGCAGCGGGACCGGAGAGAAGATCACCCGCGCGATCGAGATGGCCCTGGCGGAGAAGATCCCCTGCATCATCATTAGTGCCGCTGGCGGCGCGCGGATGCAGGAGGGGGTTTTTTCCTTGATGCAGATGGCCAAGACCAGCGCGGCCCTGGGGCGGCTCGCGGCTGCCCGAATCCCGTTCATTTCCATCCTCACTGATCCGACCACCGGCGGGGTCACGGCCAGCTTTGCCACGCTCGGTGACGTGATTCTCGCCGAACCAGGCGCCTTGATTGGATTTGCTGGTGCGGTGGTGATCAAGGAAACGACCAAGCAAACCCTTCCGGCGGGATTTCAGCGGGCTGAGTTCCTCCTCAAGCACGGATTGATCGACCAGATTGTTAGCCGGCTCGAAATGCGCGACCGGTTGCGCGACATTCTGCAGGCGCTGCATTTGAAGAAAAGGCCGGTAACGGAAGCAGAGTAGTTGCGGGAGCAGCTACGGGAATCGAGTTCCCTCTCCGGGCACGTGAGCCCGGCGGGCCAGAAGGCCAATGTGGAACTCAGGAATCCGGGAAACCAGGTCGTAGAGTGCAGCGCGTCAAATCGTTGCCGGATAAACCAGCTTTCCTGATTTCCACATGGTCAGGGGATTCCGATTGGCCATTTGGTTGCACGAGCAATTCGATCTTCCTTCAGTTGGCGGCCCCAGCATTCGTGAAACCGTACGAGCAGCCTGTCGGGCGTTCAGCCCTTCAGGTTCCCCATCGCAAAAGCGTGACGCGGACGCGCGGTCCTGTTCAACTGGCGCCCGTTTATGGAAGATATCGGGCCTTTCACCGCCTATGGGGCAGTTCAGGACTACCTGTTCAGCCTCAAGACACGGGGGGTGAAGTTCGGCATCGACCGGATGGCGGTGTTCGTCGAGGCGCTGGGCCATCCTGAGCGAGAATATCCGGTGATTCACGTTGCCGGAACGAACGGCAAGGGATCGGTGTCGGCCATGCTCGACGCCATCCTGCACACCGCGGGTTGGCGGACCGGCCTCTATACGTCGCCGCACCTGGTCAAACTGGGCGAGCGGGTGCAGGTGGACCGGCAGCGGCTGGGCGAGGCGGAGATCATCGCCTACACGAACGAATTGCAGCCGGTCGCGGGCAATCCGGCGTTGTTCAGCGCGGACGACCATCCGAGTTTCTTTGAATTCATGACGGCGATGGCGTTCCTGCAATTCGCGCGGCGGAAGGTGGACGTGGCGGTGGTGGAAGTCGGACTTGGCGGGCGCCTCGACGCCACGAACGTCGTGCAGCCGGAGGTGGCGGCGATCACCTCGATCGGATTGGACCATTGCGATATGCTAGGCGACCGGATCGAATTGATTGCGGCGGAAAAGGCGGGCATCATCAAGCCCGGCTGTCCGGTGGTGCTTGGCCGCATGCCGGCGATCGCCGAGGAGGTGATCCGCGCGATCGCGGCCGGACGCCAGGCACCGGTCATTTCGGTGCGGGAGGAGTTTGGCGAGGGAATCGACCGCTATCCGCGCACCAACCTGGAGGGCGATTACCAGCGGTGGAATGCCGCGACGGCCACGCTCGTCGCCCGCCAGTTGCCGGCCCGCTGGCGACTGGTTGCCGAGACCATTACCCGCGGCCTGATGCATGCCGACTGGCCGGGGCGCTGGCAGCGGATGACGCTCGGCGGCCGCCCGTTGATTCTGGACGCCTCCCACAATCCGGAGGGAGCACAGGTGCTCGATGCGAATCTGGCCAGGCTCGTGGCCGAGACCGGGCACAAGCCGGTGATCATGACCGGCGCGCTCGGCGAATTCCGGGCCCGGGCGTTACTCGAGGTGATCGGACGGCATGCCCGAGAGATCCACCTCGCGATCCCGAATCAGGCGCGCGCCTGTTCGTTTGCGGAGCTGGAACACTACGTCCCGACGGGGTTTGGCGGACGCGTGGCCCACACGACGGTCGCCGACGCATTTCCCGGGTCCACCCGGTGCACGCTCGGCGGTCCGGACGATGTGGTGGTGGTGACCGGCTCCATTTACCTGATCGGGGAAGTGTTCGAGCGGATCGAACCCGGTCGCGGCGCCGGGGAGGGCCAATTGCAGGATTTCTGAGCGGGCTAACAGCCTGTTGGGCTTCCAGCCCTTCAGGCTGCTAGCCCGCTGGTCATCGATGACGCAACCTACGCTTCGCACCGAGAGCCTGTTCAAGCTGGCCTGGCCGATCTTCCTGCAGTACGCCATGCTCAGCTGCGTCTGGCTGGTTGATTTCTGGTTCTTCAGCCATCTGTCGGATGCGATCGCGGCGACGGTCGGCCAACTGCTGCCGGTCGTCTGGCTGGGCGCAGGAGTAATTCCGGTTTTCGCGGGCACCGGGGTGGCGGTGGCTTCGCAGTATCTGGGGGCGCGGCAGTTTGAAAAGGTCGTGCCCGCCTACATGATGAACCTATGCCTGACGACGACCATGGGGCTGGGCTTTGGCGCTGCGCTGTGGTGGCTTGCGCCGGACATCGGCCGGTGGATGGGCCTGGATGCAACGCTCGGCGGGATCGCCACGACGTACCTGACCGCCATGAGCACCTATTTCATTTTTCTCGGCGTGCTGGTCGCCTACAACGCCGTGCTTTCGTCACGCGGAATGACCAACTGGCTGATGTACAGCGCGTTTGTCGTGGCGATCCTCAATCTCGCGCTCGCCTTCCTCTTTGTTCTCGGATTTCACTGGGGCGTGCGAGGAGTCGTGGCGGCGTCGGTCACCAGCACGGCGGCGGGCATGCTGCTCTCCATCGTGCTGGTGCACCGCGGGCTGGGCGTGCGATTCCATTGGCGCGGCGCGTTCCGCCCGATGCTCGGGGTTGCCCGGCCGATGTTGCGCATCGGCATTTCCAATGCGGTGGAGCCGCTGAGCTACAGCATGCAGCAGGTCATTCTGTCCACGATGATCATTGCACTGGGGCTCCGCTCGATGGCGGCCAACGCCTATGCAGGGCGCGCGCAGATGTTCCAGATCACCTTCTCCTTTTCGCTGGCGCTGGGCGCCCAGATCCTGATGGGCCATTGGACCGGGGCGCGGCGGTTCGCCGACGTCGACCGGCTTTACTGGAAGATCGCGCGCCGGGCGACTCTCGTCGCCTTCCTGTATGCCGGCACGGCGTGGCTGTTTTCCGACCGGGTGCTGGGGTTTTTCACGGCCGACGAATCGATCCGGCAGCTCGGCCGGACGCTGTTGGGCATCGCGGTGTTCTATGAACCGGCGCGCGCCGTGAACATCATCAGCGGTTCCGCCCTCAAGACCGTGGGGGACGTGCGCTTCCCGCTGGTCGTCGGCACCACGTTTATCTGGGGCATCCTGCCGGTGGTGTATTGCGTCAACCGGGTCTGGGGGCTGACCATCGTCGGCTTCTGGCTCTTTTTCGCGGCCGACGAGATCATCCGCGCGGGCATCAATCTCGGGCGCTGGCGCTCGGGGAAATGGCGGGACATGGGCATCGTGTCGCCGGCGCCCGAAGCGCTGGGCACTCATTTGCCGGGGACGGAGTGAAACCCGGCTCAATGTAGCTGGGGTCGGCGACCCTGGCCTGGCCCTTGTAGCCGGGGTCGCTGATCCCGGATCGGCCTCAGCGAGACCGGCTACAACTCAAGCGCAACCTTCCCGGCCGTTGCGGGAAACGCTTGGTTCCTTCTACAGGCTGTTGCCAAAGTCCTTCTTGAACTGCTTGACGAGGCGCTCGGGCCAGTTGCTGGTCGGGGCGAGCCGGCCCATGAAGAAGCGGAGGACCGTCGGCTCGTCGACGAACTTCAGTCCACCGACCAGTTCGCGGTTCTTGTACAGCCAAGTCAGGCGATCGAGGGCGAATTTCGTCTGGGACAGGGTGAAGACGCGGCGGGGGAAGGCGAGGCGCAGCAACTCGACGTCGGCGAGGATGTCGTTGCCCTGGTCATCGCGCACGCTCGAGATCGTGCCGCGCTCCATCCCGCGGATGCCGGAAATGATGAAGAGCGCGGCGGCGAGGGCCCCGGCAGGATATTCCTTCTGCGGAACGTGCGGGAGAAAGCCCATCGCGTCGAGATGGCAGCCGAGTGCGCCGGCCGGAGTGACCACGGGAATGCCTAATCTGTCCAGCTCGTTGACGAGATAAGCGATGAAGGAGGGAGACTGGCTGATGACGGTCTCGTCCGTGGTCTCGTACATGCCGACGGCGAGAGCCTCGATTTCGCGGACGGACATTCCCCCGTACGTGACAAAGCCCTCGAAGAGCACGACCAGATCGCGCACCTTGAGGAAAAGATCCTTCTTGTTGGTGCAGATGCCGCCCCCGCGGGTCGAACTGACCTTGCGGCTGGAGAAGTAGATCATGTCCACGAGGCCGCACATCGTGAGCAGGATGTCCTTGATCGAGGCGTTCTTGAACCTGGCCTCGCGCTGCTTGATGAAATAGGCGTTTTCCCCGATGAGGCTGGCGTCCATCAGCACCAAGATGCCGTGCTGGTCGGCAACCTTGCGCACCTCGCGCATGTTCGCGATGGAGAAAGGCTGGCCGCCGATCAGGTTGGTCGAGGCTTCGAGGCGGATGAACGGAATGCGGGCGGCTCCATGTTCCTTGATCAGGGCCTTCAACTTGTTGATGTCCATGTTCCCCTTGAACGGGAAACTGCTTTTGATCTTCAGCGCCTCGTCCGTGTAGATCTCGAAGATCTTGCCCCCGCTGATCTCCATATGGGCCTTGGTCGTCGTGAAGTGGTAGTTCATCGGGATCACGTCACCCTGTTTGATGAACGCCCGCGAAATCACGTTCTCGGCGGCCCGGCCCTGGTGGACGGGGATCACGTATTGCGTGCCGAACACCTCGCGCACGGCCGCCTCCATCCGGGCAAAACTCTGCGAGCCGGCGTAGGCATCATCGGCCCGGAGCATGGACGACACCTGGTTGTCGCTCATGGCATTGGTGCCGGAGTCGGTCAGCATGTCCAGGAACACGTCCATGGTGGTCAGCTGGAAGGTGTTGAACCCGGCGGCCTGCATGGCCTTCAGCCGCTCGTCGACCGGACGCAGATGCAGCTTCTGCACGATGCGCACTTTGTGCAGTTCCAGCGGGATGTCTTCACCGCTGAAGAATTTGACCTTCACAGGGGCGGCCGGGTTTTCGCTCATGAACGGATGGGTGGGGTTGCGGGCGTTGAATCGCTCGTGCGCGCCGGGAAAAGGTGACGCGCAGGGGCGCGCAAATCTCAAATCTCTCTGCAGCAAGGTCACTCCCGTTTTCAGCGGCCGTCACAATCGAAAGCCGGACTTATGGTGACAAGTACCTCTGCTTTATGGAGTAACTCGATTCCCTCGCCTCGTAGCGCCTGTCTCCGACTCGCGATCGCCGGTCGCAGACCGGCGCCACCGTGGCAAAAACTACGCCAGTTTCACGAGGTCGGCAGTGGCGGGGACGTCCTTGATGGTCTGCGAGGGCAGCGGGCCGACGCCGAGATAGCGAAGGTTCGGAAGCTTGGCGGCAGCGGGCCAGCTCTCGCCGGCGTAGGCGACATCAAGCACCGCCTTCAGCATCGCGGCGACGTACCGTTGCGCGTTGCGCGGCAGATCGCCAAAGCGGCGCACGGCCGAGATGTCCTCCGCCCAACCAGGACAGGAGCGGTAGATGGGACGGAGCGTCTTTCGCACCGCCTCGTTTCGCGGCACGTGGGAGTAACGCTTTCCGCCGGCGTCCTCATAGGCGGTGCAGACCAACAAATCGCCGTGCCATTCGCCAGCATACGTGAGGGCGTCGGACTTGTTGATCATCATGTCCTGGTAACCGCCATAGCGCAGGGCGTCGCCCTTCTCAACGGCGTCGAACCACCCCACCATGCGCTGCCGGCCGGTGCTGGTGCCGAATTCGATCAACTTCAACCTGGCGGCCAGAGGGTGGGAGTCATCGATCTTGGTGAGAAAAGTGTGCGTGCCGACCTTGGTATCGTAGGCCTTGGCGACGCCGAAAGTGTGGATCCGCTGCACGGGCACGCCGGCGCTTTCAAAGAACTCCGGGGTGAACGTATGAGACGCCGTGACGTTGGGGGAAAACCCATGACGTTTGTCGAGCCAGTAGGACTGGCCGAATTCGCCGATGACCGTCCGCCCGGCGCCCAGTTCGCGCCGGATAAGCTCGCGAACCTCCCCGATGTTGCGGGCCAGCGCCGTTCCGGCCTGCCAGTAGACTTCCGTGAGCAGCGGGAGATTGAGCGCAAAGGGTCCATCGCCGCGGAACCGGGTGAAATCAAACTCCGCCTGGTCAAAAACGCCGAGGGTTACCGATTCGCCGTTGGCCCGCTGTTCGGCGGTCGTCAGCTTGTCGAAGAATCCGGCGAACGCTTCGGGCGAGACCCGACACACGTGCTGGATGAGCCGCAAGGCGCGATCGGCCCGTTGGGCGAGCTTGCGCGCGAACCAGTTCCGCCCCGCATGGAAATCCGAGAAGGTGATCTGCCACTGGCCCACCTCGTCGAGATAGGCTGGCGTGATGCCGCGGCCGGTGGAGCCCCGGGGCTCCTCGGCCAGGATGTTCGTGCGGTAATCCTCCCAGGCCAGGTCGAGCAGCCGGTGCGTGAGATCGGAGACCAGGGTGCGTTCGTCGATGAGGAGTCGCGCCAGCACGGCGTAGCCCTTCTGTTCCAGCGGCCGGGCCTCCCACCAGATCTTGCGCGGGTCGGCCACCACGCCGCTGCCGATGCACAGGTGCGGCACCGTCGGAACGGCCACGCCGGCGGGCAGGAGGTTGAGCTTGATGCCGCCGGCGGTGTGGCCGGAGTTGGCGCCGCCATTGACCTTGAGGACGACAGAAACCGGGGCGGCGGAGGCGCGCAATTCGTCGGCAACTTCGGGAATGAGCCGGCCTTTGCCTTCGTCGCCGAAGCTGATGCCAACGTCGGCGATGATCTGGCTGCGGAAGGGAGTAAGGGACATGGGTTTTGCGGCAGCCAGAGATTCCAAACCCCTGTTGCCATAAAGTTAAAAGGGGCACCGGCGGTGCGGGGCAATCAAAAATCTGTTCCCTCCCGGAGCCCGGGGGGGCGGGTGCAACGTATCTGTCCTCTCATGCCCGTGGAGTGGACGGTGCAGGAGCCGCCGCTTGGAACGGCGCGATCCTCCCCCGCGACAGTCGCGGCCAAATCGCGCCCGGCCGCCTTCATCAACAGGCGGCGCAGGGAAGCACACCGGTGAATCCATCAGCCGAAGCTGCCGAACTCCTAACGCCTAAGACGGCCGGAGGCACCCCGGCGCCGAGGGGGAACTGGCAGAACCCGGCAGGGCTGTCAATCCGTTTGGCTGAGCGCGCACTGGCGCGGGCAGAATGCGAGGTGCTGGAGCGCCGAGAGTGGGAGAGATTCGTCAGTTTGCGCAGTCAATGGCGGATTATTCGGACCCCGGGTAAAATCCTATCCGGCGTTTGGGCGGGTCGGGTGGTGGATTCAGCAGCGGCAGGAGTTTCTCGACGACGTCCTGCAAAACGACGTCGTGCTCCAGGAGCTTCTTATCGATTTGGGCGAGGCGCTTGAAGATGACGGCGCTCGTCATCAAATCCTCGCGCATGCGAACGAACGCGCGGACGACGTACACGCTCATCGCGACCGCGCGAGGGCTGCGCAGGATCGTGGCGGCCATGATCGCGCCGTGCTCGGTGAAGGCCCACGGCAGATAGCGACGGCCACCGTGGGCCTTTAGGGTCACAATTTGTGACCTTAAAGATCTGTCTGCCTCTGAACTTGAGGTCACAATTTGTGACCTCAAGTTTGCAACCTCTTCACGTGTAAATTGAAACGCAAAATCGACAGGGAACCGACTGGCGTTCCTTAGGATCGTCTGGTTGAAGACTTTGGTCGGGACTTTGTATAGCGCTGCCAGGTCGCTATCGAGGACGACGCGCAGACCGCGGATGGTGTGGATAGGCGGGAGTTTGGGGTCGGACATGGGCGGCACCGGAATCTTCGCTGCTGTGGGAGATGAGCGGAGGATTTCTTAGGAAGAGAATGATCGTGATCAATGGTATTCTCGCAACCGGGGGAGTCCGCAAGCCGGTCAGGATGTTTTCACGGGCGCGATATCCGAATCGCGGATTCTCGGCGCGTACGACCACCCGTTTGTCCGGACGGTTTGCCGCCTCGCACGCGTACATCGCGTTGTGCAGGAGGTTCCGGCCCGGGCACGACAAATGATGGCGCGCCCGGCTCGGCGATTCCGGCCGGGGCGGACGGCATGGCTCAAAAAACCCCGCCAATTGCGAAGATAGCAGCGCACCCCCATTTCCCGGCGAGCCCAAAGGCGCGCGCAAGGGAATGGCGAATGCGGTCCGAATGCGGCGGTCGTGAAGCAGCCAAGAAGAGGTGTTCCCAGTCTATCGGCACACCTCTGAAATCACTTAAGTCCTTCGTCGAACTGGGGATGAGGCAGGCAAAGGCTTGATGCGAGGCCTCCTGGCGCTGCCGGTTTTCGCGAGGCTTTGATCGCGGCGTCAGCCGCAGGTCACAGCGGATGCTTCGTCGAAACCTCGATCACGTCGTGCGGGGCGGCTTCCTTCTGGCCGGCGGCGGTGACGTGCACGTAGCGCGCCTTCTCCCGCAGTTGCGTGAGATCGCGCGCCCCCACGTAACCCATGCCGGATTGCAGCCCGCCGATGAGGTCGGCCAGCACGCTGTCCACCGAGCCGGAGACCTCCTTGAGCGCCTCGATGCCCTCGGCGGAAATCTTCCGGCTGGTATCCTCTTTGTCATGACCATAACGGGCGGCCGAACCGGCTTTCATCGCGGCGAGAGTGCCCATGCCGCGGTATTGTTTGTAGAGCTTGCCGTTGATCTCCAGGATCTCACCGGGCGCTTCGCGGCACCCGGCAAACAGTCCGCCGCAAATCACGGCGTCCGCCAGGGTGAGCGCCTTGACGATGTCGCCGGATTTCGTGATGCCGCCGTCGGCAATGATCCGGGCGCCCCGGGCGCGGGCGCCCTTGCTGGCGGACCAGAGCGCCGTCAACTGCGGGATGCCGACGCCGGCCACCATCCGGGTCGTGCAGATCGAGCCGGGCCCCTGGCCGATCTTGATGGCGTCGGCGCCGCAGCCGGCGAGGTACTCGGCTCCTTCCGCGCTCGTAACGTTGCCGGCGATGATGGTCAGGGCGGGGAACGCACCGCGCAGCAGTTTCACCATGTCGCCGACCCCGGCGCTGTGCCCGTGGGCCGTGGAGACGGCGACGGCGTCAACGGCCTCGTCAACCATGGCGCCCACCTGGGCGACGATCTTCTCGCGATCGAGCTCCCCCGAAGGCTGGCGCACCGGCGCGACGGCGGCGCCGGCCACCAGGCGAAAATGGGCGTCGCGGCTGGCTTTGCGCCGAGAACTGACCTCGCCGACAATCCGTTCGACATCGGTGCTGGTCACGAGCCCGCGCAGGTGGTCCTCGCCGTCGACCACCAGCATCTTGTTGATGCCGATATGCTCGCTGAAAAACGTGTCGGCGTATCTGATGGGATCGCCGCCCAGGTCGCTTTCGCGGACCGTGATGAGTTTCACCCGCGGGGTCATGGCCTCGGTGATCTTCTTGGCGCGATAGCGTTCCTTGACGATGCTGCCGGGCAGGAGACCGACCAGCCGGTCCTGGGCGTCCACCACGGGAAAAGTCCGGAAGCCAAAATGGCGCTCGTCGATCATGGCGAGCACATCGCCCACGGAAAGCGTCACGGAGACCGTGATGGGATCCTGGATGAGGCCGTGAATGTGGCGCTTGACGCGGGCGACCTCCTTGACCTGCTCCTTGGGCGTCATGTTGTAATGGATCAGGCCCAGGCCGCCGTTCAGCGACATGGCGATCGCCATCCGCGATTCGGTGACCGTGTCCATATCCGACGAGATGATCGGAACCTGCAGGCGGAGCGTTTCCGAAAGGTTGGTCGCCAGATCGGCATCCTTCGGCAGGATTTCCGAGTAGAGCGTGGCGAGCGAGACGTCGTCGTAGGTCAGCGCCGTCGGCAGGAGGCGGGGGAAAAACTCATCCGCGGCCGGGTAGAACTGCCGACGGGGCGGAGAGGCACGCGTGACAGGCTTAGTCATGGTTGCCATGGACGACATAATGGCGCCCCCGAAAATCTCAACGCCTTTTTTGGGCGGCGGGACGGGGCTTCCGGCGATTGGTCTGTTGGAGGGCGGCGCGCTGTCGCCGCGGAATTCTCGAGCGGCGCTGACGGCGCAGCGCCCTCCAACTGGTCCCCGGGGATGGTTTTCGGGCGCCTCAACAATATCGTCGCCAGCGCGCGCGTTCTGTACAAACAGCAACATGACGCCGCGCCATGCCTTATCGTCTGGAATTCCGCCGGTACCGCCTTCCCTTCCGCCATGCAGTGCGGACCGCCCATGGTTGGTGGCGGGAGCGCGAGGGCCTGGTCCTGCGATTGGAGGACGAAACCGGTGGGGCCGGGTTTGGGGAGGTGGCGCCGATCCCATGGTTTGGGACGGGGACGCTGGCCGAGGCCGAGGCGCTGCTGGCGAAATTGAATGGCGTGGTGGATGCCGGATGGGTCGAGCAGATTGCTGAGCGCCACGGGTGTGTGCGTTTTGCCCTGGCCTGCGCGTTGGCGGAGCCGGAGTGGGTTGCCCCTGGGCCGGCGGCATCTTCTGATCTGCGGCGCGCTAAGGATAACGCGCCCCACCCCTGGCATGCCGGAACAGCCCGGCGGCCGGTGGCGGTTTTGTTGCCGGCGGGCAAGGCAGCTTGCGGGGCGGCGGATCTGGCGCTGGAAGCGGGTTATGTCGCCTTCAAGTGGAAGGTGGGCGTGCTGGACGATTCGGACGAGTGGGTGGTGCTGGATGATCTTCTCGCCCGCCTTCCGACCCACGCCAAGCTGCGCCTGGACGCCAACGGGGCGTGGACGACGCGGCGCGCGGCGAAATGGCTGGCCCGCTGTGCGGAGCGGCCGATCGAGTTCGTGGAGCAACCCTGCTTCGCCGAAGCTTCGCGGGGCGCGGCCGGGCAAAGCCGGGTCGACGACGCTTTGCTCGGATTGGCGGCAGACTATCCCACGCCGATTGCGCTGGACGAATCGGTGGCCGG
>Ga0074045_10002364_pt1 | contig 17470 bp, 14 predicted proteins | sample BogForMeECP23OM2_FD_94442 | JGI IMG/M metagenome (GOLD analysis project Ga0074045, IMG submission 94442) | Bog forest soil microbial communities from Calvert Island, British Columbia, Canada - Bog Forest MetaG ECP23OM2 | ecosystem: Environmental > Terrestrial > Soil > Wetlands ...
GAACCAGTTCTTCGCCAACGGCGGCTCGCAGGCGTACATCATCCGCCTCGTCTGGGACGGGACGCTCCCGACGGCGGTCATGCCCGCGCCCACGGCCTGTGCCACGGCGAAGGCCACGGTGGGTACCTCCCTAAACCTGTATGCGAGCAGCCCGGGCCAGTGGGCCAACGGCACCGCGACCGCCGGCATCTTCGTGTCCGTGATCCTGCAGCCGAGCCCGGCGACGGGATTCACGGTGCAGGTCCTGGACTTTTCGGGCAACGTGCTCGAAAGCTTCGTCAACCTCTCGATCGATCCCACGAACCCGGAGTACGTGGTCACGGCGATCAACAATGACTCGCAGTACATCACGTTCATCGATCCCGCCCACCCGAAGGCGACGATCGCCGTCCCCGCGATGCCGACCGCCACGGCCTCCGGCGGCACCGCGCTCGCCGGTGGGGTCGACGGCGAGGTGCTGATTCCCGGCGGGAACGGCGACTTTGAGCTGGCGCTCGGCTCGATCTCCTCGTCCACCTACGGCGTACACCTGCTCGACAAGGTGGAGATCTTCAATCTCCTGTGCGTGCCGGGCGAGACGGACTGCGGGACGATCGTCAACCTGCAGGAGTACTGCTGGTCCAAGCGGGCGTTCTACATCGTCGACTGCCCCCAGACGGCCACGGTGTCCACCCTGAACACCGGCCCGATAGGAACGGGAACCGCCGGGAGCCTGGTGGGCGCGAACTCGGAGAACTCGGCGTACTATTTCCCGTGGGTGCTCGCGCAGGACCCGCTGATGAGCAACAGGCCCGCGCTCTTCCCGCCGAGCGGGTTCGTGGCGGGCATCTACGCCTCCACGGACGCCAACCGAGGGGTGTGGAAGGCCCCGGCCGGGATCGGGGCGGGCCTGTCGGGAGCGCTGGGCATCCAGTACAACCTGCAGGACCCCGACAGCGGCGAGCTCAATCCCCTGGCGATAAACTGCCTCCGCGACTTCAGCAACTACGGCAACGTGGTCTGGGGCGCCCGCACGCTCCAGGGCAACGACAACGTCGGGTCGCAATGGAAGTACATCCCGATCAGGCGCCTCGCCCTGTTCCTGGAATCGAGCCTGTACAACGGGACCCAATGGGTCGTGTTCGAGCCGAACGACGAGCCGCTCTGGGGCCAGATCCGGCTAAACGTGGGCACGTTTATGCAGGGCCTCTTCCTCCAGGGCGCCTTCCAGGGCACCTCGCCGCAGCAGGCGTACTTCGTCAAATGCGACGCCGAGAACAACCCCCAGTCGAGCATCGACCAGGGGATCGTCAACATCCTCGTGGGCTTCGCCCCGCTGTATCCCGCCGAGTTCGTCGTGATCCAAATCCAGCAGATGGCCGGCCAATCCTAACCAAAACAAGGCACTATCATGGCAATATTCCCAGCCAACCCCCAGAGATTGGATCCCTACAAGAACTTCAAGTTCCGCGTGAAGTGGGACGGCGCCTACGTGGCGGCGGTCAGCAAGGTGAGCGTCTTCAAGCGCACGACCGAGGTGGTCTCCCACCGCGACGGCGGCGACATGTCGACTCCGCACAAGTCGCCCGGCCGGACCAATTACGACGCCATCACCTTCGACCGGGGCCTCACCCAGGACATGAACTTCCACAACTGGGCGGGGCTCGTCTGGAACTACGGGGCCGGCCTCGGCTCGGAGGTCTCGCTGAAGAACTTCAGGAAGGACCTCTACCTCGAGGTCTACAACGAGGCGGGCCAGTTGGTGATGGCCTACAAGATCTTCCGGTGCTGGGTCTCCGAGTACCAGGCTCTCCCGGACCTTGACGCAAACGCGAACGCGATCGCGATAGAGCACATCAAGCTGGAGAACGAGGGCTGGGAGCGCGACACCAGCGTCACCGAGCCCGCTGAGCCCACCCTGAGCAGCGTGACAACCTGATGCGGGTCCTCACCGATTCCGATTTCCTTGACCTTTGGGAAAGCGGGAGTCGTAGGCATCCGCTTGACAGGGCCCTGCTGGCCCTCGGCGCCGCGTTCCCAGAGGACTCCTTCGAAAGCCTTGCGGCGTGGCCCATCGGCCGGCGCAACAAGGCCCTGATCCGGCTGCACTGCTCGTGCTTCGGGCCGAGCCTTCGCGGACTGGTGTCCTGCGCGGGCTGCGGGGAGAGGCTCGAGGTGACGCTCGACGGCCGCGCCGTGGCGGGAGAGGGCGGGGATGACGCGGGCAGCCAGGGCGAAGCGATCGACGTTAACGGCGAGGTGTTTCGGATGCCGAGCACCCAGGACCTCGCCTGCGTGGTCCGGGAGACCGATCCCCATTCCGCGGCCGTGCGGCTCGCCGAGAGCTGCCGGCTGGGGCCGGCCGGGTCCGCGGCGTGGTCCGACGGCGACCTGGACGAGATTGGGGAGAGGATGGCCCGGGCGGATCCCCTTGCCGAGATCCGGGTCAACCTGCGCTGCCCGGAGTGCGGCAAGGAGCAGGACGAGGTGCTCGACGTCGTCGAGTTCCTCTGGGCGGAGGTGGACTCCCGCGTGCGGCGGCTTCTCTCGGACATCCATGCGCTGGCCTCGGCCTACGGCTGGTCGGAGGCGGAGATCCTGTCCCTTAGCGAGGGGCGCCGCGCCCTCTACCTGGAGACGCTTCAGGCATGACCGGCTATCTCCAGCGCATCGCGTCGAGCGCCGTCAGGCCCGGCGGCTCCGTCCGGCCGGTGGCGGGAACGGTGTTCTCGGCGTCGAGATACCGCGCGGCCCATGGGTCCGCCGTGGTGGAGCAGGACATCCTGTCCGCGAGGCCCCGTGAGTTGGACGCGCCCCGCGGACCCGTCCCGTGGTCGGCGGCCCGCGAGCCGGCTCCCCTCCCGGGAGCCTTGCGCCCTCCGCAGGAGGAAAGGCCCGGGAGTCGGCCGGCGCCAGGTGAGCCTCCCGCGGTTCCCGTGCAGAGGACCGCTGCTGCGCAAGAGCAGCGGCGCGCGCCTGCACAGGCGCAGCCGAAGGCCGATCGAGAATCCACGGTTGGCCCAAAGTTCGCGCATTCCCCGGAGCCGAGGCTTCCGGCGCGGCGCGCCGGCGAAGGCAGGGAACCCGGCTCGGGAGAGCGGCGCGCGGCGCGGCCTCGGGACGAACCGACTCCGCTGGACGAAGGTCGAGGGCCGGAGCGGTCCGCTGTGGCGGGGAGCGAGGCCGGGAAGGTGCAGATTCTGCGGACCGAGAGCGGGCCCGGGGAGCCAGCCAGGGAGCGGCCCTTTGCGCCGGTGGTGGCCGGGGAATTCGGGCCGCCGGCGCCTTTCGGCGGAAACCCGGCGGGTTCCGCGGAACCCGCCCGGATCGCGGCCGACCGCGGGCGCACCCGGTCGGGCGGGGTTCCCGCGGCCCCGCGCGAGCCGGACGAGGTCAACATCCACATCGGCCGCATTGAGGTGACGGCCGCGCAGCCGCCGCCCCTGCGGCCGGCGGCGCCCAAGGCCCACCGCAAGGCGCCCTCGCTCGACGAATACCTGCGGCGGCGCGGCGGGAGGGCCCGGTGAGCACGGCGCTTGGGATCTCCGGGGTCACCGCGGTCCTCCAGACCATGCTCAACACGCTCCTCAACGCCGAGCAGATGGGGAGCGTCTCGGTCACGTCGGTGGCGCCGGACCTCGCCCAGGCCGCGGTCGCGAGCGGGACCGACTATCCGCTGACGGTGAACCTGTTCCTGCACCAGGTGACACCCAACGCGGCGTGGCGCAACATCGGGTACCCCTCGCTCGGCCCGGACGGGGCCACCCGGCTCAAGAACCCACCGCTCGCGCTCGACCTTCACTACCTGCTGACGGCCTACGCCACGGGCAATTTCCAGGCGGAGGCCCTCCTCGGCTGCGCGATTCAGATGCTTCACGACACGCCGACCCTTCCCCGGAGCCAGATCCGCTCGATCCTCAACAACCTGACGGCCACGGACCCCACCAACGTGCTGTCGCCGCTCCTGGGCTCGTCCGGCTTGGCCGAGCAGATCGAGATGATCAAGATCATGCCGGCGACCCTAGGCAGGGAGGAGATGGCCTGGCTCTGGACGGCCCTGAAGGCCGACTACCGGCCGACCTTCCCCTTCCAGGTATCAGTGGTCCTGATACAGACGCCGGTGCCGGCCGTCGCGGCGATGCCGGTCATCACCCCCTTGGTCACCGTCCAGCAGGGCCTCCTGTCCCTGCTGAACGCGCTGGCGGCGGCGAGCCCCCCGAATGGCCAGCCGGCGGCCTGCATCGGCGACGTCGTCGCGCTCTCGGGCACGTACCTCGCGGGCGCAACGAGCGTCACGCTCTCAAATTCGCAGCAGGGGATACAAAAGGTGATCACCCCGCTCACCGCCCTCGGGAGCGGCTCCTACACCTTCGTCGTCCCTGCCGGGGCCGGGCCGCCATTCGGCCCCGCGCCGACCGACCTCGTGGCCGGCGTCTACCTGGCGACGGTGCAGGTGCCCTCCGGGTCCGACACCGTGAGCACGAACGGCGTCCCGCTGGCGATCGCCCCCCAGATCGGCTCCTCCTGGTCCCCCGGGACGATCGCGTCGGGCTCGGGCGTCGTCGTCACCGTCCCCTGCACGCCGTACCTCTGGCCCACCCAGGAGATCTCGCTCTTCATCGGGGGACAGGGCGCCCCGATCACTCTGCCCCCGCCGCCGCCGCCGACACCGGCGCCGACGAACTCCCCGGCGTTCAACTTCCCGATCCTCCAGCCGACGAGCAAGCCGGTGCCGGTCTGGCTGAGGGTCGACGGCGTCGACAGCCCGATCCTCAACCTCGCGGGCGCGGCGCCGACGTTCGCCCAACCGATGGTCCAGGTGACCTGATGAACGAGAAGCAGGCAAAGCTTTCATGGATCGACTCCAACCAGGCCTACCTGGTTGGTGAATTCGAGCGACTGAAGGGGATCCTGCGCGCAAAGGCCGGCGCCCCGGCCGCTGAGACCGAGGCGGCCCGCGTGGAGATGGAGTCGCCCCCGGCCATCGACTGGCTCTCGCAGTTCTTCGGGCTGAGCAAGTTCGAGAGGGACGTGCTCCTGCTCTGCGCAGGGGTCGAGATGGATTCCGAGCTGGCCGCGATGTGCGCCGAGGCTCAGGGCGGCGCGCAGAGAACCTGCGTTACGTTCGCCTACGCCTCCGCGACGCTTCCGGGGGCCCACTGGAGCGCGCTCGCGCCCCCGAGGCCCCTGCGGCGCTACCGCCTGGTCGAGCTGGAGGCGGGCCGCGGCCTCGCCGAGGCAGGCGTGCGCATCAACGAGCGGATCCTGCACTACCTTGCCGGGATCAACTTCCTGGACTCGCGGCTGCGCCATCTCCTGCGCGAGAGCCCCGCTGCGGAATGGATCTCCGACACCCACAAGGCGGCCGCCGCCCAGGCGGTCCTCGCGTTCGGCAGCGATCCCGAGAACCCCCCGGTGGCCCATTTCTGCGGCGACGACGCCGACGGCCAGGAGGACGCCGCCGAGTACGCGGCCCGCGCGATGGGGCGCCAGCTGTTCACCCTGAACGCGGACGGCCTTCCCGCGGCCGGGCACGAGCTGGACGAGCTCGTGGTCCTGTGGGAGAGGGAGGCCCTGCTGCTGCCGGGCTCGCTGCTCTTCCAGTGCGGGCGGGCGGGGCTCACGGCCGGCGCGAGGCACCTGCTGGAGAGGCTCCCGGGCCCCCTGGCGCTCGGCAGCCGCGAGCCGGTGCGCCTCGACAGGCCGCTCGTGCGCTTCGACCTCGACAAGCCGCGGCCCCCCGAGCAGAGGCGGCTCTGGGAGAAGGCGCTCGGGCCCTCGGCGGTCGCGATCAACGGCGCCCTGGACGAGCTTGCGGAGCAGTTCCGCCTCAGCGCCAGGACGATCAGCTCGACGGGGTCGCGGCCGGGGCCCGGCGGGGGCCCGGTGACGGCCGAGAGCCTCTGGAGCGCGTGCCGGTCGCATTCCAGGCCGCGCCTCGAGGATCTGGCGCAGCGCGTCGCGGTCTCCGCCGGCTGGGGGGACCTCGTCCTTGCCGAGCCCCAGGTCCGCACCCTGCGCCAGATAGCCTCGCAGGTGCGCCACCGCATCACGGTCTACGAGGACTGGGGGTTCGCGGGGAAGGGGCGGCGCGGCCTGGGCGTGAGCGCGCTCTTCGCCGGGGAGAGCGGGACCGGCAAGACCATGGCCGCGGAGGTGCTGGCCGGCGAGCTGGGCCTCGACCTGTTCCGGATCGACCTCTCGGCGGTCGTCAGCAAGTACATCGGCGAGACCGAGAAGAACCTGAGGCTGGTCTTCGACGCGGCCGAGGAGGGCGGGGTGATCCTCCTCTTTGACGAGGCCGACGCGTTGTTCGGCAAGAGGGCGGACGTGAAGGACAGCCACGACCGCTACGCCAACATCGAGGTGAGCTACCTCCTCCAGCGGATGGAGGCCTACCAGGGCCTCGCGATCCTGACCACGAACCTCAAGTCCTCCATGGACCGGGCGTTCCAGCGGCGGCTGAGGTTCGCCGTCAACTTCCCCTTCCCCGACGCGGCCCAGAGGGAGGCGATCTGGCGGAGGGTCTTCCCCCCGGGGACGCCCACCGAGGGGCTGGACCCGTCGAAGCTCGCGCAGCTCAACGTCACGGGAGGCAACATCCGCAACATCGCGATCAACGCCGCGTTCCTCGCCGCCGAGGCAAAGAAGCCCGTGGACATGGGCCACCTGCTCCATGCGGCCAAGCTCGAGGCGCAGAAGATGGAGCGGCCATTCTCCGAGGCCGAGGTCAGGGGGTGGATATGAGCCGGATCCGGGTCACCATCGATCGCGTCGCCCTCAGGGGAATGGACCCCCGGGAGGGAAGGGCCTTTGTCGAGGGCCTCCAGGGCGAGCTGTCCCGGATCCTGGCCGACCCGGCTGCGAGGTCCGGCGCCAGGTCCCGGCGGACCCCGGTGCTCAGGCTGGGTGGCCTGCCCCTGGGGGCTGGGTCAACCGGCGGGCGCAAGGCGGGAGTCGGGACCGCCCAGGCGATCGGAAGGAGCATAAAGCCGTGAACCGCTGCGCACTGATGGCGAAGCCCGAGGCGGCGCCGGGGTTCCGGGCGAGCGGTCCCTCCCATGCGCAATCGGACGGGCTTCGCGTCGGCGGCGCCAACGATTCCTTCGAACGGGAGGCGGACCGCGTGGCCGACACGGTCTCTGCGGGGGGGCGGATCCCGGGATTGTCCCTTTCGGCGATGACCATCGGGCAAGTCCAGCGGGCGCCGGCGCCCCCGGAGCAGGCGAAGGCCAGGGACTCCGGGCTGAGCCTCGAGGAGGCGTTCCTGCGGACCGCGCTCGGAAGGAAACTGGCCCGCAATCTATCGGGAGGCGCCCATTCCGAGGCCACCGAGGAGCATGCTTTCTCGCTGCGTGGAACCGTCGTCGTCGGACCGGAGGCGGTGCAAGCCGTGACAAGCCTTGCGGCTGCAAAGGGAGGCCTGCCCGCCCGAGTACCCGAGATCGCGTTGGACCGGGTGCATCCGGGACTTAGGGTGCAAATCACCTACGCCGGCTCGTCCGACCGGCCCACTCAGGGAAGGGTGGCCTTCAGCCTCGGCGCGTCGCAGACCCGGAAGCACGAGGGCGGGCACCCCGGGCCTGCGCCGCATGTGAAGCCGATTCCGGTGAAGACGCTGGGCGCGAGGGAGCCCGCGCACGCGGCGCATCCTATGGCGCACCACGAGCACTCGGGTGCCCACAGCGAGGGGAAGTCAAACCGCGAGGAGGTCGCGGTCCAGCGGAAGGTCGATCTCTCGACCCCCTTCGTTGCCGATCGCTCGGCTGTCGAGCCGGTCCTGAGTTCTCCCGGAAGGCCGCTCGATCCCGACACCCGCAGGTACATGGAGGCGCGGATCGGCTACGACTTCGGAAAAGTGAGGGTTCACACGGATTCCCGCGCAGAGGAATCGGCCCGCGCGATGGGCGCCCAGGCCTACACGGCGGGGAACAGCGTCGTGTTTGGCGCCGGGAGGTTTGCCCCGGACACCGGCGAGGGGAGGCGGCTGCTCGCCCATGAGCTCACCCACGTGGTGCAGCAGGACAGGGCCCCCGCGAGGGCGCATCCCGTGATTCACCCGGCCCCGGTGCAGGTCCAGCGCGCCCCGGATGAGGACGACAAGGGGATCGGAGCCTGGTTGAGCGAAAAGGCGAACAGGCTGAAGGAAGCGGCGAAGGAGAAGCTCAAGAGCATGGCGATGGGCCTGCCCGGATTCCCTCTCTTCAGGGTTATCATCGGCAAGGACCCCATCACAGGCGAGAAGGTCGACCGGGACGCGCTTAACGTCACGAAGGGAGTCATGGCATTGGCGCCGGGGGGCGAGGAGAAGTTCGAGGACCTCAGGAAATCAGGCGCCATTGAAAAGGCGTTCGACTGGCTGGGCGTCGAGCTGACGAGGCTCAAGTTCACCGTCGAGTACTTCGAGGATCTCGCGAAGCAGGCCGTCGACGCGGTCTTTCATGCCGAGTTGGGCCAGGTCCGGCAATTGTTCCTGGAACCCTTCGCGAGGTTGAAGGCATTCGCCTCGGACGTGCTGGAGAAGGTGTTCGAGTTCGTTGTCGAGGGCGTGCTCGCCCGCCTCGGCGGGCTCGGCGTGCTCGGTGTTCTCAAGAAGGCCGGCGCCGCATTCAAGCGGCTCGTCAAGGACCCCATGGGATTCCTCAGGAACCTACTCAAGGCGCTGGAGCAGGGATTCGTGCAGTTCAAGGACAAGCTCATGGAGCACCTCAAGGAGAGCCTCGTGCAGTGGCTGTTCGGGCAGCTGAAATTCGCGATGCCCAAGAGCTTCGACCCACCCGCGATCGTGGGGCTGATCCTGCGGGTCCTCGGCCTCGACTACCCCGCCTTCCGAAAGCGCCTGGTGGACATGATCGGCGAGGCGCCGGTCAAGCTCCTTGAGGACTCGTTCGAGCTCGTCAGGACCATGATGAGGGAGGGGCCCGGGGCGGCGTGGGACATGATCCTCAAGAAGGCCGAGGGCCTGGTCGACACGATGATGGCCTCGGTCAGGAACTGGGTGGTCACGAAGATCGTGGTCACGGCGATCTCGACGCTCGCCAAGCTGTTCGTCCCAGCGAGCGCCGTCATCGAGGCGATCCAGGGCATCTATACCGCGATCACGTATTTCATGGAAAAGGCCAAGCAGATCGCGGAGCTTGTCGGCTCCGTCCTCGATTCCGTGTCCGCGATCGCCGAGGGGAACATCACCGCCGCCGCAAACAAGGTGGAGGAGAGCATGGCGAGGTCGCTGACGCAGGTACTCGGGTTCCTGGCCGAGATGATCCACCTAGGCGGGATCGCAAAGGCGATCCGCGACGCGATCTCCGCCGTGAGGGACAGGATCGACAAGGCCATCGTCGGCGTCATGAGGTACCTGGGCGACAAGGCGAAGGAGCTCTACGGCAGGGGAAAGGCGGCGGTGGCGAGCGTGCTCGAATGGTGGAAGGAGAGGAAGCCGTTCAAGGTTGGCGAGGAGAAGCACGAGGTCTTCCTCGAGGGGAGCGGGGACAATCCGGAGGTGATGGTTGCGAGCGACTCGCCGAGCACCCTCAGGATTTTCCTCGACAACATGACCGACTCGGAGCCGGAGAAGGCCGAGCTCCTGAAGCTCGCCGCGAAGGTCAAGTGGAGGAAGAGGGAGGTCACCGACAAGGATGCTGAGGGCAACACCGGTGAGATGAACTTCGAGCAGCTCATCGCCAGGCTCGGCAAGCTGAAGTCGAGGAAGGTCAGGGCGCCCGAGTCGGAAATAAAGTGGAAGTCGAGGCGGGTGTTCGGGGGGGGCACGGGCTTCACCGCGTTTCTCAGCCTGCAGCATCCCGTCGGCACCACGCCCGAGAAGGGCAACGAGCCGCCGATATGGACGGATCTCGGCTACCTGATCGACCGGAAACACTACGTGAAGGGCCACCTCCTGAGCCAACGGCTCGGCGGAAAGGGCGAATGGGAGAACATGATGCCGCTCACCAACGCGGCGAACCAGACGCACTTTTCGAACGCCGAGAAGGCGATCATCGAGACGGTCGCGACCGGCGAGAAGCTTGTCCGCTACAAGGTGGACGCAGAGTACGACGACAGCATCAAGAGGCCCTCGAGCCCGCAGAAGGCGGAGGCGAGGCTGCTGAACCTGCACTGGGAGTTTGCGCCCGCCGTGTACAAGAACAGCAGGTGGGCGCTCGCCGAGGACCCGAAGCCGGCCCAGATGGGCAAGGGGGACGTGGACCCAAAGAAGGACTAGCCCGCCCATGACCCCATCAGCCACGATGACCGCCCGTCCCCGGCCGCGCCGTCCAACGAACGGCCGGCATTCCGCGGCCGCCTCCGGCGCCGGCGTTCCCCGCCGGGGTTGCGCCCCGGCATTTCGGGCGCCGCCGGGCCGGCCCGCGCCTCCTGAAGAAGTGGAAAGGGCCGCCCATGCCTAGCGGCAACCCCAACTCCCCCCGCCTGGTGAGGGCGGGCCTGGTCCTCATGGACCCGGACACCTCGGTCGTGAAGAGCGTCATCGCGCTCCAGTACAACCCCGACTCCCTCACCCGCACGCTCCAGGTCCAGGCGACCGCCGGCGGCCAGGACGGCGTGCACGTGGACGCGTTCAGGATCCGGGGCCCCGCCGTCGAGACGATCAAGGTGGAGGCGGAGCTCGACGCGACGGACCAGCTGGAGTTCCCGGGGCAGTTCCCGGTGACGGCCGAGTACGGCCTCCAGCCGCAGCTGGCCCAGCTTGAGATGCTGGTCAACCCGGCGGTCGCGACGCTGCAGGCCGACGACGCGCTCGCCAACAGCGGGACGCTCGAGATCATCCCGGACGAGCAGCCCCTGATGCTCTTCGTGTGGAGCAAGAGCCGCGTCGTGCCGGTGCGCATGACCGAGTTCTCCATAACCGAGGAGGCGTTCGACGTGGCGCTCAACCCCATCCGCGCCAAGGTGAGCCTGGGCCTGCGCGTGCTGACCGTCGACGACCTCGGCTTCGCCCACCCGGGCGGCCGGCTGTTCATGAGCTACCTCGCCAACAAGGAGAACCTGGCGTCCAAGGCGGTGAATGTCGCGATCACCGCGCTCGGGCTGGGGGGCACCCCGTGAACTATCCCCTCCAGGCCCTCATCAACATGGGAGCGATCCCGCCGGTCACGTTCCCGACGGACAGCCGGTACTACGGCTCGGGCACGCTCTCGTACCAGCCCCCGGGCGGGCAGCCCATCACCTATTTGGCCCAGCGCTTCGTCCCGCAGCCCGGGGGCGCGAACTACTCGACGCTGGCCACGCACACGGTCAAGGCGGGCGACCGGACGGACCTGCTGGCCGCAACCTACCTCGGCGACCCGCTGCTCTTCTGGGTCCTGTGCGACGCAAACGGCGCCATCAGCCCGTACGAGCTCGTGGAGACCCCCGGCTCCACGGTCACCATCACGATGCCGCAGGGGGTCCCGGGCCCGTCCAATGCTTAAGAGCGTCCAGCTGAGCCTGATGATGGGGCCGTTCATCCCGGTGTCCGTGCCGAGGGCCGTGATCGACGCCCTTGCCGAGGCCGAGGTGACGGTGGACGACGTGGGCACGAGCGGGTTCCAGCTCACCTTCAGCGTGGACAAGAACACGGCGACGCAGGTCCTGATGACGCTCACGGGCGCCGTCCCGGGGATATTCATGCGGGTGGTCCTCGTCGCCACGGTCAACGGCGTGGCGAGCGTGCTGATCGACGGCGTCGTCACGAACAACCACATGGCGCCCGGCGACAAGGGCTCCAACTCCACGGTCACGGTGACGGGCGAGGACCTCACCTGCCTCATGAACCAGTCCAACTGGAGCGGATTCCCCTTCCCGGCGTGCCCGGCGGAGGCGCGGGTCGCGCTCCTCCTGGCCAAGTACGCGATGTTCGGCGTCATCCCGATGATCATCCCGAGCATCCTGATCGACGTGCCGATCCCGCTCCTGCAGATCCCGGCCCAGCAGGGCACCGACCTCGAGTACATCAGGACCCTGGCCGACCAGGTGGGCTACGTGTTCTACATCGACCCCGGCCCCGCGCCCGGCGTCAGCAAGGCCTACTGGGGCCCCCAGATCAAGGTCGGGCCGGTCCAGTCCGCGCTCAACACGGACATGGACGCCTACACCAACGTGGAGAGCATGACCTTCAACTTCGACCAGCAGCAGAACAAGCTGCCGATCCTGTTCATCTACTCCCAGCAGCTGGGCGTGACGCTCCCTATCCCCATCCCGCCGATCTCGCCGCTCAACCCCCCGCTGGGCGCGATCCCGCCGCTTCCGACCAACATCATGGGGGACCTCAAAGCCCAGCGCGACGACCTGTCGAAGCGCACAATCCCCCAGTCGGTGCTGATCGGCATGGCGCAGGCCTCGCGCAGCGCCGAGGCGGTGACGGGGGAGGGCACGCTGGACGTGACGCGCTACGGCAACATCCTCAAGGCCCGCCAGCTCGTGGGCGTTCGGGGGGCCGGGGTCGCATTCGACGGCCTCTACTACGTGAAGGGCGTCACCCACAAGATAAAGCGCGGCGAGTACAAGCAGAGCTTCAAGCTGAGCCGCAACGGCCTTGTCTCCACCGTCCAGACGGTGTCCCCATGACCGCGCCCGCGACAACCCCCGGGGACACGCCCGCCCGCTACTACGGGAAGTACCAGGGCATGGTGGTCAACAACATCGACCCGATGATGACGGGGCGCGTCATGGTGCAGGTGCCGGACGTCCTCGGGGTGACCCCGGGGAGCTGGGCGCTCCCCTGCGTGCCGTCGGCCGGCATCCAGTCCGGCATGTACATTGTGCCCCCGATCGGCTCGCAGGTGTGGGTGGAGTTCGCGCAGGGCGACCCCGACTACCCCGTATGGACCGGGGGGTTCTGGGGGACGGCGGCCGAGGTCCCGGCGCTGGCGGTGGCGCCCCCTCCGATCCCCCCGGGCCAGAACATCCTCCTGCAGACGCCGATGCAGACGACGCTCCTGCTGAGCGACTCGGCGCCGACCCCGGCGACCGGGGGCATCATGCTCAAGAGCGGGACGTCCGTGATCCTCGTCAACGCCACGGGCATCTACATCACGAACGGCGTGGCCTCGATCACGCTCACGGGGCCCGCCGTGACCGTCAACATGGGGGCGCTGGTGGTCACCTAGCCATGCCCGGCCCGATACTACACCTTGGGGCGACGATGATGTGCGCGCACGGCGGGCAGGCGGTCCCGACGGCCCCGGTCCCGAACGTGCTTGTGTCGGGCATGCCGATCACGACGATCGCCGCCCCGTACGCCGTGGCCGGGTGCGCGTTCGTGCCGCCGGCCGGCAACGGGCCCTGCGTCACGGCCCAGTGGACGATGGGCGCCACCCGGGTGACGTCGATGGGCCAGCCGGTCGCCATCCTCACGGGGATCGCCATGTGCGTGCCGACCTCCACTCCGCTCGTCCCCGTCATGGCGCAGACCCGCGTCATCGCGACGTGAACACGTCCCATGAACCTTAACTTCCCATACCAGTTCGACGGGCGGGGCAGGACCTCGGAGGCGGACCTGAACGACTACGTGAGCCAGATGGTCGAGCTCGTGCTCTTCACCTCGCCGGGCGAGCGGGTGAACCTGCCCGACTTCGGGAGCGGCCTCCTCCAGCTCCCGTTCGCGCCCAACAGCCAGGAGATGGCGGCGGCGACCCAGTTCGCCGTCAAGGGGGCCCTCCAGAAATGGCTCGCGGGCTATGTCAACGTGCAGGACGTGACGGCCGCGGTCGACGACGCGACGCTCACGGTCACCGTGGCCTACTCGGTGGTGGGCTCCGACGTGACCCAGGTCCAGACCTACGTCTACGGAGGCACCTCGTGATCTACAGCTGCTGCACCGAGAACAGGAAGGCCGGGGTCCAGAAGAACCCGGCGCTCAACGGCATCGACTTCCTCGAGGTCCTCGACACCGACGAGGTCACGCTCGGGCTCGGCGGCCCGCAGCAGCAGACGCTCCTCATCCACTGCATCAACCCGCTGACCCCGCCGGCCACCCCCTGGTCGGCCTCAAACGTCGTGATCTCCGGCGGCGAGAGCATCACGCAGATCGGGATAGACTGGGTGAACCCGGCCAGCGGCCCCTTCCCGGCCGCCGCCGCCCCGCAGCCCCCGCTCCCTGCGACGGCCAAGGAGATCGCCTACTTCGGCAGCCTCCCGGACGCCCCGCGCGTCATCGTCGTGCGCACGAGCGTCGCGGGGGACTTCTCGACCTACAACCTGCGCCTCGTGAACGACGCGTCCCAGGCCGCGACGGACCCCTTCCAGGTGACGGAGGTCCTGAGCGGGTTCGATCCCCAGCTGGCCGACGCGGACTTCTGCTTCAAGGTCCAGTGCCCGGCGAACTTCGACTGCAAGCCGCCGGTGCCCGACTGCGCCCCGGACCTTCCCCCGCCCCCGCCGATCAACTACCTCGCGAAGGACTACGGGAGCTTCCGCTCGGTCATCCTCGACCGCCTGAACCAGCTGCTGCCGACGTGGGCCGGGACCAGCGAGGCCGACCTGGGAGTGACCCTGGCGGAGCTGGTCGCCTACGTCGGCGACCGCCTGAGCTACCGGCAGGACGCGGTGGCCACGGAGGCCTACATCGAGACCGCGAGGCGGCGGGTCTCCCTCAGGCGCCACGCGGTCCTCGTGGACTACCACGTCCACGACGGCTGCAACGCGAGGACCTGGATCCAGCTGACGGTCGGCGGGCCGGTCCACATGGCCGCGGCGACGACCAAGTTCTACACGACCGTGCCCGGCATGCCGCCGTCGCTCGACGGGCTGGGCAACGAGCAGTCGGCCGTGGCCGCGGGCGTCCAGGTCTTCGAGCCCATGCAGGACGCGGACCTCGATCCGGACCTCAACCTGCTGAAGTTCTACACCTGGGGCGACACGGGCTGCTGCCTGCCGGCGGGCTCCACCGAGGCGACGCTAAGGGACGCGCACCCGGCCCTGCAGCCGGGCGACGTCCTGATCTTCGAGGAGGTCATAGGGCCCCAGACGGGCGACGCGGCCGACGCCGACCTGCGGCACCGCTGCGCCGTCCGCCTCACCCAGGTGACCACGCAGGACGGGCGGGGCAACCCCCTCGAGGACGGCCTCTTCGACCCCGCCCACCCGGTGAAGCTGACCGAGATCCAGTGGGGGGCGGACGATGCCCTGCCTTTCCCGCTGTGCCTGTCCTCGACCTTCATCGGCTCCGACGGGACCGAGGTCACGCTGACCGACGTCAGCGTCGCGCACGGCAACGTCGTCCTTGCCGACCACGGGCTGTCCTTCGACTCGGTCAGCATGGGAACGGTCCCGCAGCCGAGCCTTTACTGGCCGCCCGACCTCACCGCGGACCGCTGCACCCCGAAGCCGCGCGCGGCGCTTGCGGTGCGCTTCAATCCGCAGGTCCCGGACAGCCCGCTCACCCAGGCCGTCGTCCTGCCGACGGCCGGCGTCCCGGCGACGACCGGCGCCGTCGCGCTCGCGCGGCAGGGCTACGTCCCGCTCATGGACTCGGGCGGGTTCGTGAGCCTGGCGGTCAGCGCGAACAGCCCGAAGGGCTGGCCGGCGCTGATCGGCATCGTGGTGAGCGCGAACAAGGCCGTGCCGGCCAACATAGACCTCGAGGTGTACTACCTGCCGGCGCCCCCCGCCGGCACGCCGGGGCAGGTGCTCCTGGAGTCCTTCACGAACCTCTCGCTCAAGGCCTCGGACGCCGACTACGCGGGCAAGCGGCTCGCGGCCCTCTCGCAGCTCGTGCAGGTGCCGGCCTCGTTCTCCCCGTCCGCCACGCCGGCGGGCTTCCCGACGGCGCCGACGATGCTCTCGGCCGCGGGCAGCGTCAACCTGCAGGACACGGGCGGCGTCACCTACCTCGAGATCGAGCCGACGGACCCCCTCGGCTGGCCGCCGCTCTTCGGCGTGATAACCCAGGCCAACCCGACCCCGCTGGACCCCGAGCAGTTCGCCCTGCTGGTCGTCTACGATCCGCCCCTGGGCGGCGTGGGCGTCACGCTCCCCGTGACGGTCGCGCAGAACGCCTTCACCTCGCCCTCCGCCGCCGAGGGGCCCGTCGGGCTCGTCGTCCTGGACAACTTTGCGGGGATGCCGAACGCCGGGCTGTCCGCGGCCGAGCTCATGAGCTACGACCCGGACCAGGCGATCCCCGTCATCACGCTGTCGGGGCCCCTCGCCGGGCAGGCGGCCACGTGGAATCCGCTCCAGGACCTCCTGGAAAGCGCCCCGCTCGACCCCGTGTTCGTGGTGGAGATCGAGTCGGACGGCACCGCCACGATAAGGTTTGGCGACGGGACGAGCGGGTACCACCCCGATCCCAGCTCGGCGTTCACGGCCACCTACCGCATCGGCAACGGCGCGGCCGGCAACGTGGGCGCGGACAGCCTCGTCAACCTGGCCTCGCCGTCGGCCCTCATGCAGAAGTGCCGCAACCCGCTTCCCGCCGCCGGCGGGACCGACCCCGAGACCAACGACCAGATCCGCCGGCGCGCACCGCAGGCGTTCCTGACGCAGGAGCGGGCTATCACCATGGCGGACTACGAGGCCGTGGCGCAGATGAGCACCCAGGTGGACAGGGCGGTCTCCACGCTCCGGTGGACGGGCGCCTGGTACACGGTCTTCACGGCCGTGGAGCCGGTCGGGGGCGGCCTCCTCACGAAGGCGCTCGAGAAGACGCTCTATGCGAACCTCAACCGCTACCGGCTGGCCGGCCAGGACCTGGAGCTCGACTCGCCGCAGTACGTCTCGCTGGAGATCGTCCTGCAGATCTGCGTCGACCCGGACTATTTCCAGAGCGACGTGCGGACGGCGCTCAACCAGGTCCTGAGCGACTCCGTCCTGCCGAACGGCCAGAAGGGCGCGTTCTACCCGGACAACTTCACCTTCGGCCAGACGGTGTACCTGAGCCCGGTCTACGCGGCCGCCCGCTCCGTGCCCGGCGTGGTCACGGTCGTGGCCTCGACATTCCAGCCGCAGGGGGTCGACACCGGCGTCTACCTGGCCGCGGGGGAGATGAAGATGGGCCCGACGCAGGTCGCCCGCCTCGCCAACGACCCCAACTTCCCCGACCACGGCCAGCTGACGCTCAAGCTGGAGGGGGGCAAGCCATGAGCCCGCATTCCGGAACAGGGGGAGAACCATGACCTGCTCGGGCACATCCGACTGCATGTGCGGCTGCTGCGCCGGGACGAGCGTCCAGACGCCGCAGCTCGAATACAACCCTCCGGGGCTCCCCGCGCTCGCCCGGCGGGTGGGCACGTGGGCGCAGTTCAAGGAGTCGATGCTGGCCCGCCTCTCGGGCTCTGACTATCCCGCCCTCAACCCCCTGACGACGCGCTCGGACGACGACTTTACGGTCGCGGTGCTGGACGCGACCAGCGTCGTCCTCGACATCCTGACCTTCTACCAGGAGCGGCTCTCGAACGAGGCCTACCTGAGGACGGCCCAGCAGCCGAGGTCCCTGACCGAGCTGTCCCGGCTGATCGGCTACGCGCCCACCCCCGGGGTCTCGGCGTCCGCGTAC
>Ga0074045_10002365_pt1 | contig 17468 bp, 11 predicted proteins | sample BogForMeECP23OM2_FD_94442 | JGI IMG/M metagenome (GOLD analysis project Ga0074045, IMG submission 94442) | Bog forest soil microbial communities from Calvert Island, British Columbia, Canada - Bog Forest MetaG ECP23OM2 | ecosystem: Environmental > Terrestrial > Soil > Wetlands ...
ACGATGGAAAGCAAGAGTCCTGGGGACGCGCACGCAACAAGCCGGGACCGAAGAGCCGGAAGAAGAGGAGTGGAGGCTTTTGGTCGTAAGAGCCCACCCTCAAAAAACGAGGATGGGGCACCCTCAAGCACTTCGAAGGTCGACGTAACTATGGAAAACCAAGAGCAGAGGGAGGGCGAGAGGCGGCGGGGATGGCGACGCTAGGAGGTTGGTATGGTGATAGAATCGCGGCGAAGGTGCTTGATGGTGAACTTGCGGGATTAGGAATAGTGCAATGAGAGTGCGGATGCGCGAGAGGGTGGTGGTGTCGGCAATTGTGGCCGGGGTGTTTGCGTGTGGTGGGGTTGCGCGGGCGCAGGAGAACGGCGCCGCGGTAGAGATGGTGAGCCTCACGATGACGGTGCGCGGACGGGTGGTGAATCAGGTGACGAAGGAGCCGATCGGGCGAGCGCTAGTGACGACGACTGGGGATGAGTACGCGGTGATGGCGGATGACCGCGGGCAGTTTGAGATGAAGATGCATAAAACATTCCCGAAAATGTTGACGGAGCGAACGCAGATCATTAACGAGCACTTTGAAGCCCGCAAACCCGGATTCTTGCCGATGCACCGTGTGGTGATGGTGACGTTCGCGTCGGAATCGACGGCGGAGCAACACGGCGAAGTAACAATTCCGTTGGTGCCGGAGGCGCTGATTGTGGGGCATGTGGATGTGCCGGGGACGGAAGGGGAAGTGCGGATCCAGTGCGAGTTGTACCGGCGGGATATGGAGCAAGGTAGAGAAAATTGGCATCCTGTGGGATCGTTCACGACGTGGGCAGATGGAGAGTTTCGATTCAGTGAATTGAGAGCGGGGACGTACAAGCTGATCACACATGAGCAGATGGATCGGGATTCGCTGATGGCGATGCCGGGGGCGGAATTGTTCGGGTATCCACCGATTTATTATCCGAACACGACAGATTTTTCGCTGGCGAGTCCGATCGAGTTGAAGGCAGGCGCGACCGCGAAGGTGAATCTGACGGTGGAGCGGCGCGCGTATTATCCGGTGCAGATTCCGGTGCGGAATGCGGCTGGGCCGGGAGGAATGGATGTACTGGTGTACCCAATGGGGCATTGGGGGCCGGGGTGGTCATTGGGATATAACCCGATGGAGCAAGCGATTGTGGGAATGCTGCCGGATGGAAGTTATACGGTAGAAGCGGAGGCGATGGTGCAGACCGGGGCGACGGGGATCGCGAATTTTACGGTGAGGGGAGCGCCGTTAGAGGGAGCACCGTTGCATTTGGTGCCGAATACGTCGGTGACGGTGAATGTTCGAACAGAATTCCAGCACGGACAAACCGAGTTTGAGCGTGGAAACGCGGAAGGAGCGGCGGGCGTGAGGCCGGTGAATGTCGGGGTGACGTTGTGGCCCATGGAGGAATTCGGCGGGCGGAGTGGGCGCGCGTTTGCGGCGACATCGGTGGAGGGAACGGGCAATCGGACATTGGTGATCGACAACGTCAAACCTGGACGGTATGGCGTGAGCGCGTCGGGAGACGGGTACGTAGCGTCAATCGAATCGGGTGGAAGCGATCTGATGAAGCAGCCGCTGGTGGTGGGAATGGGGGGCGGAGTACCGCCAATTGAAGTGACGTTGCGGGATGATGGCGCGGAGGTGTCGGGGACGGTGGAGGGCATGAATGCGGAAGGAACTCCGGGAAAAACAAAAGATAGCTCTCAATTTCCGTTTATTTGTTTGTTGCCGATCGGACAAGGCCAGCGGCGACAGGTAGTGATGCTGCCGGCATGGAACGGTACGTTTCAGCTGATGCAGGTGCCGCCGGGGGATTATCTGCTACTGGCGTATGAAGAGGAGCAAAGAGATCCGCCATCCGGAGATGAAGAGTTTCTGAAGAAGATGGAGGGTAAGGGGAAGGTGATACATGTGGAGGCTGGGCAGAAGGTGAGTGTGAAGGTGAAGGTGATAGCGGGGAGTGAGGAAGAATGATGGTGGGGCGGAGTGTGGTGGTGATGTGCGGGTTGGTGTTGATGTGTGCGGCGAGTGGGAGTGGGACGGCGGGGGGACGGAGAGTGAGTGGGAAGTCTGGGATCAGAGAGAGATTCCTCACTTCGCGGACTCCGTTCGGAATGACGGGTGTTGTTTTAACTGGTGAGGAAGCACGCAGTCCTGGCGCGGCGCAGAATACGACACGGGTGCAGCAGGAAAATTCAACGGCGGAGCAAGGGTACAGGATTGCGGGGACGGTGGTGAATGCGGTGACGGGAGCAGCGCTGTCGCGGGTGATGGTGAGCGTGGCGGATACGCGGTCGCGGATGCGAAGGATTGAGACGGTCACGGGCGAGGGAGGCCATTTCGAGTTTGCAGGATTGCCCGCGGGGAAATACGCGCTGGAGGGATCGCGGAGTGGATACATCACTTCGGGATACGAACAGCACGAGCAGTATTCGACGGCGATTGTGACCGGGCCAGAATTTGCGACGGAGAAGCTGGTGCTGCGGCTGATGCCGATGGCGATGATTACGGGACATGTGCTGGATGAGGCGGGGGAGCCGGTGCGAAGCGCGCGGGTGCAGTTGTTTATGGAAGACCACAGCGGGGGAATGAGTCGAGTGAGGTCGGCGGGCGGGGCTACCAGCGATGACCGAGGATATTTCGATATTGGAGTGCTGCAGCCGGGGACGTATTTTGTTTCGGCGAATGCGAAGCCATGGTATGCGGTGCATCCGAGCGCGGCGAGGGGCGAGTCGGCGCAGCACATTTCACCGGCGCTGGATGTGGCGTATGCCACTACGTTTTATGGAGGGGCGACGGAGGCAGAGAACGCGGCACCGATTGAGTTGAAGGGCGGGGAAAAGGCGGAGATTGATATTCGACTGAGTCCGGTGCCGGCGCTGCATTTGGTGTTTGGGGTTCCGGTTCCCCCTGAGCAGCCGGAGCAAGGGCGGATGAATCAGTTCCGCATGCCGATCTTGCAGAAGCGCGTGTTCGATACGGAAGAGTATGTGCAGCCGGGGCAGATGCGACCGGTGGCGCCTGGAGTATTCGAGATTTCGGGAATAGCCGCGGGGCGCTACGACGTGAGTATCCGAAGCGCAGACCCGAATGAGCCGCAGCAATTCACGGAAATGAATCTGGTGCATGACGGGCAGGATTTAAGTACGACGCAAGGCGAGAGTTTGGGGAAGTTGAAGGTGACGGTGAAAATGCCGGGAGAAGAACCGTTGCCGAGACAGTACGCGGTGGGATTGCGCGACGCGCGGCAGAGGATTGTGGCGTTTCAGCAGGGAGATGCGAATGGGGAGGTGTCGTTTCAGGCGGTGCGCCCGGGGAAATATTGGATTGTGTTCGCTGCGCCGGGGAAGGCGTATTCGGTGGCGCGGACGAGTTCGGGGGCGGGAGAAGTAGCGGGGCATGAAGTGAGTGTGACTTCTGGGGGGACGACGGAAGTGACGGCGGATTTGGCTGGTGGCGAAGTGCGCGTCGAGGGAGTGGTGGAGAAGAACGGGAAGCCGATGGCGGGGGTTATGGTGGCGCTGGTGCCGGATGATCCGGAGGCGCATGTGGATCTGTTTCGGCGGGATCAGAGTGATTTTGATGGGACGTTTTTGCTGCAGAGCGTGGTGCCGGGAAGGTACACGATTGTGGCGGTGGAGGATGCTTGGGGATTTGCGTGGTTGAAGGCGGGAGTGCTAGCGCGGTATGTGCAGCACGGGCAGCAGGTGATTGTGGGAGAGAAGATGCGAGGAGTGCTGCGGTTGCCGCAGGCGGTGGAAGTGCAGATGAAGTAAGGAGAGAGAGGATTTGAAGGAGGTAGAGGAAGTAAAGGAGAAATCGAAGAGAGGAGGGCTTGGGGCGTTGGAACGTAAGAGCGCACCCTCACAAAAGACGAGGATGGGGCACCCTCAAGCACTTCGGACGTCGGCATAACGATGGAAAACTAAGAGTCCTAGGGACGCGCACGCAACAAGCCAGTACCGAAACCCAAGAGAAGAGGATCGAGGCGTTGCTCGTAAGAGCCCACCCTCAAAAAACGAGGATGGGGCACCCTCAAGCACGTTTGGACGGGGCGTAACATAAAGAAAGAGTTCACCGCAGAGGTGGCAGAGGGCCACGGAGGTAGCGGAGAGTTGGTGCGGCGGGGAAGAGTTTTTCACCACAGAGGGCACAGAGAGCACAGAGTGCGGAAAAGAGGAATCGGATTGGGATTGAGGGGGACGGGTGTGTCTGGTAGAGTGGCGCGGCTGGAACCTGGTTGTTCTGGCGGAGGGCGACATGGTGGAAGAGAACGTGGCGTTGACGAGACGGTGGTTTGAGGAAGTGTGGAATCAGAAGAAGAGTGCGACGATTCGCGAGTTGCTGGCGCCGGAGTTTGTGGGTCACGGAACGAGCGAGACGGGCGGGGACCTGCATGGTCCGGAAGGATTTTTGGAATTGCACGCGCGGCTGGTGAATGCGTTTCCGGATATGTATATTGACGTGCAGGGCTGTATCGGAGCAGGAGATCAAGTGGCGGTGCGGTGGACGGCGATGATGCATCATCGGGGAAATGGATTGGGGATGGAGGCGAGCGGGGCGGAAGTGAAGATCAATGGGATGGGATTCGCGCGATTTGCTGGAGGGAAGGTCGTGGAGACGTGGGACAGTTGGGACAAGTTGGCGATGTTTCAGCAGATTGACGCGGCCAGGAAGGCGAAGGCGGCGGAGGCGTGAGTCCTTAGGGGCTAAAGCCCAATTCAAACCACAAGCTTTATGTCAGGGCTGAAGCCCTGACCCCTTAAAGAGAGAATCAACGAGCTTATTCACGGACGCTGGTTGATGAAAGTCTATGGTTATCCAGGGAACCCCAGCCACCCTCACGATTCAGCGATTTTGCGGACACGGTGCGCAGCATGCTGCGTCCCTACGCGGGGGCGAGCGTCCGTGGCTGGCCCGGGGAACCCAAGACCCACCCTCAAAAGACGAGGATGGGGCACCCTCAAGTACTTCGGACGTCGGCATAACGATGGAAAACTTAGAGTCCTGGGGACGCGCACGCAACAAGCCAGTACCGAAACCCAAGAGAAGAGGATCGAGGCGTTGCTCGTAAGAGCCCACCCTCAAAAAACGAGGATGGGGCACCCGGGAACGTTGAAAGCAAAGTAGAAAATGAAGATTGGTGAAGACGAGGAGTTGCCATACCAGTGGGGGTGTGCGCGCGCTTGTGTCTAGGAGTTTGGTACTTCGGTGGGGGGTGGGAATGGTACGGAACTGCTATTTGGGTCACTGCGTCGGAGTCGTAGGATATGGGCAGGTGGGACGCGTCCGTGTTGGTGTTGTCAGCCGGACATGCGGAGAAACTCTGTTGGAGGAACGCAAGACCACCCTTCGAAGCTTAGGGTAAACCCGCAAGAGACGAGAATGGGGCATCCCGCTGCGGAGTAGTAGATCGAGGGCAGTAGAGTTTCTAGAACGACGGAGGAACTGGAAAGATGGCGTTACTACATTTTCGGCGGGTGGAGCGGAGACGGACGGCGCGTGCTTCGCTGTGCATGAACTTGCTGATTTATGGAGAGACAGGGGCAGGAGAGAAATTCCGGTATTGGACGAAATCGGTGAGCGTGAGTGCTCATGGGGGAGTGCTGCTGCTGGAAGCGGCGTTGAGTGTGGGGCAAGCGTTTCAGGTGGTGAACGAGTACAACGGGAAAAAGGCGAAGGGGAAGATTGTGGCGGTGCGGAGCACGCGGGAAGGGCAGGTGCAGGCATCGTTTGAGTTTGCGGAGGGCGGAGAGAAATTTTGGAGTATGTCGTTTCCAGCGGCAGGGGCGAGGCCGTTGCGGAGGTTTGTGGCGAGAGTGGCGGAGGGAAATTGAAATAAGGGAAGTAAAGGAGGTACAGGAAGGAAAGGAGGTGAAGGAAGTACGGGATTAGAGTGGATTTGCGATTGAGAGTAAAGATTATGAGAGTAGAAGGTCCTGCCAGCGTCCTGGGCTGAAAGCCAGGCCTACATCGCCCAATTCGAAGTGCGTGCTGTATGCCAGGGCTGAAGCCCTAACCGCGTAAAGAGAGATTCAAAGTCCGTACAGAGTTCAACTTCTCACGAGAAGATCCCCCTTTGGTGTTCAGGTCGGGGTTAACCCTTGAGATCGCACGAGAGAGGCACAGTTCGCGAAGAGTTCACCGCAGAGGGAACGGAGAGTGGGGAGACAAAACCGCAACGGGAAGTGGTGGTGGCGATGTGCTTCATGGGAATGGCGGGACAGATTCACTGTAGGGCAGGAGAAGGGTTGAGCCAGTGATGGGGGTCACGAGTGGGTGTGCGTAATCATGTGATGCTTTAGCCGTGGGGGGAGGGGTTAACGGCTAAGGATTTGGTTTCGTGAACCTGCGCGATGAAGTCGGCGGCATCATGGTGGGGATGGCGTTTCTGCTGCCCGGGTTGGCCGGCTGTGTGATCGCGGCGATGCGGCGCGGACGCGGGGCGCGAGCGCTGATGTGGCTGGGACTGTGGAGCGCGATGTATGGAGCGAGGCCGCTGGCGGATTCGCTGGCTGCTTTGGGGGTAATGCCGAAGTGGTTTCAGGCCGTTGTTCCTTACGTGGACAAGGTCTCCGGTTACATGATCATCGTTGTTGCTTCACTCGCGACGCTGGAACTAAGTGTCGGCAAATTTCGCGTGTGGATTAAGACCGTGTTGGTAGCGGGACTGGCAATCGGCGTGACGGGCATCGCGAAGTTCGTGGTTACGGGGTCGAGCGGCAGAGTGATCGTGTACAACCAACTGCTAGCGACATGCTTGCTGCTGATGCTGTTGATTGTGGTGGTGGTGCCAAAGCTGTCGCGCAAGTACCTGGTGCTGCCGGCGGGTGACCATCGAGTTCTGGCGGTGGGCACGCTGGTGTTCGTGATTGAGGCGCTGTGGGTCAATGCGTCACGGCCCTTCGGTTACAAAACTTCGTCACTGTGGGATGCAGCCGGGTTTGCCGTGCTGCTGCTTTCGTTTGCGTATGTAGCGCTGCAGATGATGTTTGCGAACGAGCGGCGGTTGCTATCGATTGAAAGCGAACTGGCGATTGCGCGGGAGATACAGAACTCGATCCTGCCAAGCAGCAGCCCGGAAATGGAAAACCTTCGAGTGAGCGCCGCGTATCGGCCGATGACGGCGGTAGCGGGCGATTTTTATGAGTTCGTTCCCATCGATCAGAACCGAGTCGGGTTTCTGGTGGCGGATGTATCGGGACATGGAGTGCCAGCGGCGCTGATTGCCGGGATGATCAAGGTGGCGATGAAATCGATCCTGTCGTGCGCGGAACAGCCCGGAGAAGTGCTGCGGGAGTTGAATCGGATTCTGAGCGGGCAACTGCGGGATCAGTTTGTGACCGCGGCGTATTTGTTGATGGATACGCAGAAGGGGAAGGCGCTGTATTCGGCCGCGGGACACCCGCCATTGGTGCGGTGGCGAGCAGGAAAACTGGAGCGGATCGAGAGTAATGGGATTGTGTTCGGAATGGTCGCGGAGCCTGAATATCCGGTACGGGAGATGGATATTTATGCGGGAGACCGGTTTGTGTTGTACACCGACGGAGTGACGGAGCCGGAGAATGCGCGTGGCGAAGCGTTTGGAGATGGCAAGCTGGAACAAGTGATTAACAGCAATCAGACGCGGTCTTCGTCAGTGCTGGTGGATCAACTGCTGGTGGAGATACAGCGATGGCGGCCGGCGTCGATGAGCCAGCAGGACGACATCACGGTGATTGTGATTGATGTGGTGTAGTTCGGCGGCTGGATGGTTTGAAGACCGGATGCTACTGCAATTCTCGGATGCGCTTGCGGGTCTAAAGACCCGCGGCCACATGAGCTTGCAGGGGCTGGTGGGGAAGGATAGGCTCGGGACATGCGAAAACTACTGGCGGTGATTGGTGTGGCGGTGGTGGTGTGTGTGCTTGAGGTGGAGGCGCGGGCGCAAGAGGCTACGCCGTGGAAGGCGGAATGGGTGACGATGGCGGGGGCGCCTGCACGAGATGAAGTGGTGCTGCATTTTCGGAAGGTGATTGAGCTGGGGACGGCGCCGACGCATTTTTTAGTGGATGTGAGCGCGGACAATCAGTTTGTGTTTTACGTGAATGGGAAACGCGTGGGGACGGGCCCGGCGAAGAGCGATCTGGCGCACTGGCGGTTTGAGACCTATGACCTGGGGCCGTATTTGAAGGCAGGGAAGAATGTGCTGGCGGCGACGGTGTGGAATTTTGGGATCCATGCAGCCGTGGCACAGATGAGCGATCGCGTGGGATTTCTGGTACATGGGGAGAGCGAGGCGGAGCGTGCGGCAGACACGAATGAATCGTGGGAGGTGGAGCAGGAGAAGGGGATTGAGACGCTGCCGACAAATTTGCCGGGATTCTATTATGTGGCGGGGCCGGGAGAGAAGCTGGATGCGGGGAAGTTTGATTGGAGTTTTGATGGCGAAGAAGTGAAGGACAAAAGCGCGTGGACGAAGGCCATGACGTTGGGACGGGGGGCGCTGCGATGGGAGAGAGATGCGCCGAACAATTGGCAACTGGTGAAGGATCCGCTGCCGGCGATGGAGATGACGGAGGTGTCGAGCGGGCAAATAGTTCGCGCATCGGAAAACGACTCTCGCATCTTATCCCCACAGAAGTACCCCACCGTGCGCGCCAACACAAAGGCTAGCATTCTGTTTGATCGCGGGGAATTGATCGCAGGCTACCCCGCGCTGACGGTAAGTGATGGAGCGGGAAGCAAAATACGCGTGACGTACGCCGAGGCGCTTTTTGATGGAAAAGGCCAGAAGGGAAATCGAAATCAAATAGAAGGGAAACATATTTTGGGCGTCTCTGATGAATTTCTGCCGAACGGCGAGCTGTTCAAGGAATTCATGCCATTGGGCTGGCGTACCTGGCGCTATCTCCAAATTGATGTGGAGACCGCGGACCATCCTGTCGAGATTCAGGGATTGCGGACGTGGCTCAGTGCGTATCCGTTTGAGGAGAAGGGATACTTTCGGTCGGATGATGAGTCTTTGAAGAAGATTTGGGAGATTGGGTGGAGGACGGCGCGGCTGGGAGCGCACGACACGTATACGGATGCACCGTACTGGGAGCGGCTGCAGTACGTGGGTGACACGAGGATCGAGACGAACATTTCGTACGCGGTGGCGGGAGACGACCGGTTGGCGCGGCAGGCGATTGACGCGATCAACAATTCACGGATACCGGATGGATTGACGCAGAGCCGGTACCCGTCGGAGTTGGTGCAGATGATCCCAACGTTTTCGCTGATGTGGGTGGGGATGGTGCACGATTTCTGGATGTATCGCGGAAGCGCTGGCATAAAAGTCAGCGCTACGGGGAAGACGGAAGAGCGAAGCGAAGAATCCGGCGAGGAATTTGTGAAGGCGCAACTACCGGGAGTGCGTACGGTGATGGACTGGTCTGTGGCGCGGCAGCGGACGGATGGACTGCTGGAGAAGATTCCGTGGTGGCCGTTTGTGGATTGGGGGAAGGATTTCGAAGATGGAGTGCCGGTACAGGAGGCGGATGGCGGGTCGTCGGTGATTACACTGCAGTTTGTGGAGGCGCTGCGGTACGCGGCGGAGTTGGAGGAGGCGTTTGGGGATAAGCATACAGCGGAGGGTTATCGCGGGGCGGCAGCGCGCGCGGCGGCGGGAGTTTGGAGATTGTGCTGGAATGCAGACTATGGATTGTTAGCGGATACTCCGGCGCAGAAACATTATTCGCAGCACGCGAATATTTTGGGGATTTGGTTGGATGTGATTCCGGCGGAGAAGCAGAAGGATGTGCTTGGAAGGATTTTGACGAGGAGCGATGCCGGTTTTGCGGCCACTGGGACGGTGCCGGAGATGACGGTCGCGACGTACTACTTCCGGTATTACCTGGCGCGGGCGGTGGAACATGCGGGGATGGGGGATCGATATTTGGGATTGCTGGGGCCATGGCGGCAGATGGTAAAGCTGGGACTAACGACGTGGGCGGAATCGCCGGAGCCGACACGATCGGATTCGCATGCGTGGAGCGCGCATCCGAATTTCGATTTATTGCGCATTGTGGCGGGGATACGTCCTGGCAGCCCGGGATTTGCGACGGTGCGGATTGAGCCGCATTTGGGTGCGTTGAAGCATGTGGAGGCGGGGGTGCCTACGCCGCGCGGGATGATTGAGGTGAGGTATACGTGGGTGGGGGACGCGTTGGAGGCGGAAGTGACGTTGCCGGAGGGAGTGACGGGGGAGTTGGTGTGGGAAGGGAAGACCGTGCCGTTGCGGGGAGGAGAGCAGCGAGTGGTGGTACATCGAAATTAGAAAAATGGGAATTGGGGAAGAGAAACCCAAGACCGACTCTCAAGAAACGGGGGTGGGGCACCCAAAAGAAAAGAGCAAAGGCTTTACCACAGAGGATACAGAGAACAACGGAGGAAGCGGAGAGTTGGGAGGCGAGGAAGGAAGTAAAGGAAGTAAAGGAAGTAAAGGAACGGAATCAAGAGAGATTCATCGCAAAAAGCGCGATGGAAGACATTACCTCGCTGCGAAGACTTCGCTCGGAATGACAGTGTTGGCTCTTTTTTTGTGCCTCAAGACCAGTGACGGGGCGTAGAGAAGAGGAGTTGGGGCGTTCGACCGTAAGAGCCCACCCTCAAAAAACGAGGAGGGGGCACCCTGAGAAAAATCGAAATTTGAAAATAGAAAGATGAAGAGAAGACCCACCCTTTGCACAAACCGCAAAGGATGGGGCACCCTCAAGCACTGCGGAGATCGGCGTTACGACGGAAACCCAAGGCGGAGGGCGGGAGCGGAATGATGGCTACGAATGCGAATGGTTGGATGGCCATTGCTTGGGGTGGGTTGTTGTGTGGGGTGATGGATATTACGGCGGCGCTGGGGGTGTATGGGAGTTTTGGGTTGCCGCCGATGCCGCTGCTGCAGGGGATCGCGAAGGCATTGATCGGGCCAAGCGCGATGGAGGGAGGATGGGGAACGGCGGCGTTGGGGCTGGTGCTGCACTTCGTGATCGCGTTTGGCGCGGCGACAGTGTATTTCGTGGCGAGCCGGGGCTTGCGGTTTTTGGTGGAGCAGTGGGTGGTGTGGGGGGCGTTGTACGGAGTGGCGGTGTATTTCTTTATGCAGCATGTAGTGTTGCCGCTGTCGCGCGCGACACGGTACCCGTTTTCGTGGGAGATGATGTGGATAGGGGTGGTGATTCATATATTTTGCGTGGGGCTGCCGATTGCGGGGATGGTGAGAAGGTTTGGGAGGTGAAGGAAGTTGGAGGAAGTTGAGGACGTACAGGAAGTAAAGGAAGTAAAGGAAGTAAAGGAACCTCGGAAGGCGGTCCCTACAAGAGCAGGACAACCCAAGACGCAGCGTCAGAAAACGAGGATGGGGCACCCGGCCGCGAGGCGGGGCTAAGGGGCTTTGGTTGCGCACTGGGAATTAAGGAGTTGTGAAGTTGATTGTAAAAGCGGCAGCTGGGCTGCCGCACTCCACATTAGGTGGGCATCTTAAAAAAGAAGTAGAGGGCCAGGAAGAAGAAGACCAGGTCGGGGGACCAGGCGGCGAGGAATGGGGGGAGTTGACCTATGCCGCCCATAGCTTCAGTTAAGGCGGAGAGCGCCCAATAGGCGATGCCGATGCCGACACCGAGAGCCAAACCGCCGACCGCACCGCGACTACCTACGAAGAGGGCGAAGGGGATGGCTAGCATCATGCTGATCGGGGCGATCAGCGGGTAGGCAAATTTTTTGTGAAATTGGACGGTGAGGGAAGAGACATCGAATCCGGCGGTGCGCAGGCCCTCGATGTAGCGAAGGAGTTCGCGCCAACTCATCTGGAACGCTTGGATCACTTCGCGATTGAAATAGGAAGGCGGCTCGGTGAGTTCGGGGAGCGAAGTGACTTTGAAGGGAGTGAAGCGCGTGACGGCGCCGCCGGAGAAATCGCGGAACCATCCGGATTCGAGGACCCAAGTATTTTCGGAATCGAGCCATTCGGCGCGGGTGGCAAAAATGCGGCGTTTCATCTGGAAGGTGGCGGGATCGAGTTCGATGACGGAAAGTCCGCCGAAAAGTTTTTCCTTGGGATCAAAGAGATCGTAATTGTAAACCTTGGAGTTGACGCCGAAAATCCAGCGCTGGGGACGGGTGTAGGTCTGTGGAGGCTTACCTTTGATGATGGCGCGGTAGGCGTCCTGGCGCTGGTTGGCGTAGGGGAGATAGGTGTCGTCGAGGATGAGGAGAGCGATAGCAATGGCGCAACCGGCGAAAAGCAGAGGGAGAGCGATGCGATAGAGAGAGATGCCGCTGGCCTTAAAGGCGACGATTTCGTTGTTCTTGCTGAGGATGCCGAGAGTAACGAGGGTGGAAACGAGGGCGCCGAGCGGCGCGAATTGGTACAGCGAATAGGGAATGAGGTAACGGAAATAGCCGAGAACGATCATGAAGGGGACGTTGTGGCGGCGAATGTCTTCGGCGAGCTCGAAGAAGGTGAAGATTTCGAAGAGGAAAATGAACGCGAGCATGATGACGAAGAAGAAGTAGAAAAAGCGGCGGAGGATGTAGAGGTCGAGGATGGAAGGAAGGCTGGAATAGGAAGGACGGGAGGATTCTCCGTTGAGGACGCGAGTGGAAGCCTGGCGCGGTTTGACGCGGACGGTGCGACGGCGAAGGAGTCGCCAGAAGGCACTGAGGCGAGTGACGAATTCCGGAGTGCGGACATCGCCGCGATAGCGCTCCATGCGAGGAAAAAGAAAAAGAGCGATGAGAGCGATGGCGATGTTAGCCGCCCAGATACCGAAGAAGGGAGGAAGGATGCCTTGGCGAGCGAAGCCCGCGCCGGTAACGAGGATGAGGTAGTAGCCGGCGATGATAACGATGGCAAGAAGCGAGCCGGCAGCGCGGCCTCCGCGACGAGGTTGCGCGCCGAGAGGAACGGCGATGAGCGCGAAGACGAAGCAGGCGGCAGGAAAGGCGAGGCGTTGATTGAGTTCGACGCGAGCGTCACGCCAGTTGGGGCCATGGTCGCGCCAAAGTTCGCGGAGAGGGCGCTCGGGGTAGCTGATGGTGCGTTCCTTGGGAGGAAGCATGGTGGTGAATTCCATGGGCCAGTCGGTGCGGCCGAAGGCAGTGATGGAGTAGTGATCGGGAGTGGTACGAGAGAATTCGTGAGTGGTGCCATCGTTGAGATGGAGCTCTAACTTGCCGAGGGTAGGTTCGGCGATTACAATCGCACTTTCCGCAAGAGTGATCTGGGAATTGCTGTCTGCGCCGGCTTCGGCGAGGAAAACGCCGTTCCAGTGCGTGCCGCTGGCGGAAACATCGTTGACATAGAGGACGAGGTGAGGGAAGCGCTCATCGAAGACGCGTGGTTGGACGGCGAAGGAGATTTGGGAAGTGATGAGCGTGCCCTCGATGTCCCTGCCGGTGCGGAGGGATAGAGGAGCGAGCCAGGCGGTCATGACGAGGGTGAGGACGGCGCCGAGAACGGCGAGCACACCTACCGGGACGAGAATGCGTTTGCGACTGATGCCCAAAGCGGTGAGGGCGATGATTTCGCTGTCCATGGACATGCGGCCGAGGCCGAGAAGAACGCCGATGAGGACGGCCATGGGAATGGTGAAAACGAGAACGCTGGGGACGATGCAGAGGAACAGGATGGCGACTTGCGAGCCGGAGCCGGAATGGCGAACGAAAATCTCCATGAGCTTGACGAGTTTGGGGACGAAGAGGACAAAGGTAAAGATGAGGAGGCCGAGGAACGCGTGACGGATGACTTCGCGGGCGATATAGCGATCAAGAAGACGCATGGGCAGAAGGAGGAGTGTAACATGGGGATGGAGGGGGAGGAGGTTTCAGGAGGTTGAGGAGATAAAGGAAGTAAAGGAAAGGAAGTCGGTGAAGAAGATCGAGGCTGAAAAAGTTTCTTTACCACAGAGGTAGCAGAGGGCGCGATGGAAAACATTGCCTCCTGCGCAGACTTCGCTCGGAATGACGGGTCGGTGTGGGGATAGAACCTGCGGGGCAAGACGCCGACTGTAGAGGGAGTGGAGATGTTGGCGAGCCGTTGGGGACGGCGAACGGAGAGAAGAGGGGAATGAATCGAATCCATTTGGTGGTGTTATGGCACATGCATCAGCCGCAGTATCGGGACCCGGAAACGGGGGCGTACGTGTTGCCGTGGACGCGGTTGCATGCGACGAAAGATTATTGGGGAATGGTGAAGATCTTCGAAGAGTTTCCGAAGTTCCATGTGACGATCAACATGGTGCCGTCGCTGTGCATGCAGTTGGAGGAATACGCGAGCGGGAAGTTTAGGGAGCCATGGTTCAACCTGGCGTTCCAAGCGGCAGAGAAGCTGACAAAGGAAGATAAGCGGGAGATCCTGGAGCGGGCATTTCAGTTGAATCATGAACGGCTGATGGCGCGGTGGCCGCGGTTTGTGGAATTGTTTGAATGGTCGCGAGTGGCGGGAGGGGCACAGGCGCTGGTGACGTTCACGGCGAGGGATTGGCGGGATTTGCAGCTGTTGTCGCAGTTGGCGTGGATGGATGAAGAATGGCTGGCGAAGGATGAGGTGGTGAGCCGGCTGGCGAATCGCGGAAAAGATTTCAGCGAAAAAGACAAAGCGGATTTGAAGGCGAAGCAGATCGAGTTGATGGGAATGGTGTTGCCGGAGTGTCGAACGGCGGCGGCGCGGAAGCAGATCGAGATCAGCACAACACCGTTTTATCACCCGATCCTGCCGCTGTTGTGCGATTCGGATATTGCGCGGGTGGCAAATCCTGGGACGCCGTTGCCTAGGCGGGCGTTTCGCCGGCCGGAAGATGCGCGGGAACAGTTGCGAAGGGCGAAGGAGTATCACGAACGAGTGTTTGGAGCCAAACCGGTGGGGCTGTGGCCGTCGGAAGGATCGGTGTCCGATCAGGCGATGAGCATTGCGGCGGAAGAAGGGTTTCAATGGTTTGGAACGGATGAAGGGGTGCTGGGGCGAACATTGAATGTGGGATTCTTCCGCGATTCGAATGGAATTGCGGCGAACGCGGAGCGCTTGTACGAGCCGTGGCGATTGCAACTGGGGACCAATGGGATTACAGGGTTGTTCCGGGACCATCATTTATCGGACCTGGTGGGATTTGTGTACAGCCGCATGGATAGCGTGGCTGCAGCGGCAGATTTGCATGGAAGATTGCGGCATTTGGGCGACTCCGTGAAGATGGGAAAGCCGCTGACGGTGTGCTTGTTCCTGGATGGCGAGAATGCTTGGGAATACTACCCGGGGAATGGAAGGAAATTCTTGCGGGAATTTTACCGGCGAGTGAGTGACGACCAGGATTTCCGGGCGGTGACGTGTAGCGAAGCGATTGCAGCGGCGGGCGAAGTGCCGACAACGAATGGGATATTTCCGGCGTCGTGGATCAACGCGAATTTTGATGTGTGGATCGGGAATGCGGAGGACGTGGCGGCATGGGAACTGCTGTGGGATGCGCGGGAGGCATATGCGCGAGCGGTGGATGCGCGAGCGAAGGGACGGACGGACGCGCCGACGGAAGAGGGTTTAAAAAAGGCGCAAGAATCGCTGCTGGCAGGTGAGGGAAGCGACTGGTGCTGGTGGTATGGACCGGAGCACAGCACGGCGAATGATGCGGAGTTTGACGCATTGTTCCGGAAACATTTAACGGGCGTGTATCTGGCGCTGGGGCAGGTGGCGCCGGAGGAATTGGCGAAACCGATCAAGAAGAAGCCGGAGCGGGCGTACCAGTTGCCACCGAGCACGAACTTGAAGGTGAAGGTGGATGGAGTAGATTCGAGCTATTTCGAATGGCTGGGAGCGGGAGTGTATTCGCCGTTGCAGCGGGGCGGGGCAATGCACGGGCGAGTGTTCTTCCTGAAGGAATTGCGGTATGGGTTTGAGGAAGAACGGTTTGTGGTGCGGGTGGAATGTTTTCCGGATTCGTTGGCGGAGCTGGAGTCGCCGGAATTCCGGATCGTTGTTGGAGCGGGGGAAGAGCTGACGGTGGTGGTGAATCTGGAACGCGGGCGGATGAAGGAATTTGCGCTGGAGAAAAACCGGGTGTGCTTGCTGCAGCCGGAAGCGATTGTGGCAGCAGCGTTCCAGCGAACGCTGGAAGTGGCAATTCGAAAGGATGCGCTGGAGTTGAAAGGGCTGACGAAGATTACGTTGGGAGTGGCGTTGTGGCACGGAGGATTGCCGATCGATGTGATGCCAGCGGAAGGGCATGTGGACGTGCAGTTGGGGGAGGAGAATGCGGCGTGGGCGGTGGAGTAGGAGGAGGTTCAGGAGGGTGAGGAAGTAGAGGAAGTTAATGAGGTAAAGGAAGGAAAGGAAGTAAAGGAGGGAAAGGGAGCAGAGGAGAGGATGTTTGCCCGCCGGTTGGTGATTCGGCGGGCGTTTGCTTTTCTGAGGATGAATTGAGCGCCACTAGTGCTGAGAAGCCAGGAGCCGCCGTTCAAAGGCAGGGAGGATTTGGCAGCCGGCGGGGAGAAGAGAAAGAGTTCACCGCAGAGGTAACAGAGGGGCAGGGAGGGAACGGAGAGTGAGGGGCGGGGGAAAGGATGTTCTCACCACAGAGGACACAGAGAGCACAGAGAACGCTTGAGCGGACGGCCTCGGAAGGCCGTCCCTACAGGAAGGCACGGGGCGAAAGACCCTGCGGTACAGAGTTAACGAGGGATTGGGGGCGTGCATCCAAATGGGCGCGGTGGATTGGCGTCGGACTGGTTGAGCTCTGGCGAATCACAATAACGGGAGAGAGAAGATGGCGAAGAATCTGGCGGTACAGGTGTCGAAGGCCGGAGGGGAATTTGAGCTGGTGGAGCGGGACATTCCGCAGCCGGGGGTGGGGGAGATTCGAATCAAGGTGGAGGCATGCGGGATTTGTCATAGCGACATGCTGGTGAAACAAGGCGGATTTCCTGGCTTGGTGTACCCGCGAGTGCCGGGGCATGAGGCAGTGGGAATTGTAGATGAAGTGGGAAGCGGCGTGACGGAATGGAAGAAAGGCGACCGCGTGGGAGTGGGCTGGCATGGCGGGCATTGCTTTGTGTGCGATTCGTGCCGGCGCGGAGATTTTGTGACCTGCCAGCAGGAGGCAATTACAGGAGTTACGCGGGATGGCGGATACCAGCAATATATGTTGGCGCGGCACGAGGCGGTGGCGCTGGTTCCGGAAGGGTTGGATGCGGCGGAGGCGGGTCCGTTGATGTGCGCGGGAATTACGACGTTTAATGCGTTGCGGCATAGCGGGGCGGTGTCGGGAGATTTGGTGGGCGTGTAGGGAATTGGAGGATTGGGCCATTTGGGAATTCAGTATGCGGCGAAGGCGGGGTATCGCGTGGTAGGGATCGGACGGGGGCCGGAGAATGCGGCGCTGGCGAAGAGGTTGGGGGCGTTTGCGTACATCGATACGAAGGCAACCAAGGCCGCGGAGGAGTTGAAGAA
>Ga0074045_10002366_pt1 | contig 17459 bp, 17 predicted proteins | sample BogForMeECP23OM2_FD_94442 | JGI IMG/M metagenome (GOLD analysis project Ga0074045, IMG submission 94442) | Bog forest soil microbial communities from Calvert Island, British Columbia, Canada - Bog Forest MetaG ECP23OM2 | ecosystem: Environmental > Terrestrial > Soil > Wetlands ...
CTTAGCAGCCCTCAATCCAAATTCGATAGACCGACTTCACCGGCATAATTAACCCGATTCCCGTTTCGGGGCAAGTGCTGGTTTGCTACCAACGGGGAACGTTGCCTCCGACGGCATGAGTGTGATGTGGGAAGGCTCGACTCAGCCGTACCAGTAGGGCGTCTTTTTGGTCCACTCCGAATCGGGATATTTGTCGTGTAGGAGATTGAACGCGCGTCGGCTGTAAGGCCCGATGGACTTGTCCACGCAGCCGTAGCGAGTGGAACGAACCAAGTAGTGGAGGGCCTCGGGGACACGTGGGTCGTCGGGATGAGCCTTGGCCCAGTCGAGCACGACGGGTGCAAAGTACAGAGGCGCGGCTCCGATGGCGGCGATGCGGGCCGCCTGCTTTCGGCCTTCGGCGAGGCCGGCTTTGGGGATCCAGGCGGGAGGGGCCGGGTGTTCGCCGGTTCCGACTTCGACGGCTGTGGATGGCGTCGAGCCCGCCGCTGGCCACATGTAGTTCTGATAAGGTCGGTGCTCCTGCATTCCTCCGACGTCGTAACACCACCACGCGCCATAGCTGTCGATGCCGGGGCGAATGACTGAGCCGAGTGCGCCGGAGTTCACAAACGGCTGCAAGCCGGAGAAGTGGAGAAGCATATACACGACGGCGAACTTGCGGGCGGCGGCTGAATCGGCATGGTCGTAGGCTTCGATGTAGGAGCGAAATTCGGGGTAGGCCTCGACGACCGCGGGCCCAAGCTGGCGGGCGACACTGATGTCATCGAGAATGGCGGCGCGCAGCCAGGTGCGAGCAGCGAGTTCGTGGCGCAGGCCGGACGGCAGCGCGGTGCCGGTGGCGGCCTGCACGAGCATCGAGAGCGGCAGGTCCTGATTGAAGACGGCGACGGAATCGAGTTGCAGGCGCGGAGGCGGCGGTGTGGTGGTCTGGCCGAAGCGATTGTTGCAGCCTCGGTTGTCGCAGTAGACCGAGACCTTACCGACATAATCCTCCAGTTCCACGGGCGTGCGTGGGGCGAAGCGGAGGAATTCCTCGTAGTTCTGCGCCAGGGCGAGGCGCTGGGCGAAGAAAGGATTGCGGTCCGCAGGGGGAAGCGCCTCGATGCGTCGCAAGTTGGCGTCGAGGAGTACGCGGGCAGGGTCGTGGCGGTCCTGCTCCATGAGCAGGCGAACGCGGTGATAGAGGGCAGTGTCGTAGGCGGGCGAGTCGGGGGCGATGGATGCCGCGGCTGAAGCGACCTCGGCGGCGTGGGCGTCGTCGGAGTGCATGGTCATCAGGGCGCTGAGCAGCCAGGGGAGAGACTTCGTGGCCCGCCAGCGTTGGTAGCGGTGCACTTTGCTCAGGCTGCCATCGAGCTGGAAGGTGAGCACCCAATCGGTGAGGTCGTCAATGTCGTGGTTTTCCTGGGCCGATGAACGCCAGCTTTCCACGCGCAGCGATTCTTCGTAGGCGCCGGGCGTGGCCGGCCCTTTGAAGCCGGCTAGTTTGTCGGCGAAACCCGGCGTGTCGGTTTGCTGGATGAGGACGTGGTCGAGCAGGTAGGTGTAGTCGAAGAGCTTGGTATCCATACGCTTGCCCACGCCGTCAACCAGTTCCAGGGCGAGACCGTAAAGGCGCTGCTCGGGATAGAGGCGGGCTTCGACATAGTCGAGCAAGCTCTGAGCTGCGGAATGGATGGAGGTCAGCGATTTGTCGGCGAGGATGGTGCGGAGGCGCGTTTCGGCCTCGCGCATGGCGGCCGGATCGATGGCCTTCTCGCCGGCGGTATCGAGGGTGCCCTTGCGCACGTAGCAGCGAGCAACGAGATAGAGAGCGAGCATGCGCCACGGGGAGTCGGGCTCGCGGGAGATGGCGTCGAAACCGCCGGCGGCGGTGGTGAGGTCGCCGTAGTAGAAGTTGGCGGCCGCGATTTGGTACTGCCGATCAAACTTGAGCAGCGCATTGTTGAGCGTGGCTGGCGGCGGCGCGTGCAGCGCTTTGGGCGGGCGCGGCTGGTCGGGCGGATGCCACTGTAAATCGTCGGCGCTGCCACAGTTGAGGAAGACGGCGTCCTGGCCTGAGACCCAGTCCTGAATAGCGGCAGAGCCGACGTCGAACTGCTGGGCACGGTCGGCGACGGTAGCGGCGGCTTTGATAAAGGCGTCATCGCTGCAGTTTGGGTATCCGTTAAAACCCTCCATTTTCCATGTCTGAATTTCGATCTGCTGCTCTTCCTGGAGACCGAGTGCGCGACTGCGCGCCTTGAGCCAGAGCGTGACCGGTGTATCGGGCGGAGCGGTTCCACCTGGAATCAGAATTGGTGCGATGCTTTTGATGAGGCTGTTGCGCTCGGCGGCCGAGAGTGGCTTGGAGTCGAGGTAGCGATAGGCGATAACCAGGTAGCGGCGCTCGAAGCTGGGCCAGAGCAGGCCGAGCTTGCCGTCGATGTACGGCTGTTGCGGCACCTCGGGCATCCGCTTGCTCAAGAAACGGTTCTCGACGAGGTTCATGCAGGAAAAAATGTTGGCGGGAATGGCCAGGAGGGTGAAAAGGATAAGACCAGACAAAAGCCGCACGGGCTGGTTCATGGCTGCAACCTCATCTTGACGCCGGCGAAACTGTTCTCGTTCCAAGGTGTCGGACTGAAGACGTAAACGCGGCGGCCACGCAAAATCGCGGGCCAGGGCTCATCGGTGGAAACACCGACACTGGTGCGGCAGAGCGGCTCGCGAAAATCGTAGCCGGCGGAGAGCGATTCGTCGATGGCGGCGCGATCGAGTCCCATGCGGAACATCATGGGGACGGCTTCGTTGATGGGAAGGCCGCGCAGCCAGTCGTCGCCAACACACCAGGAGCCGAGAGCGGTAATGGAAAGAGGCATGGATGCCGGTAGCTGGGGACGAATGTCAGTCAGAAGATCGCGATAAAACTGGTGCTGCGAAGTGAGGGCGTCAAAGTCGATCTGCAGGGCAGTGACGGGGACCGCCGCGGCGAGGTGAAGGATATCGCGGACAACCTGCTTGCGGTAATGATCGTCGAAGGCGGGCGGCGTTGCGTGAGTCAGTTCCAGACGTACGACGGCGATGACCCGCGTGCCGGGAGCGGCCTTCAACGGCTGAAGGCGGGGACGGACCACGGGCTGTTCGTCGAGAAAGATGGAGCCGGCAAGGTAGGCCACCATGACGGGCTGCGAAGCCAGAAAGCGAAGGTCTTCGGGGCGCTCCCATGCCCAGATGACGATTCGGGGCACCATAGCATCGCTGTGCCATTTCGACGATGCCACTACTCCAAAGAGAGCCACTCCAAATACAAGCGCGAATACCAAGATCAATTTGCTCGGCTTCGACATGTGGGTAGGCCCATCAGTGTATCGCCCTAGCGGTTGAAGTCAAGCTATGAAAGAAGTAATGTTGCAAATTCCACAACAGCGCAAACTTGCTCCCTGCCGGGCGGCCGGAGGAGCGACGTGGACGGGACCTACCTCGGCTGAAGCAATAACTTGCAGGTGGCGCATGCTTCGCCGCTGGCCGCCGAGGCGCTGAAACGTATCGCGGAGTTATACGCCATCGAAGCTGATATTCGAGGCCGACCTCCGGAAGAGCGGCTGCAAGCTCGAACGACTCGTGCTCGTCCTCTGCTGGACTCGCTGCATCACTGGCTACAAGCAACGTTGGCTATAGTGTCGAAGAAGTCGGAGATCGCGGCAGCCATCCGCTATGCGCTGGGGCGCTGGCGTGCCCTGCTGCGCTACTTGGAAAACGGGCACATCGAAATCGATAACAACGCCGCCGAACGTGCTCTACGGGCCGTGGCCTTAGGGCGCAAGAACTACTTGTTTGCGGGATCGGACTCTGGCGGCGAGCGGGCTGCTGCCATCTATAGCCTCATCGGCAGCGCGAAACTGAATGGCCTCGACCCGGAGGCGTATCTGCACCAGGTACTGCAGCGTATCGCCGACCATCCCATCAACCGCATCGAGCAACTACTGCCGTGGAATGTTGTTGAAGCCGCCGAAGGTGCCAGCTCGTAGCTCCTTCAACCAACATTTGTGATAGCCAAGACTTGACCATGCACACCACGATGTCGGATTGGACCCCAACTGTAGGCAAACCGTGTTTTATTGTTGCTGCTGGGCGAATAAACGGCATACAGTTGCGCAATGGCCTGATTTCGACAGCTATCGGCTTTTCGCGGTGTCCAGCGGAAAATCTTGACTCCCGCTGGCTAGACCCCGGACTGTCATTCTCCCTTGACATGGATCTACGACCGCCACAGAATGACCGCGTCTCTTCGACCTTGGCCCTACCTCTGGGCTGATAATTCACTCTTTGTGGTCCGAGCTTCAGGACCTGTAGGAACTAGACATGTCGGTTCTCTCTCCCGGTAAGCCCACGTTCTCGGTTGTAACCATCGCGCTGATGCTGGCGGTCGGGGCCTGCATAATGTCTGTGCCGGCAGTTGCACAGACGTTCCACGTGCTTTACACGTTTCATGGTCTCGACGGGGCGGACCCCGTCGCCGGCGTCAGCATGGATGGCGCTGGTCGGCTCTACGGCACCACGTACTATGGGGGGTCCGGCGGAAACCAAAGCTCGTGCGGAAATGATGGCTGCGGCATGATCTTCCAACTCGTCCGACACGGCTCAGGATGGATTCTGAATCCGCTGCAGCAGTTCACTGGCGCCAACGATGGAAAATGGCCCGACGGAAGAGTGCTGTTCGGCCCGGCCGGACTGCTTTACGGCACCGCGTCCGCGGGCGGCGTGAGGAGCATGCAGTATTCCAACGGCTGTGGCGCCGTCTTCACATTGCGCCCTCCAGCCATGGCGTGTCACACCGCACTTTGTCCCTGGACAGAAAGCGTGATTCACGAGTTCCAATGTGGCGAGGGCGCTCAGCCATCCGGCGACTTGGCGTTTGACCAGACCGGCAACGTTTACGGCACGACGTTTTCAGGCGGCATTAACTTCTGTGTGAATGAGGGCTGCGGCACGGTATATAAACTGACGCACGCCCAAGGTGAGTGGACGCAGTCCACGCTCTACCAGTTCAGCAGCCAGATAGGAACGCCTGGCTACTTTCCCAACACCGGAGTGATCCTCGACAACGGCGGCGACTTGTTCGGAACTACGGGGGAGGCCGGCGCAGTCTTCGAACTGACCCCCTCCGGAGGAGGTTGGACTGAGACGACCCTGCCGCCAATACCCAGCAGTAATTACAACGCTGGAGTGGTTCAGGATCAGGCCGGCAATCTGTACGGTGGAAACATCAGTACAGTCTTGAATCCACCCAGCACCCTCTTCGAGTACTCTCCCAATGGGAGCGGCTGGACACTCGCGATGCTCTACGACTTCCCCCAGTTTACGGCCCTCAATGGCACGATGACGCTGGACGCCGCGGGCAATCTGTATGGAGTGACGATCGGTGGCACCGCCGGCGAAGTCTTCAAACTCACGCACTCGCAAAACGGCTGGACCTACACGACACTATACGCTTTTACCGGTGGCGCCGATGGCGGCTACCCATCCGGGCATGTAACTCTCGACTCCAATGGAAATATCTACGGAACAACCATGTTCGGAGGCGACCTTAATTCGTGCCAGGACACCGGTTGTGGAGTCGTCTGGGAGATCATGCCCTAGCTGGTGATAAATCGCCTCTCTGACAATGTCGGCGTTGTCAAGGGCGTAGTTCGGCATCCGCTTTTAAGAAAGCGCCACTTCGCTCTAGTTGAAAAAACTCTGTCCCAACCAACCACGGCTCGCCTTGTAATCCTCTCGGGTCAGAACTCGGTCCGACCCATGCATCTCTTCGGTCGCTACTCTGATCATGATTACCAGTTCGAACTCCTCGGTGAGGAGGAGCGGAACGCCCACTCAATATGCTCGATGTGTACTACACACCATGGCGATTTCCGGGCTGTTCCACGTGCGAACCGAACTCGACCCATTGCTGGTAATCCCATCCCTGGCGCATCATCCAGTAGAGACAAACAGCCAGTCGCCGGGCCATGGCGACCTTGGCAATCTTTCGCCCCCGCCGCATCATCAGGTGAAAGTATCGGCGGCGCCATTCCGGAAGACTGCGTACCGTGACCTGCGCCGCCTCCACCAACAAGAAGCGCAACATCGAGCTGCCCTGTTTGGTGATATGCCCCAACCGTCGGCGATTCCCGCTGGAGTCCTCCAGTGGAACCAGACCGAGATAACTGGCGACCTGCTTTCCACACTGGAAGCGTTCTGCTTTTCCGATGATCAGCACGAATGCCATTGCGGTAAGTGAACCGACACCGGGATGGGTCGCCAGTCGTTGTGCTTCGGGGCGCTTTTCGACTTCCTGCTCCACCGCCTGGCTCAGCTCCGCGATAGTTGGATTCAACCGATCCAGCAACTCCAGCAGGTCGTGCCGTCGCCGGCTGGCCCACCGAGCCAACTGGAACGATTCCAGTTGCGGACGTTTGGTGCGCCATAACCTCTTCTTCTTACACCGCAGACCTTCGTTCAGCGCCACCGCTTGCAACTGATTCATGATCCGGGTACGCGCCTGCGCCATACGGTGCCGATGCCATAACAGTTGCCGCAGATCACGATTCTCCCAGCTCGGCACCCAGATTCTGGGAAAGTCATCCTTCAGCATCAGCTTCAGAATCAACTGCGCATCTTGGCGATCGGTCTTCTGTTTACGTACCCGCCTGGTTCGGATCTCGGCTGCATCTCCGATCCACAGCTCGATTCCCAACTCACCCTGCAACCGTTCGAACCAACGTGCGTGCCCACTGGCCTCCATGCCCACCCGCGCCTGCACACCGTCAGCCACTAGAGTGCGATAGAACTGCTCGGCTTCCTCGCGATGCCCCAGCCGCTTCTCCGAAAGCTCACCTGTATCGCCATCAAGGTAAGCAATCTGCTGAAACTCGGGGTGAAAATCTACTCCTATAATGATCATCGCTCGGCTCCTTTCTCCCGAGCCTGTTGGTTGGTCAGCACCACCAACTTTACTCGGGCATGGGAGCCGACATTGTCATGGAATCAATTACGCTCAAAACCCCCCGGATCGCAATCACTCTGTGTCCGATAAGGGGAGCCTTGCCTACGCTGTCCGCAAGTTCAAATCTTGCGTTTCACACATCATTTCTCCATAAGTGTCCATTTACTTTTTAGTGGACACACTTATCGGCCACACCCATCGGCACGCCTCCCCGCGTCCTTGGCCGAACGCTTACGGCGCTTTACGATCTCGTCGTCTTTGTCTAATCCCATCGCCAGCCGTTCGCGATAAAGAACCTCCCCGCGCACCTTGTCCTCAGCCATGTAGGCAAATTCTTGTGGGGTTGGCTGGCGGTGCCATTGGGTGACCCAATACATGTCCATCTGGCGGATATCATCCAGAGTCAGAACAATCTGGCGGGACGATGCAACTCCGTTGCGACCGTGCTGCACGTAGGCATAAATTCCGAAGAGCGCTGCGCCGATCAGCAGAAAATGCAGCAACGGCTCGCGCAGCCATCGTTTCAACATTGGAAGAAAAGAGCGGCCCTGGCGCTGCTCAACCGCGCGTTACGGTTCATCTACAACAGACACTTCATTCACCAACAGTCCCCACCAGGGAAGGAAAATCGTTCGCCTACGCCTTCATGCTGGCGAAACCTTTCGTTCTTCGGATGGCGTACCCCAGAACGAAAGTCAGTATGCCGTGAACAGCCACCGCCGGCCAAAGCAGAATTCCGACCGTGCCGCCGGCTCCAACGACAATGAGGTATAGCATGACGAGCGCGCTGTAAGTCAGCATGCCGTACAAGGCTTGCACTGCGTCGCCCTTGGGCCAGCAGGCGACGCCCAGGCCGATCAGCGCAATGCCAGCGATGCGGCTCATCATCACGCCCGCTCCGCTAATTTCCGCGGAAAACAGTACCCTGGTGGCGATCGGCGGGTACGCGAGCACGATAATGCCTGTAGCCGCCTCGGCCAAGCTTGCGATTACCAGTACGTTCATTGACCTTCACCAGCAACGGCAGGTGAGATCCCAGGCCCACGCCCCGACATCCTCCCACCGCGAAAGCCTCTTACTTTCTTTGTTTGGGCATGCTGATCGAAGAACCCACTGGCGGTGTTCTCCGCCTTCTGCACAAGCTGGCCGCCAATCTTTTCGATCAACTCCGCCGATGCTCCTCGCGAATCTCCTGAAACTTCTTCTGCTGATCCGCATTGAGTAGCGGTGTGATCTTGCCATCGAGATCGTCAGCGATCAGCTTCAACTGTTCCAGCTTCTCCGTCGGCTTGAGAGAGGTGTTCTTCTTCAGGGCCTCGAGTTTCGGCACCTCCTGCTGGACGACGGGGAAGATCTGCTGCCTCTGTCTTGGGTCAGGCCAAGTTCAAGCGAGAACTGATTCAGCATTGCCTTAATCGGGTTCAGCACGAACTGTGGCGAGGGAATCATCTCGTAGTTGGCATAGCCGAATTCATTGCTGCGCGCGCCGTAATAAGTATCGCCCAGCTTGTAAATCGTCATCGAGTACGGGTCCTGCGCGACCTTGGTCACTAATTTCCGCCTTCAATTTTGTACGGCGTGGTAGCCCCTTGATAGCCGTTGAGCATGGGATTCCCAACGTAGCTGGGCAGGATCGTGTACTTTCCGATGTGCCACAAAATGCTGTCACCGTCGGCCGTGTAACTGACGCTGAACGTGTCGTCTGTTACGTTGTTGCGCACCCAGAACGCTTTGCCAACAATGAGCGCCTTCAGTTGCGCATCACCCAACTGGCTTGCTCCCTTGCTCTTCACGTCGGCGACCGTCATCCCGGCAGGCGCATTCTTGCGAGCTTCAACGGTCGGGGTGTACCAGATCTGCGAACTCCAGGCGCGTTCCTGGCCGGTAAGCGGCACCATGTCGGGCGGTGGCACCCCGGCTTTCACTGCTTGAATCAACGTCCAGCGAGGAGTGGGAATTTCCAGCACGCGAGCGTAGTAGAAGGCGTGCAGGCTTGGATTGAATTCAGGATCGGTCCAGGCCATCTTAAGCTCTGGCGAGCCCTCATCGTTGGTGTAGGTGGCCTTCTCCAGGTCTACTGTGCTCTTGATCGCGGGAACCCAGCCTGTCCATTTGGCAGGTTTGCGGTCACCGGCCCAGGCCACATCGAAGATCTTCTCGAAGCTCTGGCCGTTTTGCGTCCAGCCCTTGATGATCTGAATGCGGTCGAGATTACCGGAGGTGGGATCCTTCACCGCCCAAACTACAAATGTCGGAGCCGTGCCCTTGCCACCCTAGGGCATTGCCGGCAGGTCGGCGCCCATCGGCACGCCGTTTGTATACGACTGGTGCACCCAGTCCTTCGCGTCGAAGATCTTCTTGTTGAATCCCCAACCGCCGAAAAAGCGTACCTTGATGTGAGGCCCGCTAACGCCAAAAGTCTCCTTGCGATACATCGCCTCCCAAAGGGATTCCCGCGTGTTTTCTTCGGCCCATACACCGGTCAAGCCGCCCGGATTTTCCAAACGCACGTCCAAGGTGCCAAACGCCAGAACTCCAGCCATGCGCCGGTCGACGGTGCCGTCGATTTGGGCGTGACCGCCGTAGAAGTTGTCATGGCGGTAAGGGCTGCCGGCATTGTGCGAGTCGGAGCCGCCTGCCATACCGAACTTGTACGGGTTGTATCCCCGCACGTCCTTCATGGTAATGCCGTCTTTCAGTGCCTGGCGGCCGTAGCTGCCCTGAATCTTGTCGATCTTCCCAACAGTAGGGCCCAATCCGAGCAGTCCAGAGGACAACTCGTAACTGGCAAATTCATCATTGGGCGAAAGCAGGGGGTGAGTTTCCGATTGTCCCTTGATCTGCTTGATCTCGACCAGGCGCTCGTTGACGTCGCGGTCGGCAGCCCAGGCGGCGTCAATGGGGCGTCCGAAGCTGTCGACGTCAATAGGATACATCCACCCGCTGCTTAGGTTGGCATTGTGCGAGATGGCCAACAGCTGGTTGCCCGCCTTGCGCTGCGCGTCCATCCACTTCCACAGGTCCTCAGGGTGCCACGAATCGAGGGCGCTGTAGGGCATCTCCGGGATGTGTGTGCAATCACGGAAGAAGATATTGCGATGCAGATTGATGTTGTTGTTTTGGGACGTGTACTCATAGGAACAGAAAGCTGTGAACTTGCCGGGACGGTTGTTCGCATCCGCGATCTTGACGTTTTCCTTCCAGATCGAGCCCGCTACCGCAGGAGTCATGAACGCTGGGATCGGAGGTTTGCTGAGCATACCGACGAGATAGGTAAACGCCCTCTGAATCTCATCTTGGTTATTGGGATCCTTGAGAATGAGCGGCTGTGCCTCGGGAATGTGGCAAGGTCAATTGGGCCTTTCGGGAGGATCTGGTAATTGGCAAAGTCGAATTCATGCTGCGTGCGCCATAGTAGGTATCGCCCATCTTGTGCACCGTTACCTCAAGAGGCTTCTCGCCAAGTGAGGTCACAATCTTTCTATTAGGTATCGAATATGCCGAAGATACGCCTCGATCCCGCTCTTCACGGGGCCTCCGACTTCACTGGGTAAAGCGGCAAGCTTGCCGACGTGCAGAATGACGCTTTGTGCATCCGCGTACCTTGAGGAGCTTGGTCATTTGATGAAAAATTGCCCTCCCATAAACTGAGTGTCTAATGAGTCGGAGCTGATCGGACGTTGCGTGCTCCGCTTCCAGTAGTCGGCTGTTAGTGGGCGAGTCACGGACCAACCGTTAGTAATCCGCCCTGGACAAAAGCAGTTTTACGAGTTTTACAAAGGGCTGGAAGGGTTAATTGGCGAAATCACGCTGGCCACCGATTCAATCTGTCAACCTGTCAACCGTGTGTTTCATCTGACACTTACGGAAAGCTAGCAGAGCGGTCCGATAACGGGCATGTGAGTCACCTTTCCCTTATTGGCCCGCGAGATTCTGCGCGATGGGGCCGGCAATTGGTACCATGAACTTTTCCCCCTGCGCAGCTTTGATGATGCAGACGATCCACAGCACCAGCGTGAGAAGTCCGAGCAGACCGAGCAGCGCTATCCCGATTCCGAAGCCGCCCCAGGTTCCGTAGTGTCTGTAGCCTCCGAACACCCAGCCCACGCCAAAAAATACGCCCAATACGACTCGAATGACGTGCAGGCCGCCAAAGGTCAAGATGGACTGCGTAGCATGAAAACGCACATACGGCCGCTTGTCGATGAGAATAAAGATGATGCCGGTAATCCAGCCCAGCACATAGCTCAAGGCAGCTGCTAAATTCTCCGACATACCTGTTCCCGCGGCAGGCTGGTACGACGGCGCCTGCAGGGGCGCTCCTGCCTGCGGTTGTCCGCATTTTGCACAAAACTGCGCATTGGCTTGAACTTCGTTCCCACACTTGGTGCAATGAGGCATTCCATTCTCCTTGTCAGCACGTCATGCTACAACAAAAACCTTCGCCGCGACTCTGCCGAATCCTCTGCCGCGCCTCATGCGCGAGAAAATTACGAGAATGACCTCGTCAGGGCTGCGAAATTTTACAAGATTGGGGGGCGCTCGTCTTTGGAGGTTCCTGGCACTCCGCGGCGCGAAACCAGCCGCCAAACGGGCCCTAAGATTCGTCGCCAAGCTCAGAAGCCAGTGAAGAGGTGCCGAGTTTGTGGGGCATAGAGGCTGGTCACCGACTAACGTGACTGCGCGCACTGACAAAATATTTTTAGCGATTATCTTTCACTTGTCCTAAAAACGGGCATTTCTGTTCAGTTTTGACATTTTGAGAAGCACATCGTATGAGGAGACACGCCATGATGAAGACGAGACTCGTGGTTGTGACTTTGATATCGCTTGCTCTTGTTCTGCCGACGTTCGGCAAGACCTACAAGAGTACCTATCCCGTTCCTTGCAGCGAGGTATGGGGCGCGGTCAAAGACACCCTAAGCAATCCGGAGAACTACAGCGTCGTGGAGAGTGACGACACCCAGATGACTGCTTCCTACAATGTGAAGCACTCCGCCCATGTCAACATTACGGGAGCGGTCCTCCAGCGAACCAACCACGTCACCTTGGTATCGAAGGGTACAGTGTGTGAGATGCAAGTCGTGTCGAACTATAGCGGTTGGGAACACAACGACAAGGGTGACTTCAGGAATCGCGTGGATGAATCTCTGGCTAAGCTGAAAGCCGCGACACCTTCCCAGCCCGCGAAACCGGCGGCTGCAGCCAAGTGATTCTCGGCAGGACCCCGCACCTGACGGCCACGGTGGCGTGCACCGACGTGTCTCCAATGACTGACAGGGCTGGATGCTGCAAACCATGTCCTGAATTGGCTGCCCGCATCTCGCCGTGATTTTCGCGGGATGAAGCGTCAGGCTGGGTACCCGACTCGCTGGAGATGTTGATGCGGCCCCATTTCTGGTGCTGCATGTGAGGGAAACCGCGGGGTAGCAGCCTGGACCCTAGCCATCACCGGAAAGAATGCGCAAATTGCTCCGAAAGCGGTTCGGGTCTCATCCGGAAGGAGGCGCTCGATCTCCTGGTGGGTACGCTCCCAAATGGGAACAGCACGCGTCAACATTCTCACCTTGGGCGTCAGAGCGATCAACCGGCTAGGTAGATCCGCCGGAGCAGAGGTTACCGTCACGAATCCACGCCGTTCTAATGGCTTCAATGCAGCAGTCAAAGTGGTACGGTACATTGCGAGCAAGGATGCCACGTCTGCCATAGCTGGTGGTGCGGGCCGGTTCAGCGACATTAGCAAAGAGAATTGGCCATTCGTGAGGTCAAGTGGTCGCAGTGCTTGGTCAAAAGCCACGGCTCGTGCCGCGCATTGCAGATGAAGGCAGAGACAACAGTCGCGAACTAGAATCGTTGTCTCATCAGGAACCTTCGGGCGATTTGACATAAGTCGATAATGTTGATATCAACATATTATAAGCGCTTGATGGATAACATGCAGCATCATTCGGGGCAACTGGTCGAAAAACTTGATATGCGCTACGCGCCGCTCGCCATCTTGGCCGTCGCCTGCTCAGCTGCGGCCTTCATCTCCTCTTGCGTCAGGTCCTTGACGTGGGTGGCAATCGACCAGCGATGCCCGAAGGGATCCATGACTTGTCCGTAGCGGTCTTCCCAAAATTGGGTCGTCACCGGCATCACCACTTGCGCGCCGGCCTGAACGGCTGAAGCGAACACCTTGTCCACATCCTCAACGTAGAGATGCAGCCGGACGCAGGTGTCGGACTTCGTTGTGGAAGGCGAAGGAGAGTTCCATTCCGGATACTCATCCGCGAACATCAAGATGGAATCGCCGATCCTGACTTGGGCGTGCATTACCTTTCCCTCCGGCCCAAGGCTGAAGCCCATCAATTCAGCGCCGAAGGCACGATGGTAAAAGTCGGCGGCCGCCTTGGCGTCGCTCACGACAATATGAGGGGTCAGTGTGTGAAAGCCTTTGGGAATAGGCGATACTACACCGCTCATGAGACACTCCTGGTTGCACTCGACGTTCAGTTGCAAGGTCCGGAATTGTCGAAGAAATTCCCGCCGCAGCAAAGTAGTCATCTTAGCGCACATCGAGGGGTCGAGCCTGCTGGATTTGTTCCAGCGAAGGCAAGTTCGGCCTTTGTGGCCTTGCGTGGTACGGCGGGTGGAGGATCGTTCTTGCGCATTTTGATGAGGCGTCCGATTGTAAGGGTCCTGATGTGCGGCTACCGTACGGCGCTTGAGGCAGGCGCCCCGAGTGAATTAATAGCATCTTAGTGGTGGTAACGGATTGTCTAGTCTCGTTGGTGCCACTTAAGCACCATTGACTTCCCATAAGACTAAGCCTAAAGTCTCCTAAATTGCATACCTCTAAGTGGGGATAGGGCCTATAATCTTTAGGAGATTGAGTGTATATGTACGCAATGTTCTCTCTTCGACTGAAATCCAACATGCATAATCTAATTGCACCCGCAGATTAGAAAACAGATTCTTCCTTTACTTCGCAAGCAGAGGGGCTTCCAGGACGAAATCACTCTCTCAAGTCGCGGCAGCCTGGATGCGATCGCAATCAGTCTGTGGGATAACAAAGCCAACGCAGGATCTTACAAACATCCAATTCCTGCGCAGAAGTTCCGAAGACCTATGCGAGGATGATCGATTCAACGCCCAAGGTTCATACGTTCGATCGCGACCTTGCACAGCGTCGCTGTGACCGTCTAAGGTCTGTAAGCTTGTTCGCACCCGAAACCTCGGTTTCAGCCCCAGCGCACCACCCACCTTTGGGCAGCGGAGAACCGGGTATGGTCCGATCACGATTTCTACGAGATCTGGCCGTTCTAGCGGTCTTAGCAGGTGTCTACTTTGTTGCCGGGAAACTCGGACTAAAGCTGGCCTCCGTACATGCAAGTGCAACCGCCGTATGGCCTTGCACTGGGATCGCGCTTGCATCATTGCTTGCCTTCGGCTACCGCGTCTGGCCTGCAATCTTGGCGGGGGCATTCCTAGTGAATCTAACGACGGCGGGGTCCGTCGCGACTTCCATTGGCATCGCGGTTGGAAATACTCTCGAAGGGGTAGTGGGTTGTTACCTGGTAAGCCGTTTTGCTGGTGGCCAGCATGCCTTTGAACGGGCGCAGGACATTTTAAAATTTGGGCTCCTGGCAGGAATGGTCAGCACGACCGTCTCCGCCACGTTCGGTATCACGAGCCTCGCCTTGGGCGGATTCACGGACTGGGCGATGTATGGGGCAATCTGGTGCACGTGGTGGCTAGGGGACGCGGTAGGAGCGATACTTGTCACTCCTTTTCTGCTCCTGTGGAGAGAGAATCCTCGCCTGAATTGGACCCGCGAGCAGATCATTGAGCTCGCTCTCCTGTTTCTGGGACTATTTTTCACCGGCTGGGTGGTATTCGGAGGCCATTTTCACTCCGCGCTGAAGAATTATCCGTTGGAATACCTTTGCATTCCTTTTCTGATCTGGGCGGCGTTCCGGTATGGTCGCCGTAAGGCGGCGACGGCAATTCTTGTCTTGTCGGCAATGGCGACTTGGGGCACCTTGCACGGGTTTGGCCCGTTTTCAAGGGAGTCTCAAAACACATCTCTGCTGCTGTTGCAAGCGTTCATGGGCATCACAGCCTTAACGACTTTGGCGCTCGCTGCCGAAGCTACCGAACACAAGCACGCCGATGAACACGTGCGGCAGTTGGCGGTTACCGATCCGCTCACCGGGCTTGCCAACTACCGGCGGCTTGTCGACGCACTGGACTCTGAAATCAAGAGGTACGGACGCATCGGAAGATCATTTGCCGTGTTGCTGCTCGATTTGGACGGACTAAAGAAGATCAATGACGCCCATGGTCATCTTGTGGGAAGCCGCGCTCTCGGCAGGGTAGCAGACACTCTCCGAATTCATTGCCGCGAAATTGATACTGCTGCGCGCTATGGAGGAGACGAATTCGTGCTCGTTCTGCCGGAAACGGACTCGGAATCGGCTCGCCGTGTCGGGCAACGAATTTCCGAGCGCCTGAGAAACGACGGCGAGGAGCCGCCTATTTCGGTGAGTACCGGCACAGCGATATTCCCGCGAGATGGTAGGACGATCGATGAGCTATTGGGGGCAGCCGACCGTGCTCTATATTGTAACAAGGGCTCTTCCGAAAGGAAGTTACGATTATCGGGTTGACGCCTACACTTGCCGATCAACAGCATTTCTGTGCCCGAATGATCGGCGCGGGGACTCCAACTAAATCAGAATTTCTGTTTTAGCTACCAACAGCCCACACTATATACCCTAGGTGGGGTTTCGCGCGGCATTTTCCTTTCGCCGGCTGAGGGAAAGAAAGGAGTCTGTTCTGCCTCAACGCGGGTCCCGCAAGTGCCGACCGCGGGCTTCCCATCCGGTTTGTGAGACAAAAGCCATCAAAAATCATTTCAGCAGCGTCGCTGCAGGCAATCCCTGCATCCAATTCCTGCCGATTTCGACGGCCCGGAAGGAAACCTCATATGAATACAGTCGTTCTTGCGATAGGCATAGGAATTGTTGCTGGACTGCGTGCACTGACTGCTCCCGCTCTGGTGAGTTGGGCTGCCCACTTGGGATGGCTGTACGTGAAAGGCACTCCGTTGGCATTCATGGGGTCCAAGGTTGCGGTCGTAATCTTCACGCTGCTGGCGATTGTCGAGTACATTACCGACCAACTGCCCTCGACCCCGGCGCGCGCGGTTCCGATGCAGTTGATCGCGCGTCTTATCATGGGAGCGCTGGCCGGCGCCTGCATTTGTGTATCGGCTGGCCAGTCGTTGCTGGGGGGAGCGGTGGTGGGCGCTGTCGGCGCTATGATCGGCACGTACGGAGGTTACGAAGGGCGCAAGCGTTTGGTGAACGGCCTCAAGGTGAAGGACATTTTCATCGCTATACCCGAGAACCTGGCCGCGATAGGGCTGGGCTACTTTATCGTGACTCCTCGATAACTTAAACTCCATGGTTCTCTTGACATCCTCTTTGAAGTGGCGCGGCTTCACAGGCCGCTAAGAAAGCGAGTTCAAGGCGTATTGAAGGAGCGCACAGCCGGACACGGTTCGTCCGCTGCCATCGGAGCGGGTTGGCTCGCTACTGGATCTTGGAGGTTCCGCCGTCATCTGGGAAGACCGAGTGTGCCTCAGCGATTCGCGACTTGATTCGACCAATGTGCCAAGCCATCTTTTTTGAGGAGCACCCGTATTCACGGGAAATTACTCAAGCTGGGGATCGATGTCGCCCGTCAAAGGCGGGCAAATATCTGCGCCAACACCGCGAGGCGACTTCGCAGACCTGGCTTATCAGAGCCGGCTGGATACGTCGCGTCGACAAGTTCTCGGTTTGTCCTACGAAGGAGCGGCCCCAGAGTCGGAGAAGTTTGAATTTACGGGGTCTAGCGGGGCGGTCGCGGGATGTGGCAGCAATGGGGGACAGCGCAATGGCAAAGGATCGGGCACTCATTTGGGTCAAGACGAAGTTGTTTATCGGATGGCGCTGCCACGCGTGCGGATGGGAGCGACCATATCGGCGACTTGCAGACCCCGGCAAAAGCTCCAAGACGGACTCGCGAATTGCTTTCGACCTCCACAGATGTGGCGACAAGAACTCCCCCAACCCTTAGGAGCGAATCGTCGGTGGCTGAAAGAACTTACAAGAATTGAGCGACAGCTTACGCCATGTCGCGACTGTACTCCGGGCTACCGCGAAGACGACCTCGGCATTCAAGGCAGGATGGCTGACATTCGGGGAAAAAATGTCTCGCCGCTGTAAACATTTAGTCGAATTCATGGCGACCCCGCTCGATTACCCCAGAGAAAGAGGCCGCGATCGTCGAGGCTACCAGAAGTACGAAACCGAAGGACGCTACTCACTGGAGTGTCCGCAGTATGGCCCGCCAGCAAGGGGTCAGCTCAGCGGCGGTACAACGAATTTGGAAGGCCTATCACCTGCAACCCCACCGCGTTGAGCACTTCAAGTTCAGTAGCGATCCCGAGTTTGTCAGC
>Ga0074045_10002367_pt1 | contig 17455 bp, 13 predicted proteins | sample BogForMeECP23OM2_FD_94442 | JGI IMG/M metagenome (GOLD analysis project Ga0074045, IMG submission 94442) | Bog forest soil microbial communities from Calvert Island, British Columbia, Canada - Bog Forest MetaG ECP23OM2 | ecosystem: Environmental > Terrestrial > Soil > Wetlands ...
GTTCGAGTTTTCCGGGTAATCCGTAAAAGATCAGATCGAGATTCAACTCACCGACTACACTGACGTCAAAAGCGGCCACAGTGCTTTCTCCTTGCTTTGGCTCAGTCCAATATCACGATGCGCATAAGATCTTTGGGATCGCCGCAGCGTCATTGTTCATAACATCAGACGATGTGTCCTGCTTTCCTGCGCGCCCGGAAACTCTTTACATTTTGCGCCGCGCTGCCGGCTCCGAATTGTCAACGCGGGTCGTGTGTTGTGGCCACTGCTCCTACACCAGCGTGACTTCCACGTCCGCCTCCCGCAGCACTTTCAAATCGCCACGCGATATGTTCTTGTCGGTGATGGTTTCATGCACCGCTTCCGTCGGAATGATCAGCGACAGGCTCCTCTTTCCGAATTTGCTCGAATCGCATACCACCACGGTTCGCCGCGCTGATTCCGTCATCACGCGGTTCACCCGCGCTTCCAGCAAATTCGGCGTCGTGACTCCGTAGTGCAGGTCAAATCCATCCACGCCCAGGAAAAAGAGGTCCGCGCTTAGCATTCGCAGCGATTCCTCCGCCAGCGGCCCAACCAGCGAATACGAATTGTTTCTCAGCACCCCGCCCGTCAGGATCACTTCTACCGACGTCCCCGCAAGTTCCCTGGCGATATTCGTGCCATTGGTAATGACCGTCAGACTTCGGAAATGACGGCACGCGCGTGCAATGGCAGTCGTGGTCGTTCCGGAATCGAGGATAATTACCTGCCCCTGCCGAATCATGCGCACTGCGGCTGCGGCGATTCGCGTTTTTTCCTGCCGGTGCAATCGTTCCTTCTCCTGCAGTGTCTTGTCATTCAGCGCCCCGATCTTCAGCGGCAACGCCCCGCCGTGGGTGCGCTCCAATTGCCCCTGATGATGCAGGTGCTCCAGGTCTTTCCGGATGGTGATCACTGACGTGCGAAAGCGCTGTGCCAGGTCGCGCACGAGCACGCGCCCATCCGTCTGCAGCATCTCCAGAATCGCCCTGCTCCGTTCTTCCCTCAACATGTCGTCTTCCTCCCGCTCGCTCGCCCCCAGGGTTTCTTCATCAAGGACCGACCACATGCAAAAGCATAAACGCTTGTGACCTCGCAAATCTTGCTGCGTATCACGTCGCGCGGCCGATTTGCCAACTCTCCAGCCCTGATTTTCGCTGCCTGGTTTGGCAAGAACTGGCTCAGCAACGACACAGGCGCAATGTGTTCCTCGAGGTTCCGTATCAACTTGTCCACTGCCGCGCGTACCTTTGCCACGCCCCAGTAATATCTCGACCGGTCGCTGTAGCTGTATTTCCGCGCGATGCGCAACGCGGCTTCGTCGCCGTGATGGTAGTTTTTCCAATAGGCAGGGTTTTCCTGCATTGCCGTTTCCAGCGCGTCAGTAACGCCGGAAAGGGAAGTGCCGCGTGCTGCACCCAGCCATTCCCTCTCCACCGACTCCAGCGCAAACACGGCTTCCCGGTACGCAAACGTCAGCCAGGGTCCCACCTTCAGTATGGCAAAGTGGTCCATCACCATCTCCTTCAGCGCGCCGGGTGTCTGGTAATCTGTCGAGTGCGCCTCGTACACAAGGCTCCCTTGGGCGCCTGCGAGCGCCGCCAATCTCTTTGTTCGCGAGGCATCATAGGGAAACACCGTGGCATCCCCAAACTCCACTCCCGGCTGCACCACGACGGCAATTACCCGCTCCCATGCCTTGTGCAATCCGCGCGCAGCAAACGCCTTCTTGGTCATCGCGATCGTCCGGACCAGGTTGGTTTTGCTGGTTATCTCAGGAGCCAATGCTTCGTGTTGCTCGCCACCGGGAAACGGCACCTCCGTTCCGATCACATAGAGAGGCGCGGGCGATCCCGTCTTGAGGCCATGGCGCGCTTCCTCCGCGGCCTTGCAGAGCTCGGCCGTGCGCGCGCTCACCAATTCATCCGCCAATGGCCGGCGCCGGTCTCCGGGATCATCCGCGCACCTCATGCTGGCATCCAGATGAATCTTCGTGTACCCGGCCCGCACGCAGCTTTGCACCAGTTCCCGCGCCTCCGCCATCGCCGCAATGGCTTTTTCCGAACGCCACACGTGCGGGCCCAGGTGATCACCGCCCAGCACAATTCGCCCCGCAGGGAACTGCATCCCCCGTGCAACATCACCTACAAATGCCGCAAAATCCTCGGCCGTCTGCCCCGTGTATCCCCCGTACTGGTTAACCTGATTGGACGTGGACTCGATGCACAGCAGGCTATCATCCTGCAGCGCCTGAGCCATCGCCGCTTCCAGCACGGCCTGGTTTGCCGAACACACAGAGTAAATCCCAGTGTGGTCGCCACGCCGGTTTGCCTCGAGAATGCGTTTCAACTCCGCCGTCGCGCTTCCCCTGGAGCCCCGAGATTGTTGCTTTGCTCTCATCTGGTTTCTTACGCCCGCTCCGCCTGATAACTCTGCTGCCAGGCTGTGGCTGCCGCCTACTTCTTGTTCACTGCTTCCTCCACCTACTGGCGAGGCGCCCTAACCCAATTTCCGAAGAGATTTGCGCGGGTTACGATTGGTTTCGTTTCAAATCTTATATGCTGTTTTCTTTTACCCGTCAACATCCTTTTTCCTGTCCCCGCTTTGACTCCCGCCGTTTTGCCCCTTGACGCGAAGCTGCGCGCTTCGTTTCCATCGCCCGATTGAGCCTCAGGAAACGCAACATTCTCGCCTTGCGGCGGCACGGCCATCTTTTCGCTTGACAAAGCAGCCACCCTGGAATAGGGTTCAATCTAATAGAAAGTGAACGAAGGAATTCAATACCAAACGAAAGAGATAAAAAGGCGAGGGTATCGATACGAAGGATCGAATCTGCTCGATTCGGCGCGCGTTGGAAGGACGAATGCCGTGATAGGTCTCCACACTTCAATAGGATTCTCGATCTTAGTGAGCCGATCCGTGCCGGAGTTCTCTAGCAGTGTGCTTAAAAAGCGATTGGGGAAGTGATTTGTCAGAACATGTAGTCAGGCAATTCCTGGACCGGGTACTAACCTAGCGAAAGGATGGAACAGAGTCACCATGTTTAACGCTATTTCGTGTCGCAAATTTTCCTGTATTTTCGCGTTTCTCTTGCTGGGGCTGCTTTTGCCCTCAAGAGTGCTGAGCCAGGTGGATATGGGTAGTGTTTCCGGGACAGTCAAAGACCCCAGCGGGGGTGTCATACCCGGTGCCACCGTGACGCTTACAAATGAAGGTACTGGAATATCCATTTCGACGACCAGCGGATCTGTCGGCGAATATACCTTCTCGCCGGTTAAGATCGGTCGTTACTCCGTGTCGGCGGAAATCAAGGGATTCCAAAAGGTACGGCAAAAGAATGTCACGGTGGACGTGCAACAGAAAGTGGTTGTCGACCTTTCTTTGCCGGTTGGTCAATCCATAGAGACGGTAATTGTCGATGCCGCCCCGCCAGCGCTGCAAACACAAGAGGCTTCCGTGGGACAGGTGGTCGAGGCGGAAGCGATCAACGCACTGCCTCTGAATGGGCGTAACTTCACGTTTCTCGCGCAACTATCGGCGGGGGTTACGCAGGGCCAACAGGACACACGGGGCCTGGGAGCGAGCGGCAGCTTTGCCGCGAATGGATTGCGTCCCGCGCAAAATAACTATTTGCTCGACGGCATGGACAACAACACCAATCTCGTCGATTTCCTGAACGGGACAGCTTATGTCGTGCGTCCACCGGTGGATGCTATTCAGGAATTCAAGGTCGAAACCAACGACTATAGTGCTGAGACGGGACGTGCGGCCGGCGCTGTCCTTAATGCCACCATCAAGGCTGGAACCAACCAGTTCCACGGTTCTGCATGGGAGTTCGTCCGCAATGACATGTTTGACGCAGCAAACTTCTTTGAAAATGCGGGAGGCATTCCGAAAGGAGAATACCGGCTGAATCAATTCGGAGCCACCATCGGGGGCCCGATTCGACGGGGCAAAACTTTCTTCTTCGCGGATTACGAGGGCACACGCATCCGCCAGGCTCTTACCTCCACGAACACCGTTCCCACGGCGCTCGAGCGCAGCAGTGGTTATACCAATCTCTCGGAACTGCTCACCCAAGGGGAAGGGCCCCAAGGGGGCACCTACGCCCCCGACGCTCTAGGGCGAACCTTTCCACTGGGGCAAGTGTTCGATCCTTCCACCACGCGGCCGGTACTCTGCGGAACTACGGACACTTTAACTGGTCTGCCGGGTCCCGCCTGCGGCCCCGGTCAAACCCCCGGACTGACGCAGGTCGGCTTTGTGCGTGAGCCGTTCCCGGGCAACATGATTCTGGCGAATCGCCTTGATAGCAATGCGATTAAGCTCCTCAACCTGTATCCCGCTCCAACTAATTCTGGTCTTTTCAATAACTATACGGCGAACCCAATTTCGAGCAACAACGCCGACCAGTTTGACGTGCGCGTGGACCACACCTTCAGCGAAAAAGACAACATCTTCGGCAGATTCAGTTATGTAGACAACCCTTCCTTCATTCCCGGGCCCTTTGGAGGCATTGCGGATGGAGGGTCGTTTTCTGACGGTACCCAGACCTCGAAAAGCCTTAACGCCGTGGCAAGTGAGACGCATGTGTTTTCACCATCTCTGGTGAATGAAGTGCGTGCGGGCTTCAGCCGGCTGTCGGCCACTCGTCTGCAACCCAATGCCAACACTATGGGTATTCCCGCGCAGTATGGGATTCTCGGAGTTCCGCAGATTCCTACGAACGGCGGTTTAGGATCCCTCGTCATTTTGGGTCTGACGACGCTCGGTAGTAATGAGTTCCTCCCCTCGGTTGAGCTCAGCACGAACACGCAAATTATCGACAATCTGACCAAAACTGCGGGACGCGAATCCTTCAAGATGGGATTCACCTACCAGCGCCTGGGATTCTCCATCCTGCAACCTTATGCCGGTCGAGGAACGTGGACCTTCAACGGCGTTTACACCGAAGTGCCATCCCAATCGGGAGGCAACACCGGTTTGGCGCAGATGTTACTGACGCCGATTCCGGCGACGGTTACGGGTGCGTCCGACTACGTTGGCGGCGCTGACGGTGTCACTGTCTCCAACTTTGCGAATACCTCTATGAAACACAATTACTACGGAGCATATTTTCAGGATGATATTAAGGTCACGCCAAAGCTGACTGTCAACTTAGGGTTGCGCTGGGAATATTTCGGGGAACTCATTGAGAATTACGGGGCACAATCCAACTTTCTGCCGTTCGGACCGAATGGCAGTTCCACGTTTATGCTGACGCAGAAACGCTGCAATACCCCTTTGTCACCGGATTTTTACGCGGCCGCCCAGACTGACAATATCAACATCGTGTGTTCCAGTCAGCCAGGCCTCGGGGTACCACAAAAATACAATTTTTCACCTCGCGTAGGGTTTGCGTATCAACTGACGCGGAAGTTCGTTGTTCGCGGGGGTTACGGCATTTTCTACGGCGGCTTTGAAAACTCCGTTGTCGAGACGTACGTTGATTTTCCATTCCAATTCTTCCTGGATTATCCCAATTTGACGCCCAATGCGCCCATCACCTTCGCCAATGGGGCGATCGGTACGCTCGAGACGGGACTGACAGCCATCCCGCTCACGTCTGGAGCAGTCGAGCCGGGCGGCGTAGCGTTTCTCGGTGAGGACTACAAAAACAAGACTCCCTATACCCAGGGCTACAACCTGACCGCGCAATATCAACTCACGCCGAGCGATACCATCCAGGTCGGTTACGTCGGGAATACGGTTCGGCACCTCGGGGTCTATCTCAATCCGAATACACCGACAGAGATGCTACCTCCTACGCTACCTCCTGGATTGAGCTCGTTCAACTACTCTCCCTATCCCGATTTTCCCACCAACGACACCTACACAAGTTTTGCGGCCGACAGCAACTACAACAGCCTGCAGGCGAATTATGAACGAAGATTGGGCAACGGCCTGAGCGTCCTGGGGAACTTCACCTGGTCGAAGTGCCTTACCAATGCGGTTGACGTTCTGAACGGCACTGCCTTGACCGGGTTCCGCGCAGCGTTCTTGCCGGGATTTGGCATCCACAAAGACTTCGGAGAATGTGATTTTGACGTGCAAAAAGTATTTCACCTTAGCGGCACCTATGACCTGCCGGTCGGCCGGGGGAGACACTTCCTGAGAGATAGCAGCGGCATTGTGGATGCCCTGATTGGAGGCTGGGATACAAACTGGATCCTGACTATGCAGGACGGGCAGCCGGGAACAATTCCTTGCATTATTTCCACGACCTCGGGGTTTGGATGCAATGCGCTTCAAGTTGCCGGTCAGAACCCGTACGCTGGCCCTCATGATGTCAATGACTGGCTCAACGCGGCGGCATTTACGAGTCCTCCCGTGGCGACGACGATCGGCCAAACCGACTACAGCCCGTTGGGCGGAGGGCCCAGTCAGTTCCGGGGGCCAGGCTTCCATCGCCTCGATTTCTCTCTCTTCAAGGAGTTTCGCACAACGGAGCGCACGCACCTTGAATTCCGCGCCGAATTCTTCAACCTAACCAACCATCCCAACTTCTCGATCCCTGGCTTCTCGGGTAATGGCGTGGTGGCTGCTCCCGGCGCACTGGACTACACCAACCCAAGTACCTTCGGAACGATTTCTTCGACGCGGGATGGTTCAAACGACCAGCGCGAGATTCAATTTGCGCTCAAATTCTACTTTTGAGAATAGAAGGCGAGACTGAACGCGAATTGGAATCCTTGCGATGAGCAGAACTCGCAGAAAGGCATGACTTTTCGTGACTAATGGTCTTGAGCTGTGTTCTGGCACCAGCCAGCAGCGCGGAGTGCTGACTCTTGGCGAAATTCGGCAGCAACCGGAACTTTGGCCAACGACACTCGAACGCGTTACCGATCGCAGTCTCCAATCCGTGGTACGGGAAAGAGCTGCGGTTATTTGTGGTGCCGGCACCTCCGCGTATGCGGCATCGGCTGTCGCGGCAAGCTGGACACATGCCTTGGCGATCCCAAGCACCGATCTCCTTCTTTATTCAAAGCAGGAAATAGCGCGCCTGGCACCCCATTTTGCTGCAAATGGCATTCTTGTTTCCCTGGCACGTTCCGGTGACAGCCCTGAAAGCACTGGTGTAATCGCACGTATCCAAGAGATGTTTCCGGACGCGCGGCATCTTGCGATTACCTGCAATCAGAATGGCCAACTTGCCCGGTTGCCGCGCGTCAAATCCATTGTTCTCGACCCACGGACCAATGACCGCGGCCTCGCGATGACGAGTTCCTTCTCGAACCTTGCTTTGGCGGGACTCGGAATTGCCAAGGGCGACGTTTTGGCTGAGCGCCTCCCTCACATCGTTGACAGAGTCAAGAACGCTCTTCCCGGCTTTGAAATGGCGGCGCAACGCTTGGCTTCGCGAAAACCTTCTCGCGTCATGGTCCTCACCTTTGCAGACTTGGCGCCTCTCGGAAGAGAGGCCTGCTTGAAGATTCTTGAGATGACGGCTGGACGTGTCACGGCTTTCCCTGAAACTTTCTTAGGTCTTCGCCACGGCCCGATGAGCTTTCTGCGACCCGATTCGCTGGTGCTGTGCGTGCTGTCATCCAATGCCGATCGGTGCCGTTACGAAGAGGACTTGCTGCGGGAACTGCGGCAGAAGAATCTTGGCCACTTGATCATCGTCGGACCACCCACGACCGCAAGCGATCTGGCCCACGACTTCATTCCTGCCGTGGCGCCGGACATCCCGGACTATTTGCGTGTGCCGTTCGAGATTGTCTTCCCGCAACTCTTGGCCTATCACCTGAGTCTGGCCTCGGATCTTGATCCGGATAACCCCAGTCCGGATGGTGTGATTTCCCGAGTAGTGCAACGATTTCAGTTGCACGAAGAAAGCGATATTAGTTGATTTTCAGGGCGGTTCCCGAAGCCACCGGAACCTTACTGAAAACGATATGCCGTTGCTATCTCCCATGCCACCGGCACCCATCGAAGTTCGTGTGGGGGAATTCTACTCGGGGGCAGATCGCAGCGACCTGGCGGGTGGCGAAACGGATCCAAGCCAGACTGGTGCCTACCAGCTGCAATGGAGGCCCACGGAGAAGCATGTTCTGATCGTCGAAAGCGGAAGGAACGTATGTCATGTAGGGCTGGTAAAGCACACCGTCGCGGTTGACGGGAATCCTGTTCCAGTCGCCGGGATTGGAGGAGTGCTAACACGGCCTGAGTGCAGGGGGCGTGGATATGCCCGGATTGCGATGAAGGCAGCGGAGGCTTTTGCGTTGAGCCAGATGGGGGTGGATTTCATGCTGCTTTTTTGCAGGCCTGCACTGCAAAGTTGGTATGAAGGCCTGGGTTGGATGAAGGTTTCAAGTGCCGTGTGGATTGAGCAGCAGCAGAGAACGATCGTTCAACCGCTTGTTTCGATGGTGAGATGTCTTGGTCCGAAACAATGGCCGCTGGGTGAGGTTCGGTTAGGGTGTCTTCCCTGGTGAGTCAAGGTTTTGCGTGTCTTGTGTCCGAGGTTAATGTGGAATCCAACGAAATCTATGGCCATATCACGAAAGACAAAGTCAGTTTGATGGACAGGAGTCGAAGGAACATGTTCAAGCTTATAGTTTCGCTGTTCTTGTCGCTGTGTGCGGGCGTCCTGCCGTCTTCGGCTGCTCCGGACTCCCCAAGAAGCATCGAGTTGGCCGAGAACTGGAAGCTCACTTCCGCAAAGGATTTGCAGACTGGCGGAGCGGCCATCTCGCTCCCCGACTATAAAGACACGGTTTGGTATGCGATCCATCGAATGCCCGCAACCGTTCTGGAGACGCTCGAAGAGGACGGGGTGTATCCAAATCTCTACTTTGGCAAGAACTTGCTGGAGAGCGTTCCGCAAGAACTGTACAAGCAGGATTGGTGGTATCGCACCACCTTCACCGCGCCGGACGGGCATGCGGTTTACTTACTAGATTTTCCGGGAATCAACTATCGTGCAGAGATATGGCTGAATGGCCAGATGGTAGCCGACAACAAGCGCGTAGTGGGCATGTATAACGCGCACGAGTTGAATGTCACGCCATGGATCAAGCGTGGAGGTTTGAACACGCTTGCGGTCAAAGTGACACCGGAACAGGCGCTGCAAGATGTCAATGGCGTGGAGCTGGCAGATAGCTGGTTCGACTGGATCAACTGGAAGTATTTGGGCTATCAAGGCCCCGGAAGAACTCCGAGAACGGGATTTCTTTTGTCGCGGATCGCAATGCCGGGATCTGGAAGCCCGTCTATTTGAAGGTCGCGGGTGAGGTCACTCTCGAACATGCGTTAGTCAACTCTGAGCTTCCGCTGCCAAAAACCACCACGGCGCGGCTGACGGTTTTCTTCGATCTCCATAATTTTTCGAGCCGGCAAATGAGTGGCATTCTCCAGGGAACTATTTCGCGCCCGGGCAAACCTATCATACGATTCCAGCAATCAGTCAGTCTCTCACCAGGCGAGGAGCGGCAGGTAAGCTTCACACCCGATAGCTATCCGCAGCTCGTCGTACAGAATCCCGATCTTTGGTGGCCCTATACGATGGGAACGCCAAACCTCTACGATCTGCGCCTCGAGTTTCTCGAGAATGATCAGCTTTCTGATGCCACGCAAATCCGGTTTGGGATTCGCAGCATCACCCAACATCGCGATCAGGATGAACAGTTCCCCGGCCTGGGCAAGGGTGGCAACTTCTATCTACAGGTCAATGGCAGAGATTTCCTAGTGCGCGGAGCGGTCTACACGCCTGACTTGTTATACCGGTACGATCCGGACCGGGAGGCCGCGGTGCTGCGCTACGTAAAGGACCTTGGCCTCAACATGCTAAGGTGGGAATCCAAGATTTCGAGTGAGCACATTGTGGAGTTGGCAGACGAGCAGGGCATCCCGCTCATGTTCGGCTGGATGTGCTGCAACCAATGGGAGAAGTGGGGCCAATGGGATGCAGAGGATCATCGCGTCGCGGCCGAGAGCCTTCGCTCGCAAGTCTTGATGCTGCGTCCCCATGCTTCGGTCTGGATCTGGGCCAACGGGAGCGACGGTTTGCCGCCGAAATCCATGCTCAGCGTGTACCACGGCATCCTTTCGGACTTGCACTGGCAGAATGCCGTCGTTGACACCGTCTCATCGTTTGCCAAGGACGAACGCGGCGAGCGCTTGTGGGACGGCATCCATATGGCAGGCCCCTACAGTTGGCGGCCACCCACATATTGGTTCAGCGGACGGTATGAACCCTCGCGAGGCTCCTGCGCGGAGCAAGGCGACAATGAACATATCCCGCCCTACGAGAGCCTGAAGAAGTTCATTCCCAGCGACAAGCTTTGGCCGATCAATGACACATGGTACTTCCATTCCGGCTCGAACCCGGGTAACAGCATGCTGATCAACATTCAGCGGGCCGTGGATCGCCGCTACGCGCCTTCCAACAGCGCGGAGGAGTTTGCGCGGAAGGCGCAACTTGCCCATTACGAGGGTACCCGTGCGCAATTCGAGGCGTTTGCCGCCAACGGTTGGGCGAATCACAAAATGACGATTTATTGGATGCTGAATAGCCACTGGCCTTCTTTCTTTGGAAATATTTTCGACTATTACTTGCGCCCGGGCGGAGCCTATTACGGGGCCAAGAAGGGCTTGCGGCCCCTCTCCGTGGTCTTTGATTCCTACGCGACTGGTGATCACAGTCAGGCAAAAGTCACCGTCGTCAACCAGACGCCGACCGGGCAGCAAGGCTTGCGTGTGCGCGTACGCATCTACGACCTACAAGGCAAGGTGCTGGACGACCGCGAGGCAGCGAAGATCCAGGTCGCTTCCGGCGGGGCGGTCCAGGCCATGACATTGCCCAGGTATCCAAACAGCTCACCAGTGTACTTTGTGCGCTGTCAGTTGTTTGACAATTCTGGAAAGGTGCTTGCGGAAAACATCTACTGGCAGTCACAGAAGGACGATGACTTAGGCGATCGGAAGAACGACGGTGCGTTTGCATTGCAACAGGAGAGTTGGGCCGACATGACAGCGCTGAACTCCATGCCGCAAGTCCCACTAGAGCTAACTGTCACACCAACCTCAGTCGCCAGGGCGAATCGCGTCACGATTCGGCTGCACAACGCGACCGAGCATGTCGCGTTCTTCGAACGAGCGGAGATCACCTCCGAGCGAGATGGTGACGAGATCCTTCCGATCGAGTACGACGACAATTACGTCACAGTTTTTCCAGGCGAAACAGCCGAGATTCACGGTGTCGTTCCGCAATCAGGCAAAACACCCGGATGGGTCAGCCTCGAGGGGTACAACACGCCGCGGATCACGGCGGCCATAAAGTAACGCCATAGACATTCTGCTGGGAAGGGAGAATCACACCGTGTCCAAAATGAATTGCGGATGGCTTTGCAGTGCGGGAATCGCGATGATCGCTGTGGTGCTCATGGTCATCGCCCCCTGTACGGCTCAGCAATTGACGAACGACAAGCTGTTCCTGACTGTCAACGCTAAAGATGGAACGTACCAACTGGCGGCGCCGGGCGGACGGATCATCTTTACGAGCGGTGTGGCCGCCGAGGTCAATCACCAGTGGCTGCGCTCGACAGAGTATCCGCGTCACCAAGTGACCGAATCTACGTTCAGCGATGAACTCGGCTCGGGGCGGGCAATCGCCGTCACGAACTCGGGACTCCCAGGGGAAGCTGACCTCATCTATGTTGTCCAGCTTTACGACAAAAGTCCGTACGGGACTCTCCAGGTGACAGTGCGAAACAGTACTGAAAAGGAAGTGACGGTACAGGCCATCCGAGGCGTGGAATCACTCGGGGAGCCTTTGCTTAATCTTGAGGGTCCTGCCTTCGCAGATCGCATCCTTTCCGACAGTTTCAGCGAGGATTGGCCGCAGTTGCGGCTCTACGACCTGGGGAAAGCGCCGGGCGGGGTGCATCGCGGTGTCGGGAGCCAACTCGTCTACAACCGGGAGAGTAAGCAGAGTCTCTTCATCGGCGCATTGACCGCCGATCGTTTGTTGACTGTTCTGCATCTGCAGACGGGGGGCAATGGAAGCGGAACGAAGATTGCGTCTTACAGCGTTGACTTCACAGGAACCACGGAAATACAAAAGGAATTCGATCTGAAAGATGCTCAAGCGGAAGATTTGGTCGAACTAAGCCTTCCCCTCGCCTCCGGCTCAGAAATGGTCTCGGAGCGCCTGATGCTCCAGGCCGGGCCGGACTACCACCATCAGTTGTTGGCTTATGGTGATGCGATTGGACGTCTGCACCATGCTCGCCTCTCCATTGAGAATCCGATCGGCTGGTGGAGTTGGACGGCTTTTTATGGCGCCATCAACGAAGGCGAGACCCTGGCCAACGCGGACTGGCAAGCCGAACATTTGAAGACGCTCGGCTATAAGTACTTTCAGATTGATGAAGGCTACCAGTACGCCCGCGGAGAGTACGTAACCACCAATGCCACGCAGTTCCCCGATGGCATGCGCGTTGTGGGGCACCGCATCACCGGGGACGGGCTAACGTTTGGCGTTTGGACGGCTCCCTTTGAGGTGACGGCCCGGGCTTGGGTCTACGAGCACCATAAGGATTGGCTGGTCCACAACGCCAAGGGCGAACCCATCCCGGGTCGCGAAGTCTGGAATCAAAAAACGGATCTGCTCTTCACGCTGGACACAACGCATCCTGGAGCGCAGGACTATCTGCGCCAGACCTACAAGACTCTTGTGCGTGAATGGGGCGTCCGGTTCATCAAGCTCGATTTCATGGACACCACTGCCATCGAAGGCTACCGCTACCGGCCCAACACGACCGCACTGGAAGCCCAGCGCATCGGCTTACAAATAATTCGCGATGCTGTGGGTGACGAGGTGGTCCTGGACAAGGACGGAAGTCCTATGCTCACGCCGGTAGGACTGGTGGACACCGGCCGAGTCTCCGCGGACACGGCACATTCTTTTCAGGCAACCAGGAATGCTGCGCCGGGGATTGCCGCCCGCTTTTACATGCATCGCAATTTTTTCCTGAACGATCCGGACGCCTTCAACACCACGGATCAGCCCTTCGGCGAATTCACAGAACGCCCGTCTTTGCTTGCGCTGCCCGCGGCACAGGCTTCCATTGCACTCTCGGCCGTGTCCGGAGGCATGTATGAGATTGGCGACGACATGCTCGTCTTGGGCTCTCAGAAGGATCGCTTGGCGCTCGTGGAGAACAGAGACTTGCTGAATATGGCGAAAGTGGGGCGCGCTTCCACGCCTCTCGATCTGATGACCTATGAGCCCGGCGATGAACAACCCAGCATCTTCTTTCTGCGGGAAAGCCCGCACCTGTCCATCTTGACCATCTTTAATTGGACAAAAACCCCGCGGTCGCACACGCTGAAACTCGCGGATCTCGGGCTGCCCGCGGACCATACCTTCACCGCGTTAGACGTGCTCAACCAGAACGCCCGGGTCGCACTGGAGGGTGGCACCGTGCAGATCGAGAAGCAACTTCCCGAGTCCGTGAAAGTGATCAAGCTCATCGACAGCAATGTTGCGCCGGGCGCACCAAGCGTCACCGCAAAAGTGCCCTCTGCCGCCAATGCTGGTGAGACTGTTTCATTCTCAGCGCAAGCAGAAGCCACCGGCGTGCCCGCGGTCGAGTATCGCTGGGAGTTTGGCGACGGCACCAGCGCGAACGGTCCGAGGGTTTCTCACGCCTACACACGGGCGGGGGATTTCACCTTGCGTCTCACTGTGGACGGGGTAGACGGCGTACCAACCGTTCAGAACTTTTCGATCAAGGTAACCGGCAATTTGCGGCACCATCCAAACCTTCTCGATAACCGGCGCTTCCGGGAACCCACTGATCACTGAGAGGTTCTAGTGACAGTGCGACTATCTTCCAAAGAGCAGGAGTCGCGGCTGTCGAAAAGACACCACACTCAAAAACCCGACTGGAACATGGAATGCTGACGGGGCACATTAGTGGTCAGCCCGAAGTCAAAATGGGGATTACGGATAAGACCGTGCAAACACACGGCGTCACCTGCAATCCGCAGTGCCCGCTTTTATAGGACTTCGATGGTTGGAGCCAAGAGGTCAGTCATTCTGTTCCGTTTGTTCCAATTGGCTGGAGCAGGTGGCTGCAACGCATTGAGGGCACAAGTCTTATTGAAAGACTTGTCGTTTCGATCCCCACCGCCCTCCGTTCTGTTTGTTCCGATCACTTAAGGCAGGGAACTACAACGCATAGAAGACGCAGTCCTTATTCAATAGAGTGTCCTTAGGTCGCCCACCACCTCCGTGAGAGTGGGGTACTTCGCGTCACTTGCGGTTCATCGTTCGGAAAACGCGAAGTCTTTCGAACGCCCTTGGTCCCCCCTCCGCTCACGTCCCAGTACTTACTTTACCGGTTACGGCGTTCCATAAAAGGGGAAGTCAAGACAAACACTCCACCGAGCGCTGGAAGCCGTGAGGATTTTCGTCTTTGCATCCAGCCCAAGTCATGTTGGGAGGCTCTGGGGAATGTTCCTCTTCGCGGATTCATTTAGCTCGCGTGACGACGCTTTGGTTTTCTGACGCGGGCAAGCAGTGTGGTTCTGAGGTGCCAACAATGGTTCTATCTGAGACTCGGGGCCTATAGCTTTTTCTGGCTGTCCGAGGGAGCATACCTTGCGCGACCTCGAACCAGAGCGTTAGTGTATGTCATCTCATATGATTCCGACCCAGGAGGCATCATGAAACTTCATCGCGCTCTGCTAATGCTGTGCCTTCTTTCTGCCGCCCTGGTGGCTTACGCGGACGACTATCCCACGCCCCAATCGGGGAACTTCATTGTCAAAGACTTTCAGTTCAAGTCTGGCGAGAGATTGGCAGAGGTCAAGCTGCACTATTACACCCTGGGCACACCGCAGAAAGACGCGAGCGGAGAGGTACGCAACGCCGTTTTGATCCTTCACGGAACCGGCGGTTCCGGCCGCCAATTCTTGACCCCCACGTTCGCGGGCGTGCTCTTTGGTCCTGGCCAGCTTCTGGACGCCGCCAAATACTTCCTTATCCTGCCTGACAACCTAGGCCACGGCGATTCCAGCAAGCCCAGCGACGGCATGCACATGCGCTTCCCCCATTACGAATATGACGACATGATCGAACTGCAATATCGCCTGCTCACGCAGGGGCTGGGAGTCAACCATCTGCGGCTGGTAATGGGCACCTCGATGGGCGGAATGCACACCTGGTTATGGGCCGAACAACATCCGGATTTCATGGACGCAGCCATGCCGCTAGCTAGTCAGCCGATCGAGATCGCGGGGCGCAACCGCATGATGCGGCGCATGATCCTCGACGCCATTCGCACGTCGCCGGACTGGAACAACGGCGAATACACGCAGCAGCCGCATGGGTTGGCTGCGGCTCTGGGCGTCATACTGATTATGGGCAGCAGCCCCCTGCAGATGCAGAAGCAGGAGCCTACGCGTGAGAAGGCGGATGAATTTCTCGAAAACTACATCGCCACGCGCTCGAAGACCACCGATGCGAATGACATGCTCTATTACTTTGACGCATCAAGAAACTACAACCCGGAACCGCAATTGGACAAAATCACCGTGCCCTTCACTGCCGTAAACTCAGCCGACGATCAGATCAACCCTCCAGAGCTGAAGATCATTGACGCCGACATTCACCGCGTCAAGCAAGGCAAGTTCGTGCTGTTGCCCATCACCGATGCCACTCGCGGTCACGGCACGCACTCCCTCCCCACAATTTGGGGAGACCATCTGAAGGAGTTATTGGATCGATCGGCTGCACAGTGATGGGTAATCCGCAAGCGGGCTCAAGCACCAGACTGATACTTCGCAATTTCATCTCAGAATGTTGGCGCTCGAGGTAAAGCTTCCTTTCATCGAGCGCTGGCTGGGATGGCTCGATGCCAGGTGATGCGCATTGAAACGTGGGCTCGCCGGTCGTGTGGGCTTAAGAGGCCTCTTGTGACAGTCAGTCTTAGGCTTGGCTTGGCGGATCAACAAAATGCCGGTTGGCAAGGGGACGAAGTGGGAATCCTGTAGCATGCCTCGGGAATGTCATCTATCGCTGCGGATTACTCGCAGCTGGTAAGGTGGTTGAGGGATCGGGGTCGACCAAGTGCGTGTCTACATCGACGTAATCATTGCCGTGCACGTCGATCGACAAAACGCTTCCCGACTTTAATATTCCGATTGGTGCGTTCGTGATGAAGTTGTTCAGGATCTTGGCCTCATTCCCGGAAACGGCAATCGCGGCTCTGGCAGAGTCGTAGATGTGATTGCATTCCACGTCCGCATTATCACCTGCTATTTGAATGCTGTCGAGAACCAGCGAACCAAAGAGCCGATTCTCTCGGACTTTGATGTGCTCGCCATCTAGAAACATGTTGACCAGATTGTTTCCCACTGCATTGCCGGAGATTGTCACGTTATCGGATTGTTCGATCAAAATGCCGGTGGAGAAGTAGAGGCACTCATCGGGGCTGATGCATGGCGACCAAATATTGCTGGTGACAAAGTTCCCTTTGATCTCTCCCCGGGCCCCATAGCCGATCTGAATCCCGTTCTGCGCAGCACCGGTGGTTGGACCAATACCGACGACAACGTTTCTTGTCACAAGCGCGTTCCGTGTGCCGGCGATCGGCATTACCTGTGCCAAGAACTCGCCGCTCCAAGAAATCTGCGATGTAACCATCCGGATTACGGCCGCGGATGAAAAGAGCACGGTGATGACGCGATCGTTCACTTCCATGCTCCTGGCGCTGCAGCATCTGGCGGCGCGAACCGTGAAGAATGAGAGTTATCTCAAATCGCTGGAGAATATGGCCGTGCATTTTGTACCGCAGATCCGGGCGACAGCAGAGAAGGTGCAGGGGTTCGTGGAGAAGCACAATTTCGAGGACTACGTGTTTCTGGGACAAGGGCCGTTTCATGGGATCGCGCGCGAAGCTTCGTTGAAGGTCATGGAGATGTCGTGCTCCTACAGCCAGGTGTTCCACACGCTGGAGTTCCGCCATGGACCCAAGGCGATCGTGAGCCCGAACACATGCCTGGCGTTCTTCCTCAGCGAAAATGGATATAAGGCGGAAGAAGAAGTGCTGGGAGAAATGGCGGAACTGGGCGGCGCGATCATCGCGATCTGCAATCGGGCAAGCGAACACGTGCGGCGGAACAGCGATCTGGTGTTCGAACTGGGATTTGACGGGACGGACGTGGCGCGGCTCGCGCCGTACCTGGTCCCGGCGCAGCTTCTGGGTTTCTTCACGGGTACGAAGAAGAACCTGGACCCCGACAATCCCAAAAATCTTACGCGCATCGTGATATTGGACTGAGCCAAAGCAAGGAGAAAGCACTGTGGCCGCTTTTGACGTCAGTGTAGTCGGTGAGTTGAATCTCGATCTGATCTTTTACGGATTACCCGGAAAACTCGAAC